>JACCDQ011824813.1_pt1 | contig 10807 bp, 10 predicted proteins | sample 7446031 | NCBI WGS metagenome assembly JACCDQ01 (sample SAMN15323442, study PRJNA562643) | freshwater metagenome | isolation source: river surface water | place: USA:Blue River Watershed | collected 2017-08-17
CCCCGTCGCCCCACTCTGGAGCGCGCCTGAACCGTCGTCCGTCACCGTCACTTCAGGCCCGTAGTACCGGTACGTCGCCGTGATCGCCGTCCCAGCCCCAGGAAGAGCGCCCGTCAGATCAATGTAGATCTCGCCAGTCGCCCGATCCAAGGTGGTGTTCTCAGGAGTGCCGTCCCCCTCCACCGTGCCGTCCGCCGCAATCGTCTGCGACTTCGCATTGCCCCCGGACGTCCATTCGATCAGGACGTCCCCCGTCGTCACCCCCGTGTGCGCCAAGGTGCCAGAGAACGCAGCATCCCCACCAGCGTCCGCATCCAGAACCTCATCCGTCACCAAGATCGCACGCTGGTACACAATCTCAAGGCTCCCAGGAAGAATCGGCACGCCAGCCAACGTCGCACTCGCCGTCGTGTCCGAACCATCCCCCGTCATGAGCGTCACGCTCACCTCCCGAGAGATATACGCCGTAGCCGCCACAGCGTCGTCAGAAGCCACACGCACCACCACCAAGCGCGAACCACCGTTCTGGAAGAAGACATACGCAGCCAGCGGAGCCGTCAACGTGGTGCTGAAGGTGCCGAAGACCCGCTGGAACTCCTCCCACGAAGTGATCACCGTAGGGGTATTGAGCGGCCCCTTCGGCGTCGCCCCAATCAAGGCCAACCCCGAAGTCGAAACCGCCGTCGAAACCGCCTGGGCCAGCGGTACTGTCAAGGTGCGAACGCCCGGTGTGTTCGAAGCAGGCATGCTCTTAGATCCTCACGCTAAGATCGCCTTTACCCGACGAGAGCCAAAAAGCAAACCCACCCACGAAGTCGACTTCGTCGTCGCCGCGATTTTTCGAAGCGATCCGAATGCGATCTGCACCAAGGCTTCGAATGGGGCTGCTGAGGGTGGGGTGGGAGTGAGAGGAGTCCACCTCCCGCTATAAGAGTGTCTTAGTTCGGGAAAACGTTGACCGCGATCAACGCCGGTTTTCAGATCGTACTTTCGACGACCAGCGACCCGGAACGCCATGACGCGAGCAGCACCAACGACCACACCCGCCAAGGCCGAACAGCGCGAGTAAGGAGTGTCTTAGTTCGGGAAGACGAAACCTCGGAACGAGGCCAGCTTTCAGAGCCTACCGATCCCCGACGACGGAGGAGTCGTCACAGCTCGATGCACCAAGGTCGGAGAGATGTCATACTCCCCTCGAATCGAGACCGAGATGCTCCGCTTCACCTCTCGCACGGAGAGGTCAGGGTACTGAAGCTCAATCGGCACCTCATCCACCGAACCGTCATAGGTGCGCTCCTCATCCTCTGCGTCGTACACCTTGAGCGAGAAGCCATCGAGAAGGAACCGCTGGAGGAGGTACACCCACAAGATCTTCGCCTCGCGCCTCGCTGCCGAACCCCGAGCAACAATGTCGATCCGATACGAAAACTTCCTCGGATGCGAGAGCGGCTGAACCTCCAGAAAGTCCGCCCCGCTACGCGTGGTGCCGTCAGCGAATTCGACTTCGGTAAAGCTCGTCTGAGGAGCGGGCCGAATGTCCTGCACCGCTAAGCCCACGAAGCGCTGCTCATCTGGCTCGTCCGAAGTCAACGTCACCGCGACATGCGGATAGAACTTCGCACCAAAGCTCTGCTCCCCCCCCGAGAAGTAGACAGGGACGTGGCCCCTGTACTCCGCCACCCCACGAACCCCCTCCACCACGAGCGCGTACTCCTCTCGCGCCTGATCGCCCTCACCAAGCAAGACCAGCACCGGCTCCATATGCTCAATGATGGCCCGATCAAAATGCTCGATCTCGATTCGACTCATGGCTCACCTCATGGCTTGGGCTTGCGAAACGCCTTCCTCTCGATCCCCTTCGTGAATTCCTCCATCGTCTCTGGGTTCTCGATGTCCCCCCTCGGAGGTTTCACAGATCGAATCTTGCTCCCGGTCAAGATCGCTTTTCGCTGCGCTTTCATCTCCTGCACGAGATACGCCTTCATCTCTTTCAGCGCACTCGACCAGACGTCGACCGCCACGCCCCCCACGCCGTACTCCTCCCGAAGGGCTTCGAAGGCCAAGTCCGCTGGGGCGTCGACCAGCGCGTATCGCTGAGCAGGCATGAACCGAATGGCCCGATCCAGGCGCTTGGGATCAAGCTCGTCCTCCTCCGTGATCCAGCCTGCTTGCACCAAGAGGTGTGCTTGCTTCTTCAGCGACGACACCGCCCCCTCGTACTCGTCAGGAGTGACCCGACGAAGGACGCCCTTCCCTGAAGCAAGGAGCGGGGCGGGGATCGCCTCAAGGGGAATTGGCCCAAGCACGGAGAGATCCCGCACCAAGCCTGACGGCCCCTCTAAGAGCATCACCCACCCCCCACGATCCTGATCCGACAGGACGCGCTTCTCCTCGGGCAGGACGACTGCATACCAGTCCCTCGTCCAGATCAGCTCAAGCCGGTCGTAATCCAAGCTCGATCTCGCACCAGATGCCTTCAGCCGCCGAACGAGCCTCCAGAGCGCATTCTGCACAATGGAGACGATCTGCCTCTGGATGAACGCCTCGTCCGCAAGCGCGATCCGCTTCAGCACCTTCTTGGTGGCCCCCGTTGGCTTCGCCCCGATCACGCCTTGACCAAGAAGGTCTCAGGACGATCCAGCCGTTCGGCACCAAGCGACTGAAGCCACGCAAGGTGCTTCGCACAGACCCCGAAGAGGGCTGGAGCGGGGTCTTGCGCCTGGATCATGGCCACGGGCGGATCACCACAGACGAAGCAATGCCGATGGAGGTCGATCTCGCTCACCCGACACGGGAACGTTCCCCCACGGACGGGGCCACTACACGGGCGACCGCAAGACTTCCCTTCCTCTTGGTGCCAACGACAGGTCTGGCAGGCGAAGGCCAACATCAGACAGCCTTCCCAAGCGCCTCTACCTGCTCCTTGGTGAAGAAGGACTGCCCATGCTTCTTCGACCACATGGCCACAGCCTCGCCCAAGCCCCAGGAGCGAATGTCCCCCCACAGGATGGCAGCCTGATAGGGCGTGAGCGACGGCTTGATCTTCAAGATCCGTTCCGTCTCTGGCGCATGGAGCGGACGAATGACCGGGTGAAGCTCGCTCTCCTGATCCCCAGGACTCCAACGGTCGTCCCCCTCCTCGACCAACGCCCGAGCGGAGATGTCCTCCAGCACGAAGAAGGTCTGGGCATCGTAGGAATACGCCGTCTCCGTGCGCTCCGTCGCCGTCCTCCTCATGCTCCCACGAACCTCTCGCTCCGTGGGCGAATTCGAATGCACCACACCCTCCGCAAGCACCTTGCCCATGAGCGAGCAGACCACGAAGCGATCCCCACTCGCCAGAAGCTCGGGAGCGACCAGCCACGCCCTCGAAGGGTGCGCCTCCGCCACCATCTCCAAGAGCGAGAGCAGCTCCGCACTCACCTCCGCCTCCGAGACCTCCTTCACTGGCCACCGCTCGTCCCCATGCACCGTTCGCATGCTCTTGTAGACCGTCGTCACCAAGGCATAGAAGCCGTCCGGGTCAGACTTCTCCTTGTCCGGGTACTCCTGCTGAATGATCTCCTTCGACTGAATCCAATCCTTCTCTTCCTCGGGGGTACGCACCAACGCTGAAGGCATCGCTTTTCTCCTCCTACTTCTTTAGCCTGGGAATGGAATCTCGGGGAGCGATGAAGCCCTCCGAGGGAGCAGAGGGACGCAAAGGAAGCGCCTCAGCAGGCAGAACCTCCTCCGTCAGTCCCGACCGAGATTTCAACGCAATCTTCCACTCCGTAAATCCGGGGCCATTCCGAACGATCCCAAACTCGTCCACCTTGACGATCCGAAACCAACGCGGACGCTCCGACAGCGGATGCTGACAAATCACGTCCCCGATCTTTGGTGCTTTCGGCCCCTCCGTCAGCTCCGCCCAGAGCGAATACGGGATCGCAGCCTCAGCGTCGAACTCAGACTCCACCAAGCCCCCCTCGTCCGCGTCAACATTCTGACTCTCCGCCTCCTCGAAGAGAAAGCTCACGCTCAGCGCGAACGGGGCCATGTACGAAGGCTTCTCGCTCTCCCGATGAACAGGATTCCATTTTCCCGGCTTCAGGACGTAGTAATGCAGGAAGGTCTCGCCCTCCTCGTCGTCTCCAACAAAGCGTGCGTAGTCCCGGCTCACCTTCTGAAAGAAGTCCCGATCCCTCATACGCCCTCCGTGAAGCCACAGAAAAGGGGAGAACGAATTCGACTTCGTTCTCCCCTCTTCACCCCCCCCAGACCCGATCAGCCCACCGAGAGAATGCGCTCAAGGTGCGAGGTCAGCGACACGCCGTTCTGGATCTCCTCCATGACCTCAGGGTCGGCCACGAAGCCGTGAGAAGCCAGGGCAGCCAGGGCAGCCTTCCCAGCCAGCTCCTTCGCCGCCGCCAGCGTGTCAGCCTCACCCTCGGCAGAGGGGTCGTCACCCTCGTCCGTGTAGATCGCCCAATACGCCCCACCCTCGTCCTCGACGGCCAGCAAGGTCACCAGACCGTCCTCCGTCTCCGCCATCCACTCACCCTCGTCGCCCTCGATCCACGCCAGGGCGTCCACTGCCGACTGCTCGAGCATCGGGCGGAAGGACATGGTCTCCAGGGACTCCTTGTAGTCCTCCTTGTTGGGGTAGGTGGCCACCCGCCTGCCCGCCTTCTCCCGAGCGGCCTTGTCGGCCAGCTCGTTGTCGGGGGTCACAGACGCGAAGGCACCCTTCCGCATGACCTGCCCGTCATGGCAGCGAATGTCCTGACCGAGCGCCCGAGCCATGCGACCGCAAGCAGCGGTGTTCAGCTTGCGAATGGAGAGGGTGTTGCGCTCAGGCCGGAAGCGAACACCAACAGCGGCGTCCAGCTTCACCTTCCGCTCCTTGCCGCCCTTGCCCTTCCCGAGGGAAATCTCGCCGGGGGAGCCTGCCTGCGAGAAGGAAGCCGTCTTCGCCCTGCGCCGCGTGCTGAACTTCCCCTCCGCGTCGTGGAAGGGATTCGGGTTGCCACGCTCTTCGATGTTCGCCATTTTGATCTCCTACTGAAGAAGCGATAGCGTATTGACGAGAATCGGGCAACGCGAATTCGAATTCGTTCAGCCAATCACAAACAACACCCCAGGCGAGGCTGCAAGCGCCTCCTCCTGAAGGATCTGAAGCTCAGCCTCCGACTCCGACATGAGGTCGCCGCCGTCCATCGACGTCTTCGACCCACCCATTGGAACCTCACTGTACTTGCGCCGAACTTGCCCCAACGTGCGCTTACACGTCGCAAGCAAGTAGCGCCGAAACCACTGAAGCTCTTGGCTGTCCAGATTCTCGACGTCCACGACGTACTTCACGAACTCTACGAAAGCGGGGCCACTCAAGGTGTCAGGTCGTACCGTCAGCACCTTGCTGCGTGGCTCGTACTGCCATGTAGGATCGTTCCCGAATTGTCGCTCTAATCCGCGATTGGCGAGGTACTGAAGAAGGTGCGTCGTCCGTGTGAGGTTGCCAGGATTCCGAATGAAGCCCGTCAAGTCCTCCATAAAGTAGCTGCGATACTCGGAGGAGACATTCGCTATATCAGGAAGGATCACGTCGACGACCTCTCGGACGTTCGACGGAAGCCTGTAGTCAGATTGGCCCGCCACCAAGGTGAGCGGGAGACGACACCGCTCCCCTACGGTAGAGGAGAGCCAGAGCTTGGTGTTCTCGATCCCGTCCGCAATGTCGTCGAGCGTTAGCTCAATGCCGACGTTGTTCCCACCAAGCTGGCGAATGACGCGATAGCCCTCGGCCTGCTCCCGTTCGGTGAGCGCACGAAAGAGAAGCTCATGCTTGGTGGTGTCGCGTGCCATGTCAGATCAGCGGACGGGGGCCACGACGGCGGACAGGCTCGGGCTTGACCTCGGTCGCTTCAGGGGCTGCCACGGGAACCTCAGCGATCTCGCGGACTTCAGGCTTCGCCTCGGGCTGCTCCTCGAGCTTCACTTCGGGCTGCTCCTCGAGCTTCGGTGCAGCCAGCTCCTCGACCGGCTCCCTGACGACGACCGGCTCCACCAAGGAGGTGTCGACCAGCGACGGGGCGATCTCGACTGACTCCGCCTTCGAAGCCTCGACCTGAACCTCCTCTACAGGCGGAGCAGGGGGGGCTGGAAGCTCCACCAAGTGGGTCTTCAGCCACATGCGCCACTCGACCGACCCCTCGAAGACCTCGCCAGCCGCAAGGTGCTTAGCCTCAGTGGGGCTGATCTCCAGACGGATCTTCTTGACCCCGGAAGGAACTGCCGAATGCTTCAGACGATACAAAGGCATCTTGTTCTCCTCTCCCTCAGAGGTAACTCGACCACCAAGACCGGTCGAGAGCGGAGGGGAAAAAGGAAAAGGCGGAACGCATTCGAATGCGTCCCGCCCTTCTCACCTCACGGTGAGGTCACCGATCAGGCCAGGGTTGCCAAGCCAGTGATCGACAGCTTCCCGTAGAACTCGGGGCGATGCACCTTGAGCGCGTTCCGGGTGATCACGCCGAACTTCTTCGTCATGGTCACGGGATCGACCTGCGTCACGATGCGGATCGGCATGTAGGGCGCGAAGATCGTGCCAGCCTCCTCCCAGGTCGAGCCACGGTAGCCGAGCAGGATGCGCTTGGTGGTCGAACCCTCGTCCATGAACAGATCCTCGTAGACGACGTACTTGTTGTTGTACGTCCCCCACCGCTTGATCTGCGGGTTCTTCGAGGCCACCGGCTCCACCCCGTCCGCCATCCCCGCACCGTCGCGCTTCAGCGTCGCCCGGTAGTTCTCATGCCCAGAGAGCTGGTCGATCAGCGCGATGATCTCCGGCCCCACCACAATGTAGTTGGGCGTGAAGCCGCGAGTGCGCTGCCGCACGCGAGCCGAGATCTGATCCAGCTTCTTCAGGATGTTCAGGATGTTGTCCAGCTCCGTCACCGCCGTGGCAGAGTAGGCCAGCGTGTCCGTGGTCGAAGCCGCCGAGAGCTGGGCGTCGATGATCTGGCGATCCAGCTCGGTGGCGATCTGGATCGTCATCTCGTCGACGATCTCCTGCTCCGCGTCCGCACCAGTGTGCGAGCGGATCTCGTCCATCGCCTCGAAGGTGAGGCTGGCGCGCAGGCGACGAGTCTGGGCCGTCATGGTCACAGCCTCGAACGACAGGGTCGTCTCACCAACAGCGGACGAACCCTCCATGTTCTGGTAGTAGCTCGCCACAATCGCGTCGCCGTTGGTGGGCGCTACGTTGAAGGCGACCCGGAAGGCACCCGTGCTGTAGTTGATGGTGCCGGTGCCGCCGTCGTCACCCACCAAGGTGCCAGAGCCGTCGTCCGTGAAGATCTCGGTGCCGTCCGTGATCACCACCGAGACGCCCGTGGTCGAGTTGTAGGGGCGGATCGGGAGCTGGAGCAGGCTGCCCGAGAAGATCTTGGTGGCCCCGTTGCCCGTGCCAGCCGCCTCCTCCTCGACGTACTCGCTCGAGTAGTGGCGAGCGAAGGTCTGGTTCAGCGAGGTCGCCGCCGCAATGTTGCCGCGAGCCGAGCCGGTCTTGTAGGAGCGGATGAAGACCTGAGCGGTCGGCTTGTTGATCGGTGACACCAAGGCCAGATCGAACGCGATCAGCTGACCCATTGTCTTGCGAATCAGCGGCAGCGTCATGGCCTGACCGTTGCTGATCACCGAGGTCGTGGTGTCCTCATTCAGCGAGTCGCCGGGGTTCTGCCGGAAGTTCTCCATCATGACGGCGAGCGCCTCGTCGCGCTTGGCATTCCAGCCCGCACGCCGATCCCCACGCTCGTCCTGGAAGGGGCGATGCAGCGAACGAAGCTCGCCGTTCTTGCCCTCGATCAGGCTCTTCCACTCTTCCACCAAGTTGTTCCGCGCCATTGTTCGTTCTCCTCTGTTCGCTGTAGAATCGGTCTGCTAAAAACGTGCAAGCCTCAGAAGCGAGTTTTTCGGTCGGGAACGAATTCGACTTCGTCGCACCAACAAGAAGACGAGACGAGAAGAGGAGAGGGGGTCTCCCTCTCCTCTCGAACAGCGCGCTGGCCGCTCTTGGTGCTTTACCCCTTGGGCTTGACCATGCGGGAGAGGAGACCCTCCGCGTAGCTCAGGTCAGCCTTGCTCAAGGGCTGCTCATGGGCGGGCCGAGAGACCTCCTCCTCAATGCGCTCAGCAGGAGCGACTCCCTTGAAGGTAGGCTCGGGGCTTGGTGCATTCTGCAACCGAGCCTCCACGCTCTCCTCGAGCCTGCTCTCGCGTGCGGGAGCAAGATTCTCCATGAGGTGCTTCACCCCCTCGGGCGTGTCGAGCTTCTGAATTCGCGCCTGGAGGGCGAAGCGATCCGGGCGAGTAGCGACGCTCAGGATTGCGCTCTTCTGCTCCTCCAAGAGCTGGTTCCGCGACTCAGCCTCCTCGATCCGCTTGGTCGCCGCATCCTCCACCAAGCGCAGGCGCTCCGCATGCGTGGTGCGCGCCTCCTCCATCTGCCGCTTCATAGCGGAGACCTCAGACTGGAAGCGATCCCGATCCGACTTCACTTCGGCAAGCTCGGTCTCGAGCCTTGAGAACGAATCAATCGTCTCAGAGACCGCTCCCCGCATCCGAGCGAGATCATCCTGAAGTGCCTTGCGGGCCGCTTCCACAGATGCCTTCTCGCCCGCGAGGATCGCCTTCTCCTCACGGAGCTGCTGCGCCACCTCTCGGGCCGTAGCCAGCTCCGCCTCGACCGCCTCAAGGCGAACCTGCCACCGCTCGCCAGCTCGAGCCTCAATGTCGACGCGCTCCCCAGAGAGGCGCTCCAGCACCAGCTTCTTCAGCGCCTCCTCGGGGGTGCCAATCTCGGGCGTGGCGAAGATCTGCTCCAGCCGTTCCTTCACCACGGACTCGGTGAGCTTCGGCCCCATGAGCGTGCGGATCAGCTCCGTCTTGGGGTGCGCCCCTGTCTGGCGAAGCATGAGGTTCTCCGCCCGAAGAGACTCGACCTGCTCCACCAAGCGCCGGTTCCGATCCTGTGCCTGAAGGTTCTTGAACTCCTCCCGCACCAAGGCGTCAGTCAAGGACTCCACCCGATCCCGACTCTCGAGGAGCGCCGCCGACTGAGGGCTGTTGACCAGAGGCTCAAGGTGCGGACGAATCGCCTCCACGATCCGCAACGCCGCCATGACGCGAGGATCTTGGCTCGAGACCTGCGAGAGCGCCTGCTTGCGCCCAAGCGCATGCGCCTCCTCCGTCGCCGTCTCCATGCGCGCCCGCATCTCCGCGATCACCTCAGCCCGAGCCGACGAGATCGAATTCGCCAACGCATCCCGCTCAGCGGTGATCTGCTCCAGGGTCTGTCGCCCCTCCGCCAGCAAGGCGTCCGACTCGTTCTTGGTGGCAGCATTCTCCTCGAGAAGCGTGCGAATCCGCTCCTCACGCTCCAGCAGGCCCGCCTCCATCTCAGCGATCTTGGCAACCTTCGCGTCGAGGTCGACCTGCGCCTCCTCCAAGCGAGCGCGCACCAAGCGATCCCGCTCCACGTCCCGCTCGTTGAGCTTGGCGATCTCCTCCTGAAGCGCACGAAGCTCCGCCCCCGCGTCCTCCTTCGCCTCCCCCTTCGCCTCCTCCTTCGCCGCCTCCTTCGCCGCCTCCTTCGCCTCCTTCACGTCCTCGACCACCACAGCGACGTCCCTCTCGCCCCCCTCCGAAGCCTCGGGCTTGACCTCCTCCTTCGCCTCAGCGACCTGCTCCTCAGCGACCTGCTCCTCAGCGTCCTTGGTGCGATCCTCAATGAGCTTACGCACCACGTCGTCCGCCTCCAGCAAGTCTCCTGCGATCATGTCCTTGGCCGCTTCCAACAGAAACGGATTGTCGGAGAGGATTTGCCGCATCTTGACTTCGTCCGCCTCGACTTCGCGGATCGACTCATTGAGCGACTCCGCAAGCGGATACGCAGTCTTCACCGAGGGGTCGACCACGAAGTCGAAGGTCTTGAGGCGCAGATCCTCGTTGACGTAGTCGGCATCCCCCTTGCGCGTCACGCTCCCCGAGGCGCGAGAGGAGATCCCCACAGCAGCGTTCGCCTCGATCAGCGCCTGCATGATCTTGCCCCCAGGGGTGTTCAAGATCACGCACGAACCCTCGATCACCCCGTCGTCGCGGATCTTCAGATCCTCGATGAGGTGCGAGACACGCCAGAGCGAGGTCTTCCCCTCGGCAGGATGATCCAGCTCACCAAGCATGCGCCTCTTGGTGAGATCCTCGGAGGCGAGCTTGAGCGCATTCTCCATGATGCGCCGCTCGTAGATCCGCCCGTTCTGATTCTTCGCGTCGACCCGACCAAACTCCCCCTTGACGCGAATCAAGCCAGCCGAGGTGCGCGCCTCCACAATGCTCAGAACCTGATCCGCCACCCGCTCGTAGAGTGTCTCCATCATTCGTTTCCTCTCTCTTGAGCTTAGCTGCTCGAACGTGATCTGCCAAAAGAAGGTAGGGCTGGCGACGAATTCGACTTCGCCACCAGCCCCGCCTTCTCCTTCCCTTGCCCCTTCCCTTGCCCCCCCTTGTCACCGCTTCTTGCGCCGGAAGGGCAGCCTCCAGAGGAGGCTCCGCCGTCTCTTGGATTCTGGGCTTTCTCTCCGATCCGAGATCCGTTCCTGATCGGGCCTTACCTGCGCTCTGAGATCCAGAGGGGTATACCCGATCTTTCGCCGCACCTCAGACCGAGAGAACTCGCTCAGTTTCCCTCAGGCAGCTCCACCGCCGCCAAGTACGCAGGCCGGAGCGGCACCACCGTGTCGATCTCCTTCGCCAGCGCCTGAAGCACCGA
>JACCDQ010322555.1_pt1 | contig 10806 bp, 6 predicted proteins | sample 7446031 | NCBI WGS metagenome assembly JACCDQ01 (sample SAMN15323442, study PRJNA562643) | freshwater metagenome | isolation source: river surface water | place: USA:Blue River Watershed | collected 2017-08-17
GCCAGAACCAGTCGCATTCGCAATCGTTGTCCAGTTGGCCCCATTCCAATAATAATATCCCGCCACCAAATTGGGATTATTCCCCGTATTGTAGACCAATAAACCCGTCGCCGGATTCGGAATCGTTGAATTATCCGTTCCTGAGGTTAAGGTAACACGTGGAGGAAGAAAGCCCTTGTTATTCGCGCTCACGTCCAATTTAGCCGAGGCATCTGGTGTCGTGGTTCCTATACCCGTTTGGGCCGATACCCTAAAAACGAAAAATACTCCAAAAATTAGTATAAACTTATTCATATATAATTAACCCTTAACTCTTAGTTCTTAATTCTTACCTCACCCAATACCAAATGATCCCCGGATTCGTATTACCTGTTCCTCCTCCGGCATCACTAATCCAAGGTGATGGACTGTAATATTGGTTATTGGAGATCATGGTTCCCCACCAGTTCCCCGTACCATCCGATAAGGTATAAAATCCAGTATTTGAGCCTACATAACCATACCAAGGCATTCGTGGTGCCATTCCGTTATTGCCAGTAACGTAATTCCATGTTCCAAATTTCGTATTCAAAGTTATATTCGTATTTGCATTGCTGTTGCTTAAAAAACTATAAGCTGCATTCGCGGTCCAAATACCCCCAAAACTACGCCTAGTCCCCGCATCAATCATATACTGAAATCCACTGGAGGATTTTTTAATGTAATCGGCCCAACCAATGATGGAATAACTAGAACTGGATGTACTCGTGATTTCGGCGGCTGTACTAAAAGGGTTACTTGTATTGTATGCGATTGAGTTGGCATAGCTCCATACCGAATTCGAAGAGTTTTTCAGGATTAATGTCCAGCCACCTCCGTCAGTTGTCATATCCGCATAAATTTTAAAAGGAGCCCCGCCATTAATATTGGCATTTTTGATGTAATAAAATCCATCGGTAGAACTCGGAAAATCTTGTTTGATTTGATAGGCACTCGTTGAGGCTGTGGCGGGTGTCAATCCATCCGGAACAAACGAGGGAATAGAACTCGTATATTTAGCGGTAATTTCCTTTTGACTCAGTTCTCTTCGATACACCTTAAATTTAGACATATACATGTTCTGCATAAAGGAACTGCTTTGAAGCCAAGAGGAAATTCTTCCGATTCCCCCGTTGAAATGGACAGTCGTTGCACTTTGCGTACCTTGAACTTGACTCAACGTTTGCTTATCGCCATTGATATATATTTTGTTGAGTAAATAACTGCCGGAATTCATGACAAATACATAATGATTCCACTTGTTCAATAAGCCTAAGTTGGTCACTTGCGAGGCCGGAATGCCATATAAATCACCGGTACCCGAATTAAAACCCAAAGCTCCCGAATAGGCATATACATCATACATTTGAAAGCCAAAGTACATACTATTCGACAAGGTTGTTGGGTAAACCCACATCTCAACACTGATGGTACTCGTGCTTCCTAGATTGAAATTAAAATCGGTATATCCCGTTGTTGTTCCATTGTAATACATAATACCATTTCCACTGGTAAAGTAGCTAACGCCTGCTGCATTGTTCGCTGTTTTGGCATTGCCCGAAATATCATTCCAGGTCGTTCCTGACCCAGGATAACTTAAATAATTTTTGGAAGCATCAAGCATTAATACCAAATCGTATTCTGGGGCTTCATCGCGATAAAGTTGATTAACCTCTTCGGCCGATAACGTCGCTGAAAACCATTTTAAGTCGGCTAATAAAAAACTTCCATAGGCACCAGAACCCATATTGGTGGATTCGGTGGCCGCTATCGCAAAGTATTGTGATGATGTCAAGGAGGACATGGCGGGCCCGTCTCGCGTGTAGGTGGAGCTGCCAACGAGTGCACCATCAAGGTATGCAACGATTTTGTTGCCTGTATAAGTTAATACCACATGATGCCACGTATTTAAGGAAACTGTAGAAGGGGTTGTGATGATACCATTCTTTGGCCATACCGAAAATTTTAAATAGCCATTGACCATCTCGATATCAGAGGTATGATAATTATATGATATTGACGTCGAGTTTAAGTCCGACAATACCACACCATTCGAAGAAGTTGGGTTAAACCATAAACTCACAGTAAAAACGCCAGATCGGGTATTGGATGTAACGGGGGGATAGTAATTTTTAAAATCCCCCATCAACAGGTAATGCTCATTTGCAGCATTGAACTTGAGATAGCCTGGGTCTTTATAAAAAACCGGGCTATTACTCAGGGTTGCGGGTAAATTGGTCCCCGTTATACTTGCAACGCTCGTTCCTGTTCCCGAATAAGTCGTCGAATTGGCAAAGTCATAATTGACGATTAAATTGTTTTTGGATACCGCATTCGGATAGGCAGGTGCAAAAAATTGCGCCTGCATGCAATGATTGATCAAGATAAATACCAAACCCCAACGCTTCATACTTAATTGCTTAATTCACCCGAGATGATGACCACATTACTTCCCATGTGCAAGATGGTTGCTAGGGCGTATTGACCGATGGTTTTCGTGTAGGAATTACGACTAATCGGAACTAGTCCTGATCCTGTTAAAGTAACCTGTCCCGCGCCTTGTTGTACCACCATGCAATTGAATCCATCCGGTAAGCCCGTCGGAATGGTTAAGGTGACCGCCGTAGCACTTGTGAAACTAATAACGGTTCCATTATCCGCGGCAACCAAGGTGTAATTTCCAGCTTTAGAGGATATACTTGCTCCGAAACCCGATAATTTGGAGCTAGTCGAAGATCCGCCCGTTAAATTACCAGTAGTCGATACGTTACCTGTGGTGTAACTGATGTCATTACCCGATTTTACCCAATCGTTGTTTAAGCGCAACCAAGCAGGAGAGGCGGATGTACCCGTGTTGACGTAAAATCCAGCAGATGCATCTGTTTGATAGATTAACAGACCCGTCGCTGGTAAGCTTATCGCTGTTTTTTGAGCGGCAGTCATTCGAGGGACTAAGAACCCTTTTGACGTTGATGCAATCTCTAATTTAGCTGACGCATCGGGTGTCGTGGTGCCTATACCCGTTTGGGCAAAAACGCAAGGAGATACAAGTAATAGAATAAACAGGATTTTCTTCATATCATCGAACATAAATTTCCACCCGTGCCGAGCGATTGATTCCGGTATTGGTTCCGCAACAAGAATACTGATCTCCTGCGGAATAATTGATGTTGGTGCTAAATAATCCCGACATCCCTATTCCTCCCGACACGTCATTGGAGGTTTGTTCACCTCCGGGATAAAGGCCACCACCGTTTTCGTTCCAGCCAAAACCCCAACGAACTTTGGCGGTTGAACTCGCATTAATGTAATTAAATCCATAAAAACGCACATCGGATTGTGCAGAAAAAGCGGTTCCCTTTCCGGCAAAGGAGGATGCATCGCCGAAAAATAGTTTATTGGCACTCGTAAAGAACTGAATAGGAGTTATCCGAACTCCATTATTGAAATTATTTTGCAGCCAGCACCAATTATTGTAAGAGCTCAATAAATTTACACTTCCCCCCGTATTGCTGGAACCCTGATTCGAAGGGATATCTGGAAATAAAGCCATCATATCCTTCGCAAAAAAGTAATTCATCGCATCGAACTTGGCATCTCCATCATTTCGATTCGCGGCACTTGGATTTAGGGTATTGACAGCTGTCCAGTAGGAGCTATCATAAGAAAATGTCGTTCCTCGAGTAGCTTTCATCATCATCATCCAACCGCCTCCATTGATGGTGGTACTCAACAGGCAATAGATTTGGGTAGGGCCCACGATGGGTAAATTGATCCAATAGACCCCATCCGTCGTGTTGTTGAAGGCTGTTTGTAGGTATTTAGCACTCGGCGCGGCTTTCGCGGCGGTGCTACCATCTCGACCCGGAATCGTGACCATTTCCTCCAAATTTTGAGTCCATGTCGCAAAATAGGTGTTCGCCGGATGCACGCTCGTAAAGCTTGTTGGAACCGCTGCCTGTGTCGGAGAACGCCAATAGAATCGTAATCCGGCTCCCCCGGTTCCTTGTTGCATCCGTATTTCGTAACGATACTTTTGACCCGCTACCACGGATAGGGTACCGGTTCGAGTTCCTAGTGCTGTCACCGCTTGGGCAGAATAGGTAGAAATAACGGTAGTCCCCTCAATCGTTAAATCACTTGCGTCATCCGCTTCCAAGGAAAAGGTATAGTTTCCCGATTCCGTAGGGATAAAAGTCCCTTGGATTTTCATGGCAAAATACAGTCCCGAATTAGGGGTTGTTAGCCCGATTAATGATAAATCCGAAGTGTTTAGCCAATCTAAGATTCGGGTGGAATTCGTCCGACCGGAACGAAAGAGGGTGGAATTGGAATTATTTGTATTGAATAATTTGTCCATTTCAGCTCTTGAATTGGGCGTTAAAAGGTATTGCGAGGTATTCCCATTCCCGGCATGGGTACTGTAAATCCAATAATCAAATTGAATTTTGGGTTGGTTCTGCGCTCCTTGGTAGGGCGCGAACATTTGCGCTTTGCTGTTGAAAGCACAAAATATTCCCCAAAACAATGTAATTAAAAATTTCATATTAATTTGTCATGTCACCGGAGGCAATAAATACACCAGATGCAATACAGACTAAGGTCATAATGGAATGTTGGCCCGCCGTTTTGGTAAAACCATATCGGTTATTGATTGTTACGCCAGAGGCACTTAGGGTAATTTGCCCCGTTCCGCGCTGAACGATCAAGCAATTGAAACCTACTGATAATGATGGCACGGTTATCGTTGTAGCACTTGAGCTATTGATTACTATAATTTCACCGTTATCTCCATTTCCGAGTGTAAATCCTGAGCTTTGTTCATTAACTACGGAGCTAAAATTGGCAATTGTGCTTGTCGTTCCATTGCCCGTAATTGTGCTCGATGTGGTTGAACCAATCATATTGATCCAAGCACTTCCATTCCAAAAATAATAGCCCGGGCTAACATTATTGGGCGCAGTGCCTGCTGTATTCGTATTGTACACAATCAGTCCCGCCGCAGATGCTGCTGTACCCGTAATGGGAGAGAAGACATTACTCCCTGTCAAGGCTACTCGTGGGGGCATAAAGCCTTGGGTCGAGGAGGAAACCTCCAATTTGGCAGATGCATTGGGAGAGGTGGTACCAATTCCCGTTTGTCCAAACGCACTCTTTCCAATTAGAAATAGAATCGCGGAAATAATAAATTTATTTGCCATATATTGATTTACTAGCATTGTAATTTGTTAAAATTTCACTGTTAGTTAGAGCACGATTATAGATCAAAGTTTGACCAATGTTCGTATTCGCATAAAGACTTCCAAAGCCCCAAAATTTAGCTCTTGTGTACCCTATGTAGAAAGGGTTGTTGGAGGTATTTAATGAACTAGATAGGGTAATTGGATTAGTTGATTTGGTGGTCCAAGAACCTCCTGACCAATAATAAGATGTTGTGCTGAAAATCCCATCAAAACAAAAACTCACGGAAGTATTGCTATTATCATAGGTATAGGTGATGTTGTGCCATTTTCCATCAAATACTGTTGAGGAACCCAGCGGAAAGTAAAGATCATTTCCCCAAAAGCATATCACAATTCCACCCGGACTAGTCGGTGGTGCAGTGGTCACAGAATTGGTATAGACAACAAATAATTGCTCTGCGGTATTATCCGTTATCGCACCTTTGTCGAGCAAGGGGATGGTTTGATTGGCAGATGATTTATACCACATGGAAACTGTTCTTGAATTATTTCCGCTGGTTGCACTTATCGCATTGCCACTGAAATAATTCGAGCTGCCATTGAGTATAAAATACCCACGTTCTTGGGATGAAAAACTTGGACTGGAAACGAGTGTGGCATGATTATTTTGGCCTGACAAATCGCTCCATTGTGTTCCGGTCCCTTTATAGGAAACGGAATGGGTTGGATCTAATTGCAAGACAAGTCCATCAGAAACAATATCCATATTCTTTAGGAGTAAGCCCATTCGCATGGTAATATGTCCAGACCATTCTTTGGGTTTTACTTTAACGAATTTGGCATATTCCACTGAGGGAAATAGAAGAGTAACCCCCTCCGTAATATTGGAATTACAAACGGCATTGGATAAAACGGATTTCCACGTTAGGCCATCTAAACTAACGTCAATATCTGCTTTCGTTACATATTGTGCGGAATTTTGTCTTCCTTGAATAATGATTCCCGTAATGTAGGCCGGCATATGTGTACCTAACGTTATGTATTGGTTGACATCATTCGTAGCTGCCGACCAGCCTTGTGGTGAATTTAACCAAGGTGTAAAATGGTAGCTGTTTGTTGGTGAGGGGTACGGTGCATTGGGATAGAAAGCATCGGAGGAAAAAGAGCTCGATACAAACCAGTAGGATGGCGTATTATTGGTGGATGGGCTATGGATGGTTGTATTAGCCGTTGAAGAAATACCGGGTGTCCATTTACTCGTAGCATCCGTTAGAACTAATTTCCCTGTACCATTAAAGATCATCTTATTTGTATTCAACGTTTTGCCTGAATTAAGTGTATATGTATGCCCTGAATTGACTTGAATACCTCCATAGACATTGGGTAAGTTCGATGTGTTTGCTGAAGTTAAACGGGAGGCATTGCTACTTGCCAGCGAGAATGCGATATCATTATTGTGGACAGTAAATGTCGAAAATACATTGGTATAATCACTCCCAGCGGGGAAGTCGGAAGAAATTTCAACAATATAGCCTTGAATACTGCTGTAATTGGCAGCTGCTATATCATTCCAGCAAGTGCCCCCATTCCATTTTGCAACTGCTTGGTCCTCTCCAGCATTATTTCCATCGGCATTGTTGGGTTCACCGCTACACCAATTCGAATATTGTCCACTGATAGTTGAACCACCCGTGTACATGGTGGTCATGGTATTCGTATAAAGCGTCGTCGACTGCCAAAATGTGGTTCCAGATTCCGGTCCGGCATCAATTTTCCATGTACCCTCATTGCCAACATCACTTGCCGCGATCCAAATATTATTCCCTGAAATATTGTTGTTGATAAAATTATTTTCGGATGCGCTTGTTATGGTTGCTAAGTATCCTGTCTTTCCCTTGAAACTATAAGTTGCAGCATTCGTTTTGGCATTTGCATACGTGATGTTTCCACTTATGTAGCGGTAAAAATGCTTATTTGTCGGGTTATAAACATAATTGACGTCATATAGAGTAGCCTCTAACGAAATTTTAACAGCTGTTTTGACAGCACCCATGGACAATGTCATGGCGGCTAATGCATTGTTGACGTTTGTTTTCGTCCCATAAAAGACAATACTCGTAATGTTTGTCCAGGATGAATAACCCGTGTTTAGGGTTAAGCCCGTCGTCACAGGGAGGCTTATTGTGGCTGAATTTTGGTAATCTAAACTTAGGCTGACGAGAATATTGTCGGTCGTATTGGCCCAGTTGACTACAAAATCACCTGCATCCACATTGACCGCATTCGCTTCAATGCTTAAGGGTGATGGCGCAGTAATTGTCTGACCCCAAACAGGGATTTCAGATAAGAAGAACACGAGAAAAATAAGCTTTTTCATTTTACTGTCTCTTTTTTAACTGCTTGACTTGTTTTTGAAGTTGTTGGATTTGCTTCTGTTGTTCTTTGATCGCTTCGACTAACAAGGCTACAATTTTATCATATTGAACAGCTTTGTATGCTTCCGTATTTTTCTCAGTCTGTACAACCTCGGGAATGACTTTTTCTACCTCTTGGGCGATAAAACCAATGGCTCGTTGTGAAGAAAAAGTTCGCTCGGGAAATTGGTTTTGATTCCAATCAAAATTTACGCCACGTAATCTCATGACTTTAGCTAGTGGATCTTCAATAGGTGTGATATTCGTTTTAAATCGTGCATCCGAGGAACCTGCAATGGAATTCGCAATAATATCTCCATTGACCTGTAAGCGGACAGTCGGTGTAATGGTCCCCATCCCAATAAATCCATTTTCTTTGATGGTGATTCCATTGGTTTCTGCACCTCCATTAAATATACGTAATCGGGCATCGGATGCGCTTGTTCCATATTGATCAATGGTCCAATCTACGGTACTACCCGTCAACGAGCGTTTAATTGTAATTTGACCTCCTTCGTTGGTTGTTGCGGCTGGATTTAATAATATTTCAGCACTGATGCTGCCATCCGTTCGACCTACGGTCAACAAGCTCGAAGGTGCAGATGTTCCAATTCCCACGAGACCTCCAATCGGGTTGATGCCTAAGGAATAGGTCGTTCCATAAGCAGCTTTAGAACGCATTTGTAGCCAACCAAACGTGGAAGTACTACTCAAACCAAAATCCATTACGTGTGAACCTGAACTAGGTCCCAAACGTAGGTTACCGTTGGCCGCCAATCCCGTACTTGCCGGATCAGCAGTTGATGTCACCACTTCTAATTTATTGACAGGAGCCGTTGTCCCAATACCCGTTTGCGCCCACATGGATCCCGACAGAAGCGTGAAGCAAACAATAAGCCGTATATATATCTTTTTAATCATCGTATGTCACGTTTGGACATTAATTCATCTTAAAACAAATCCTTTAGGCTGATGGCACAGCCCAAAGGATATTAGGATTAGAATAATGCACGTAGAATAATCCAATTCGTACCATCCGAGATTGCCTTAATCCAATTATTGGATGGTTCAATACCGATAGCTAAAGTATTGGCTGTTGTAGTTGAACTATCAGAAATAACATATCCACCGGCGGAACCAACATTCACTGACACGCTGGCAATATTCTTGATTGTGATTTCCCGACCAGCACCTACGGTTACAGCGCTAGGTAAGGTAATTGTTTGAGAAGCTGTTGACCCTGAGAACACTAATATATTTGCGTTATCGGTTGTTGCAATGGTATAATTGGCAGTTTTACTCAATACTCCGCCACCGTTGTTTGACCAAGTAGCTAATCCATTCGCATCCGATGTTAATACTTTACCTAAACCAGGCGTTCCTCCTGTAATGGTTAATGTCCCAGTTAGTTTTGTGTCACCTGTTACCTGTAGTTTATGAGAACCTCCATCTGTAGTTGTGCCAATAAGTACATCTCCATTTAATGAAGTTATTGTTGTTGAACTATTACCAAGCACCGCAGTATTAGAACCTAATCCACGCGCTTGATAGCCAATGACAATTTCATTCGTCGTACCACTTGCTGCGGGACGAGCATCTGCACCGATGATGACACCGCCAGTCATGCTAATATTGGAAGTTCCTGCTGTAATTAATTGCCCGGCTTCATTACCCAAAGCAACGTTACTTGATCCACTTGTTAGATTACCTAATGCGTTTGACCCTAACCCTGTATTATAAGCTCCTGATGTTAAGGCTGTAAGACTATTAGTGCCAAAGGCTGAATTTCGTAAAGCATTCGTAGATGTTGCATTATTTAAAGCGGTTAAGGAATTACTTCCAACTGCCGTATTTCCAGCACCAGCCGTGTTTGCAGCCATCGTATTGTAACCCAAGGAAGTATTTTCAGCACCTGTTGTTGTTGTTGCTAGCGCATTTGTACCCATCGCAACATTCTTATCTCCAGTTGTTGCCGCTGCTAATGTTGATGTACCTATCGCAATGTTTGTAACAAGTGAAGAAGCTCCTTTTCCAATTTTTAGACCGTTAATATAACTGTCTTCACCCGCGTACAAGGTTTTGGCTACCCCTAATCCACCTGAAACGATTACTCCACCAGTTGAGGTAGAACTCGCATTGGTTGTATTCCCAAATGTTTTAATTCCGGCAAAAGTTTGAGCTGATGTTGTTACAACACCCCCGTTAGTTCCGTCGGCGGGAGCAAGGTTTAATACATTGGAAGTAATACTAGCTCCATTTGCTGTAGAACTTCCTGAAATCGCACCAACGCTTGTTACTGCTGTAGAAGTTGTCCATGCCGGAATACCAGAACTTAATGTTAATACTTGACCATCGGTTCCTTTCGCCAAACGCGTTCCGGTACCGCTCGCCCCGCCGTAAATGATATCTCCCGAAGCTGTCATTGGTGATAGAGCATCAAATGCCGCTGCCTTAGTCGTCGCTCCCGTACCACCATTCGCAATAGGCAAGGTTCCCGTCACACCTGTTGTCAAAGGTAAACCTGTTGCATTCGTTAACACACCAGATGCTGGAGTTCCCAAAGCAGGTGCAGTTAAGGTAGGAGAGGTTAAGGTTTTATTTGTCAAGGTTTCCGTACCCGCTAAAGTCGCCAAGGTACCCGATGCCGCCGGCAAGGTAATCGCAGTTCCCGTACCCGCTACCGCTGGTGCTGAGATCGTAGCAGTTCCTGATGTTGATCCAGCAAATGCTACCGAAGTCGCGGAAGCCACGCCTAAGGTAGGAGTCACCAACGTAGGAGAGGTCGCAAACACCAAAGCACCTGAACCTGTTTCATTGCTAATTACACTCGCCAACTCCGAGGATGTTGTCGCCGACAAGGCACTTAATTTATCAGTTGTATAGACTCCATTGGTAACCGTCGCCGCATTGCCCGAGATGGAACCGGCGATCGTTGATGAGAATGTTTTGGTTCCAGCAATAGTTTGGGCTGTCGTTAAATCCACGAAGTTTTGCGTCGTAGATCCGGTACCTCCGGCTGAGATCGGTAAGGTACCTGAAGTAATCGCCGTTGTGCTGGTTGTATACAAGGCACCCCCACTCGTATAGGATGTTAATCCCGTACCCCCGGCACTGGTTGGTAAGGTACCGGTTGTCAATGCCGATGTACTCGTTGCGTACATGGCACCGCCACTATTGAAGGACGTCATGCC
>JACCDQ010361109.1_pt1 | contig 10806 bp, 9 predicted proteins | sample 7446031 | NCBI WGS metagenome assembly JACCDQ01 (sample SAMN15323442, study PRJNA562643) | freshwater metagenome | isolation source: river surface water | place: USA:Blue River Watershed | collected 2017-08-17
CAAGGGCATTATGCGTTGCCAAACTCGTTACTTTTAGAGTCAATTGGTAGGTTTTGGCCGCAAGCAGCGGAGAGGATAATACGAGGGCAGTGATGATGAAAAGTAATTTTTGCATGGAAATAGTGTTGTTCGTTTGCTTTTACGAAGATAGTTTTTTTCTTTATTTGTCACCAATTAACGTAGTTTAACACTTACTCTTTTAAGAAGCAAATAGGACGCAAAGCGCATGACAAAGAAGCAGCAATTTATGGAACGATACGAACCTGTGCACGGGAGTTTCGAGCGGTTCTGTAAGGCGCGCGCTTATGGCGTTTGCGATTTCAATGACCTGATGCACGATACCTTGGTGATTGCTTTTGAGCAATTTGGCGCCCTAAAAAACAAAGAAGCGTTTTTGTCTTTTTTGTTCGGTATTGCCAACAAGGTGCACGCAAATTTTCGTCGAAAGCGCAAAACACTGTCATTTTCAGATGTCAAAGGAGTAGAGAACGCGCAAGACGCTACTTTTTCAATTGAAAAAAACTTTCGCCACGATGAACTCTACGAGGCCCTACATCAATTGCCAGAGGCTTACCGCAATTGTGTCATTCTGTATGAAATCGCTGGTTTTTCAATCAAAGAAACTGCCGCAATTCAAGAATGTACCATTGATGCCGTCAAACAACGTTTGTCGAGAGGAAGAAAAATGCTTGCCGAGGCCTTGTCAGAAAAACCAATTAAAACTATCATTTCATGAAAGATTTAGATCTCTTACTGAAAGCAAAGCGAGAAGAACCCACCACGGTTTCTATCGAAGTAATCGATTCATGGTTGAAAAGCGGCATTCTGCTCATCGGCTTATTTGCGACTTTAAAAAGATTATTCACCAAAAAAATGTGGCTTATGTTTACCAGTATTTCCTCGATTTCAGTTGTCATTATAATGGCAATAGCACAATTTTCTTCGGCACCAAGTGTTGCACCGATCAAAAGCAAACCGCTTCAAAATAAAGTTTCAAATAACCATTCGCTACCTGAAGCACCTATTCAAACGCCAATCATGTCAAGTCCGCTAATCCAGCAGGTTAGGGAGCTAGCCATGACGCCAATAAGGACTTTAGCAACAAATGCCTTGCCTTTAACTTCGGCTTTCAAGCTCATCGAACCAACACCAAACGCAGCGCCTCAAACGATGGCTAATAACGATACAACTCAATTTTTCGACCGCATTGATGTGAATGGTATTGTTCATTTCACGCTAGTAAAGGGTACAAATTGTACTGTAAACAATATGGTATCGGTTAAAGATGGGGGAGATGTATTTAAATATTCAGTCAAACACGGAACCTTATTTTTGGAAGGGATTGCAGAGGGTGCAGCCTCAGAATTGATCATCACAGTTCCAGATTTAAAGAAAATTGAAACCAATGGTATTTGTGAGATAATTACGCAAACTACATTTAATGCCACAGAATTGAACCTAAAGTTTAACGGTGAAACACAATTGAATCTTGATTTGAATGTCAAAGACTTGGAAATAGATATCAATGGTAATAACAACGGTAAATTACAAATCCAAAGTCAAACTCTTGATTTGACTATCAACGGATTAAATGACATGGAAGTATTTTGTGTTGCTGATCGAAGTTGGTTGGATATCAACGGTTTGGGGAAATTTAAATTTGGTGGTAGCTCTCATGCTACGATGATGGAAATCAATGGACAAAACAAATTTGATGGAGAAGCTTTTACGTCAGAAGAATTGATCTTAAAAGTCACTGGAATCGATCAAAAAATTGAAACAACTGTATACGAAAAATTAGATGTAGAAATCTCTGGCTCCAACAATGTTATTATTCAAGGTGCTCCAAAAGAAGTGAAGCAAAATGTGGCACCTAGTGCTAAATTGAAGTTGAAGTAGGGGAGTTGTGTTTGTGATTTGAGGTTGAGAAATTTAACTTTTAGGATGATTTGGAGGGGGGGTATAATTTGATTGATGATGATGGATAACAGTTAAGAATTGTTATGTTGGTCACCATTTAAAAAACAAATGTTTCTTTTGGTGAATGCGTAATAAATAATCGAGGGGTCAAAGAATTAATGGTCAGTGAAAGAGGCCTATTTATTTTATAGGTTTTACCCCCTCATTTATGGTAAAAGTCCCATGGTTTAATAAGGGACATTTTTTATGGAGTTCACAAAATTGATTACATTTATTGTTAAACGAGGATGATTAAGTCTTGCATCTTATTTTGTTTAAAATTAATTTATGCAAATCCATATGCTTCCTAATTCCTAATTATCATTTTTATAGTCAATTTAAATGTTTTGTGATGAAAAAATCAATATTATCGCTAATTGCTTGTGCTACATTTTCTTACTCAGTAAATGCTCAAATTCCAAACTCCAGTTTCGAAACTTGGTTGAATATGGGGGCCTACGAAAATCCTGATGGATGGTCTACACTTAATGATTTTACTACCGCTGCAGGTGTATACACTGCAGAAAAAGGAACGCCTGGTAGTCCAGGAACAGCTTATTTGAAATTAACTTCAAAGACGGTAGGACCAGATGTGGTGAATGGAATTGCCGTTAGTGGAGTATTAGATCCAGCAACACAACAACCTATTTCTGGTTTTGCATTTAATCAACAACCTTCGGCTTTGACCGGGAAATGGCAACATATGATTTATGGTTCAAGTCAGGGTTCAATAACAGTTACACTCACACGTTGGGATGCAACAATGAATTCACGTATGGTTGTTGCTACGGCTAATAAAGTACTTACAGGAATGGCTATGAGCTGGGCAAATTTTTCTATACCTTTAGTTTATACAGATTCGCAGGCACCTGATTCTTGCATAATCGTTCTAAAAGCAAGTGGTAATAATCCTTCAGATCAAGACTACTTATGGGTTGACAACTTGGCTTTTACAGGAAATGTAGCAGGTTTAGCAGAGCAAAATATAATTGCAAATCTTTCGATATATCCAAATCCAACAACTGAAAATTTCACACTAAATCTGCAATCAAAAGAAGCAAAAACAATTTCTTGTGAGTTAATTAGTGCAACTGGAGCAGTACTTTATTCCAAAAATGAAGACATAAAGGCAGGTGTAAACACAATTACGCTTCCTTCAATAGGAATCGCCAAAGGTAATTACATTGTTCGTATTACTTCTGGAGGTATCTACTCGACGTTATCAGTTGTTATCAATTAAGGCAGATTCAAAAATATTATTATGAAGTCGATTTTATCGATCAGTCTGGTGCTTTTGTGTTTAAACACAAATGCCCAGACTCAATTAGTAGTTCCCGATACATTGGTTGGTCCAAATATTTCGTTAACCATGCACAAGGATAGTGTTCAATTTTTCCCAACTGGTAGTAAAACATATACTTACGCGTACAACCAATACAAGTATTTGGGTCCTACGCTAATTTTTGAGCAAGGTCAAAATATGAATATTACAGTGACCAACGATATCAACGATACAACAACAGTTCACTGGCATGGAATTCACTTGCCTTCCAAATGGGATGGCGGGCCTCATACTGAAATCATGGCTGGTGATACTTGGAATCCCCAATTTACGGTGATGGACAAGGCTGCAACTTATTGGTATCACCCACACATGCACATGAAAACGGCTTTGCAAGCAATAAAAGGCGCTGCAGGTTTTATCATTGTGCGTGATCCGAATGAAGCAACACTTTCATTGCCAAGAGAATATGGTGTCGATGATTTTCCTATAGTAGTACAATGCCAACAATATGATGCCAACAATCAAGCTATGCCTCTTGGGATGCAGGACAGCACTATTATGGTGAATGGAGCACGCGCAAATAATGGATATTCCGTTTACGGTAATTTCCCTGCTCAGATGGTACGTTTACGGATTTTGAATGGTTCGGGAGAAAGAGCATTTAATTTTGGTCTTTCCGGTAATTTACCATTTAAACAAATTGCATCTGATGGAGGATTACTTAACCAACCATTTGATACAACAAGGGTTCGTTTAGCTCCTGGAGAGAGGGCTGAAATCGTGGTAAATCTTACAGGAATGCAGGGCCAAACTCTCTATCTGATGAGTTATGCTTCAGAATTGCCGATGGGAGTTCAAGGAGGACCTACCATGCCTATGCCACCTGGAAGTCCACCGATGGATAGTCCTTTGAATGGAATTGATTTTAATATTATGCAAATTAATGTCGTTGCACAAACTGCGAATGCCATTACGTCAATTTCAACTGTATTAGAAAACAATTTGCCATATGACCCTGCTACAGCAGATGTCACACGAACAGTTCGCTTCACTGCGGATAGTATTATGGTAATGGATGGGCCGTTCTATTTTAATGATAGTTCATTTAACATGGATCGAATTGATTTTGTAATTCCAATCAACAATACTGAAGTATGGAAATTGGTGAATGAAACAATGGTTGGACATCCTTTTCATATCCATGACGTACAATTTTATTTGTTTGACCGAAATGGCAGTTTACCACATGAAGGAGAACGAGGAAGAAAAGATGTTGTTTTCATTCCAACAGGTGATTCAGTTTTATTCGTGACCAAATTCGAAGACTTCGCTGATACTGTAATTCCATACATGTACCATTGCCATATTTTAATGCATGAAGATGCAGGTATGATGGGGCAATTTATTGTTGTGCCTCCAGAATACGTTGGATTGAATGATAATCTTGTTCTTGCAAAAAATGCCACTGTATACCCAAATCCAACCACTGATATGCTCCGATACAAATTACCAACAGAAGGAGAATTAGTTGATATTCGAATTATCAACAACAACGGACAAGTAGTTTATAAACAAGACGATAGTGAAATTGATCAAATTGATATTTCATTCTTAGTGAGTGGAAGCTATCATATATTGATCAAATCTAATGACTACTATTTTAACGCAAATTTTATTAAAAAATGAGAAGAAAATATCTTTGGCGAGCCTGATTGGCTTATCTACACTTTCATTTTATTATTGTCTATTTCGATGAGTCTATTTTCAAACCAATATAAATAGTTCTCGGTTGCGATGGACCATAAATAAAGTTACTATCTCTGTTTTTACCAATATCAAAATCATTTTGATAGGCATCAAAAATATTTTTAATTCCGCAATTAATTTCAAATGAACAATTCATTTTTTTGATGTTAAAAATGTAACAGATTTTTGCACTCAATTCTGAGAATGGATTAGATGTAATTAGCTCATTATTGGGTTGGCCCTGCGCCCCTGATAGATGCGGGATCAGCATTGTTCCTGTATATAGGTAATTAAGGGTGGCATTCCAATTTTTACATGGCAAAAAATTTAGGATTACAAATCCATAGTTATTCGGAGTGCGAATAAATGATGTGAATTCTTCTATGTAAGAGATGTTTAGAATCGGTTTATCATATTTACTCGATTGAATGGTTACTCCGCTTTCAAGTTTTATTTTTCGTTTATAATTTGATCTAAATTCCAAGGTAATTCCTTGAATGGTTGCGCGGGGTCCATTTTGTTTTTCGAAAAGTTCACCGAATTCATCCTGACCTATTGGTTGCAATAAAAAAGCATCATCTAACCGATTATAAAATGCATCAATTGTAAATCCAACATTCCAATTCTTCAAAAGCTTATCATAGTTTATTGATCCACTAAAACTTTTTGATTTTTCTTGTTTAAGATCAGGCGCTAAAGAAATCCTTGAGATTCCACCTGATGCGAATGCAATATGCATATCCGCATCAAAGGCTTGAGGAGATTTAAACCCACTACCATAACTCAAACGCAACTGTGTATGCCCTTTGATTTTATATAAAATTGAGGTCCTAGGACTAAAAATAATTTCTTTCACTAAAGTGTGTTTGTCAATTCGTGCTCCAGAAAGTAAGCAGAGTTTTGGTGTGATTTCCCAGTCGCTTTGTAGAAAGAATCCAAGATTATCGGTGGTTTGATCTATCAAATAATGATACGCTTGGATATTGTCAAAGACAGCATCATACAAATATTCTGTTCCTAACGTAAAAACGTTTTGACCTGAAATAAAATGTTTTATTTTGTGATTGATCTGACAGCCAAGATTGCATGTGTTTACTTCAGACATCCCATAAGGTGGATTGGCAAGAAAGGAGTGGAAGGCAATAGAATCGTCTGGTTGAATACCTGTGTAATGTTTTCTATTCGTATTTTGATAAGCGAAGTAAGTGATAAATGAAGTGTTTTTATTGTCGAAGTTTATTTGATAATCAGCATTTGCCATCCATACCTTATGATTTCTTTCTTCTGATTGCTGTGCTAAATAGGCAGGTTTATCCTCAATCATTTCTCCTCCAAAGCGATACTCATTGATGTTACTGAAACTAATCTCCAATTTTTGATTCTCATCAATTAGAAAAAAAACATTTGATCCAAAAGACGTGTTGTAAAGCTCGGGGATTTCGGAAAAATTATCTCCATTTGCATCATATAATCCACGATTTCGATGAGACAGAAATAGAGATATGCCTGTTTTCTTATTTTCAGAGACTTGACTGGCATTCACATTAAGTAAATTGTCATTTGTTTGGTTTTTAATATTTTGAAATGTGTTGTTGATGGTGTAGCTGTTCACGCTTGGGACTTTTGTGATCACATTTACAGTCCCTCCAATTGCACTTGAGCCATAGAGTGATGATCCACCACCACGAACCACTTCTATTCGATCAATCATATTAACAGGCAGTTGCTCTAAACCATATAAACCTGTAAGGGGACTAAAAATAGGTCGGCCATTTATCAGAATTTGAGCATAGCCTCCGGCCAAACCATTCATTCTTAATTGGGTATAGTTACATGTTTGGCAATTAGTTTCAACTCTCAATCCAGGTTGAAATTTTAATCCTTCAGATAAATTACATGCTTGTAGGTTATTTAACGTAGCGTTGTTGATCACTTTCACAATTATTGGTGAATCTATATTTTGCTTAGGGATTTTTGTAGCTAGTACAACGACTTCTTTGGTGTCTAAAATTTTTAAGTCTAATTCAAAATTCTCAATTAATGATTTGTTTGCTTGAATTGTTATCGTTTTTTCTAGCTGCTTAAATCCTTCAGCGGTGATAATAATTTTATATGAACCGATAGGTATGTTTTCAATGTAAAATAGACCCAAAGAATCGGTGTTGGTGGAGAATACCGTTCCTTGGATCAATATTTCTGCGTTCGCTACAATATTATTTTCAGAAATCACTTTTCCAGTAATAGTTGCATTTTGTGCAAACGATAATTTGAAAAGTGCCAAAAAATATAAAATGATAAACTTATTCATTTGGAAGTATTTGTAAAAGCGAACAAATATACATAAAGTTATATTTATATAACATAAAAGTTAGTTTAATCTAATAAATAATTAAATATAAGCCATAGATTTTAATGAAATCCCATAAAATCTATCTTATTTTTGTAAAATGTATTCTTTTACAGAAGAAAATTACTTGAAGGCTATTTTCTCGTTATCGAACGACAATGGCGAGGTCAGCGTTAATGACCTATCTAAGCATTTAAAAATAAAAATGCCTACTGTTACCAGCATGATGAAGAAATTAGCATCTAAAAAGTTGGTTGATTATCAAAGTTATAAGCCGCTCAAGCTTACGACTGAAGGGAAGAAAGTAGCGATGCTTGTTATTCGAAAACATCGACTTACAGAAATGTATCTAGTAGAGAAAATGGGTTTTGGATGGGAACAAGTTCATCAAATTGCCGAACAGTTAGAACACATTCAGTCACCGGAATTATTTATAAAAATTGACGAATTGTTGGGTTTTCCTAAATTTGACCCGCATGGTTCTCCTATTCCTGATAAAAATGGTCAAATGATCTGTAAAGAAAATAAAAAACTTAGTGATTGCTCAGTTGGAGAGGAGGTAAAATTTTCTGCTGTTATGAATACTTCCGTTGAGTTTTTGAAGTTGTTAAATACAAAAGAATTGCGTTTAGGAGATAAGTTAAAAATAGTTTCAATTGAACCATTTGACCAATCTATGGTGGTATCTTATAATCAACGCAACGCAGAGACATTCAGTTTGAAAGTCTGTGACAGATTACTTATTGAAAAATCATAGTTAATTCTGAACTCTTTAAATCAACCTAAACTTTGGAAATGCGTAAAGAATTACCAACCCATTTTAATTAAGATAAAAGCAGCGACAAATAATGTGACAAAATGATATAGCAAGTTGATTCCGGTTAATTTCCATGATTTTCCTTCCCAAGTAGTTGCGCCAATATGAGTAGGGACATAAAAGCCAATCCATGTAAAGAATGCTGTTGCAAATATTGGACCCATTCCAGCTTCATCCATTTTCTCCATGCCAGGAACATGACTCCATGCAAAAAGATCGTGGGATATAACGAAAGCCATTAGAAAGTTACCCAATAACATCAATAGCATGCCCTTCATTACAATACCTTTTTCAGGAACTTTTGACATATCCATTTTCATTTCTAGCGCCCAAGCTTTGCCAAAAAGAGGACCGTACCAAAGCCAACCGATAATAAAGTTAATGAAGACTACAAGTGCAATCGCGTAAAAATTTGTAGGAATTTCCATGATTGTAAGTTTAGAACATTAATTTAACATTTTTTGAATAGAAATAAAACTAAGATGCTCTAGATGACTCAATTCATCGTTTAATTTAAAATTTCGGCTAACTTGTCTAATGCTTTTGGATAAGTCTGATTGAAATAATCTAAATATTCCTCTACACTGTCAATGTCAACTGTTAAAGTTGTAGTTGAATTGAGCTCTTGAAAAGTATAATTCTCGTGGCCTCCTGCCCATTGTTCCACTTGCTCACCAGTCGTGATTTCATTTTCCCCATCTAAAAATCCATAATGAAGTATCGAAACAAATTTTGCTGGTTCGTTAGATTCTACCGTTGAGACCATGCCTCCTTTTTTTCCGTTTTCGTCGAAACCAACAAATAAAATTTTACTGCCTTTTTCCCAACTCCCCTCATAGGTTGAAGTCGGATTAAAAGCTGAAGTCCAATGCTCGTAGGTCTTAATGTCATTTAAACCCAACATGGTTTCATATACTTTCTGAGCAGAAGTGTTAAAGACTTTTTTAAATTGCAGCTTTTTCATTTTTTCCAAATTTTATAGTTTCAAAATCAGGTTTTCTAAATTGCAAATCGATACTTTCCAATTCACATTTCTAATTTACGATTATAATACCATTTCAGATGAATTACTTCTCAAAACAAGTTTTGAACTGTTTAAAAACAAAAATAAACCGGCACTTCGGTGCTGGGTTCTTTTTGTGACCCCGGAGGGTTGAAAAATCTAACTTTTATAGAGATTTGGAGGGGGGGTAGAGAATGGGAAGAAATGAACACCATAAACATTAATCATTCCCATTCGTCTCTTAAAATTGAATTCAAGATTTTATCATGATATTGACCATCTCTGAAACAAGCATTTCGCATGACACCTTCTTTTTTGAATTTAGCTTCAGCCTTTCACCAAGTATTAAATGGAGTAAGGTGCTCTTTGGTGAGAGGTTTAAGTTTGATCATTTACAGCTTGTTGGTTTAATTTTTTAATGCGAAGAATCCTGTTCTTTTTATTGCGGTAAACTAAAAGATAGGTTTCAGCAGGATCCATAGCCAACATGAATATGCCGTTTTTGAAATAAGTCGTTTGTTCGGTAGGAATTCGGGTTTGAAAATCTCTTTTTGATTTGATTTCATCAGCAAGGTAGACCTGTGCTAAGCGCGTATTTCTAGGATAGTCAGAAAATTCAAAAAAGTGTTTTTTGTCATTCAATAAAATACAATCTGGTCGATTATTAATAAATTGCGTTGGCGGGTGAACAAGACAGAAATCAGCAAAAGGCCAAAATTCGATTTGAGAAACGAGTATAGGAACATCTTGATGTAAAGCTTCATAAATGGAGTGTGAGTAGCTGTTCGGGTTATATTCACCAAATAAAACTTGATCAATGGTAAGCGGATCAACTCCTGTAAGTTCCGAAATGTATTCGCCCATCATTTTGTTTTCTCGAGAGTCAGATGTTTCGTACAAATGACCGTATCCACAAATGACAAGTGTTTTGCGCCATTTACCGTCATCATATAGATTATTTTTGAGATTGACTGCTTGCAGCGAGTCTCGAAGAAGCGAATTATGAAGCGTGTCTTCGTATCTGATGAAATCAAATCCCAATGCAAGTGCTCTTCGGTAGACTTCTCCCATTAGGGGTTCAGCGGTATAAAATCCGGTTGAGATAGTTAATTCTCCATTAGGTGCAGCAAAGGTTTCCATTGCAATATGGGTAAATCCTTTTTCTTTTAATTGTGGTAAGAGTTGATAGAGAAAAGCACGCTGAACCAAGCGGTCATGGGCTTCATTGATCAAAATCAAAGAATCATTACCAATAATGGAGTCCAATTTTTCAAGTGGGAAAATTGATACATCAGCCGCTCGAATGAACTCAAATGTACTCGAGTCTATTTGGGTTTGTATCGCCCGGAATTCAGTTTTCAAATCTCCTACAAATGATAAGAGTTGATTGTCTTTAGAATTTGGAAGCGCTAGTGATTGTTGGTAGTCGTAAGAACAATTAGCGGCAATTGCATAATTTAACTGAGGCCCCTGTTTCGTTTTTACTATTATTGAACTTGCTGAATTCTGCCCGAAAGAATAGCTTGGGTTAAAAAGGAAGTACAAGAAAGCGATTAAATAAGGAAAGAGTTTCATTATGGTAGAATCTGATGTCTAATAATGACGATTATCCAAATGTGTTTGTAACATTAGTTTTTCTCATAACCATA
>JACCDQ011569065.1_pt1 | contig 10805 bp, 11 predicted proteins | sample 7446031 | NCBI WGS metagenome assembly JACCDQ01 (sample SAMN15323442, study PRJNA562643) | freshwater metagenome | isolation source: river surface water | place: USA:Blue River Watershed | collected 2017-08-17
ACGGTCGAGTAATCGGCCGAGCAAAGCACTCAGCGGTCATGGCCATAAAAGGTGTCGGTGTCGACATCGTCGACATCGCTCGGTTTGAAACCCAGCTTGCCTCGACCGCCGGTCTTGCCGAACGCCTATTCGCACCCGCTGAGCGCGCCACCGAGGCCGACCTCAAGCCAGCGACTCTGGCCGGCAAGTTCGCCGCGAAAGAGGCCTTCATCAAGGCCATCGGTTCTGGTGCGGGAATGAACTGGCAAGACGTGCGAGTTATCAAAGATGCCTCGGGCAAGCCACACTTCGAGCTCTCGGGCGAAACCGCCAACATCGTCTCGGCAGCCGGCGTATCGCGTCTGCACCTGTCGATAGCGCATGATGGAGGCATGGCAATCGCATACGTGATTGCTGAAGAATTGGATTTGTCGAACGACCAACCGGCAGGAGGTGCGCATGCGTGAACTAATCATCGATCTGGATGCGATTGCGCACAACCTTCGAACCATGACTGAGAAGGTCACCCGTCACGATGGCTCACGCCCGCTGGTGATGTGCGTGGTCAAGGCGGATGCATACGGCCACGGCATTATTCCGGTCGCGCGCAAGCTCGAGGCAGAAGGTGCCGACTATCTCGGCGTTGCCGATATCGCAGAGGCGCTTGAACTGCGTAACGCCGGCATCGACTTGCCGATTCTGGCCTGGCTGCACTCACCTCGCGAAACCTTTGCCTCGGCACTCAATGCCGGCATCGAACTCGGAGTTGCGAACACCGAGCAGCTCGACCGCATCGCGAAGGCGGCCGAACACACCGGTCGCGTGGCACGCGTTCACCTGAAGATCGACACCGGTCTTGGTCGCAATGGTTCGAGCGAGGCCGATTGGTCGCACCTGCTCGAGCGCGTTAAGGAGTTGGTTGCCGCCGGTCGTGTTCAGGTGGTGGGAATCTTCAGCCACCTCTCGTGCACCAGCGAGGCAGACGACCTGCGCCAGATCGCCAAATTCGAGGCGGCGGTCGACAAGGCCCGCCAGATGGACGTTTCGTTCGAGCTGCGTCACTTGACCGCGAGCGATGGCAGCATGAACTACCCGCAGGCACTTTATGACATGGTTCGAATCGGTGTAGCGCTCTATGGCCTTAGCCCGTTCACCGAGCACAGCTCGGCCGATTTCGGGCTCAAGCCGGCAATGACCGCAACCGCGCTGGTCGTGCAAACCAAGCGGGTCGACGCCGGCCAGGGTGTTAGCTACGGCTACCTACATCGCACAGCTGCGTCTTCGACGCTCGCACTCGTGCCGGTCGGCTATGCCGAGGGTCTGCCGCGTGATGCCAGCTCCAAAGCGAACGTGAGCATCAACGGCAAGGCATACCCGGTTTCGAGTCGCATTGCGATGGACCAGTTTGTGCTTGACGTCGGTGACGACGCTGTGGCAGTTGGCGACGAGGTCGTTATCTTCGGTGACCCGGCCGCTGGTGTTCCTTCTGCCGATGATTGGGCGCGCGCTGCCGACACCATCAACTACGAAATCGTGACCCGCATGGGCGGTCGCTTTCAACGTCGTTACCTCGGAGCCGCCGAATAATGTCAGCCAACCCTGACGCGCGGCTGATCAGTCGCCAGCAAATTTTCACGTCTGAACAAATGCACGAACTAGGTATGCGCCTAGGCGCGCAACTGCGCGAGGGCGACCTCGTAGTGCTCACGGGGCCTCTCGGAGCGGGCAAGACCACGCTCACGCGCGGGGTCGGCGAAGCCCTCGACTGCATCGGAACTGTGTCGAGCCCGACATTCGTGATCGCACGCACCCACAAGCGCAACGGCAGCGATGTTCCTCTCGTGCACGTGGACGCATACCGTCTTGGTAGCCCTGATGAACTCGACGACCTCGACATCGATTTTGCTCACTCGATTAGCCTCATCGAATGGGGTCGCGGTTTCACCGACGGGTTGAGCGATTCGTGGCTCGACATCGAGATCGAGCGCGATCACACCGGCGAGACCGAAACCCGCGCGGTAACCATCAGCGGCAACGGCCCTCGTTGGGCGAATGTCACTGAAGTCGAATTCAAGCTTGCCGATGGGGGAGTGCTCTAATGCGCGTCCTGGCGATTGATACCTCGGCCGGCACCTCGGTGGCTGTCGTTGAAAACATCGACGGAACACCGCGCGTGCTCGGTGAAGCCGCTAGCGAAAACACCATGAAGCATGCCGAGAGCATTGGCACAGCAATTGCGGACGCACTTGCGCAGGCCGGCGCTGCAACTGGCGCCATCTCAACTGGAACGCGCGTACGTGGAATCGATGCCGTCGTTGTCGGCCGCGGGCCGGCTCCGTTCACAGGGCTTCGCGTCGGCATCGCCGCAGCGATTATGTTTGCCGAGGGCCTGAACCTCCCGATTTTCGGAGTCGTCAGTCACGACGCTATTGCGCTCGCCGAGTTCGAGGCCGGGCTCATCCTCGAAAACTCGCAGCAATTGCTGGTCACTAGCGATGCCCGCCGCAGCGAGGTCTACTGGGCCACCTATTCGGGTCTAAATTCACACGGTATGCCGCTTCGCACGGCAGGCCCTGCGGTGCAGAAGCCGGCCGACCTCGAGACCGACCTAGCCGCTGCCGGCCGAGCTGTCGCATCCGCAAGTCAACCGATCACCGCCGCCCACATCGCCAAGGTGTTCTTCGCTCAGCAGACCAGTGGTGAAGAGTCGCAGGACATCACCGCGCTCTACCTGCGCGCACCTGATGCCGTGCCGACCGCGGCCAAGAAGGTGAGTGGCTAATGACCCTTCACCTGAACTGGTTGATTCGCGAAGCACACGAATCAGACCTCGAGCGCATCATGCACCTCGAGCACGCGAGTTTCGGCAACGATGCCTGGTCTGAAAACAACATGCGAGCCGAGCTCGTCGAACACCACACCTATTACCTGATTGCCGAAATCGAGGATGAGCTAGTCGGTTATGCAGGCCTCAGCAAGCTCCCATCGAGCGAGCAGAGCGACATTCAAACCATTGCCGTCGCCGCCAATCAGCGCGGCACAGGACTCGGTCGCGAACTCATGCATCGACTCATCGAACGAGCCAAGGAACTCGGTTCGACCGAGATGTTCCTCGAGGTGCGCGCCGACAATCCGGTCGCCCAAAAGCTCTATCGCAAGCTCGGATTCATGCAGATCAGTCTGCGCAAAAACTACTACCAGCCGGACGGCATTGATGCTCTGATCATGCGCCTCGACTTGACCCGCTTCGAGGTGCCTGGCTCCGGCAAAAAACAACCGATCGTGCTCGGCATCGAATCTAGCTGTGACGAAACCGGTGTCGGCATCGTGCGCGGCGCGACCCTGCTTGCAAACGTGATTTCAAGTTCGATGGATGAGCACGCGCGCTTCGGCGGTGTCGTTCCTGAGATCGCCGCTCGCGCTCACCTCGAGGCGCTCAAGCCCACGCTGCACACAGCGCTCGCCGAGGCAGGACTGACCATCGACGACGTCGACGCCATCGCTGTCACCAACGGTCCCGGTCTCGGCGGTGCTCTGATGGTCGGTGTCGGCGCGGCCAAGGCTCTCGCGGTTGCCACCGGCAAACCGATCTACGCAGTCAATCACCTCGTCGGGCACGTCGGTGTCGATGTGCTCGAGCGCGGGGTTGTCGAAACTCCGACCATTGCGCTGTTGGTCAGCGGCGGTCATACATCCCTCTTGATGGTTCGAGACCTGCTCGATGATGTCGAACTGCTCGGCGAAACCATCGACGATGCTGCGGGCGAGGCATTCGATAAGGTCGCGCGCGTTCTCGGTCTGAAGTATCCGGGTGGGCCAGAGATCGATCGCGCTGCCGAGGGTGGCGACCCGAAGGCGATTCGATTCCCGCGCGGTTTGAGTCTGCCGAAAGACATGGAAAAACACCGCTACGACTTCAGCTTCAGCGGCCTCAAGACCGCGGTCGCGCGTCACGTCGAACTGGCCGAGTCACGCGGTGAGGATTACAACAAGGCAGACGTAGCGGCGAGCTTCAGAGAAGCGGTCGTTGATGTGCTCGTCACCAAGGCCGTCAACGCGTGCCTCGACCACGCGGTGCCGCGCCTGCTGCTCGGCGGTGGCGTGGTGGCCAACCGACGATTGCGCCAACTTGCACAGGAGCAGTGCGAAAAACACGGCATCGAATTGCGCATACCCGCACTCAGCCTCTGCACCGATAATGGGGCAATGATTGCAGCGCTCGGCGCGCAACTGATCATGGCCGGACGAGAGCCTTCATCGCTGGGCTTCTCGGCCGAATCGACCTTGCCGGTCACCTCGGTGCAGTCCTTCTGAATTAGAAAAATCTCCTAGCCGGCACACAGGGCTATCTCAGGCGATTCCCAGCCAAGCCAACTGGACTGTTCTCAGAACCACCAATCAACTGAAAGGCAATCCAATGGCAAAGAACGAAAACACCGAGTCGACCGAGCAGTCGACCGAAACCACCGCGACTCCATACGTTGCGCCTCGCAAGAAGTTTGACTTTAACTCGCTCAACACTCTCTCGGTCGTATCGATCGCAACCGCACTAACCGGTTTCGGCGCTGTCGCCGGTGTCATCACCGGTCACGTCGCACTCACTCAGCTCAAGACCGATGGCAAGTCAGGACGCGGCCTCGCGATCGCTGGTGTCGTCGTTGGTTACGCCGGCATCGGCCTCGCCGTACTCGGCACCATCTTCAAGGTTGGCCTCGGCATCTGGGGTGCTCGCAACGGTTTCGACTTCAACGGTCACAATGGTCAGGGCATGATGGGTGGCTTTGGCAACCAGGGCGGCCAGGGCATGATGGGCGGCTTCGGCGACGACCGCGGCGGCTTTGGTGACCAGGGTGGCTTCGGTGGCCACATGGGCAACCAGGGTGGTCAGGGTTTCATCAACCCAGGACAGGGCGGCATGATGGTCGTTCCTGACGCAACCACCGCTCCAAACCAGCAGAACAACTAACTGCCTCCAGGCACCAGTGATTAGCGCTGAATAGCTTCGGCGATAATCGCGCGATGGGCGTCGCCCACTCGGGTAACAACGAGTGTGGCGGCGCTTTCGCCTTTAAGCTGCAGCTCTTTGCGCAGCGTCTCGGGCACAATTTCGGCCCCGCGCTTCTTGATCTCAAGCACGCCGATTCCGTGCTCACGCAGGTAACTCTTGAGCCTCTTGCGATCGAAAGGCATCGAGTCGAGCACCCGGTAGCTACGCAACCACGGTGATTCAATTTGCTTATCCGAGGTCAGGTATGCGATCTCAGGCGCAAAACCTCTGAGCCCGAGCTCATCCGCTAGCGGGCCAATCAGGTGCGACCGAACAATCGCGTTGTCAGGTTCGTGCAGGTAGGCACCCAGCTCGCCGAGGGTTGCCTGCGAGCCGGTCAAGTCAGCGCTGTTGAATTCGTGGTGGCGACCGTCCGCGTCGATCAACAGAGCCGAACGCTTCACTCCAGGTCGCGCCAGCGAACCGAACCACAGCCCGAGCTCGACTAGGTCGCCGGCAACCGAAACCCACTGCGCTTCGATCTCAAGCTCATCCGATTGAGGAATCGCTTCGTGTGGGTGGCCTGGTCCGAGCTTGATGCCGGTCGGCCGCTGCAGCGCCTGCTCGACCACCCAGTCGAAATTCGGTGAAAATTCAGCCGGGTCGAACTTGCGAACCGCCTTGGCTCGCGCCGCTCCGTGCAGCTCACGTCTGGCTGGGTCAAAGAACAGTGACTCGAACCCGCTCAGATCCAACTCGGTCACGTCAGCCAATTCAACGGATGCGTTCGCAAACGGAGCCAAGTTATAGGTAGCCGCCGCGGCCGTGACTTCATCGAGCTCGAAAGCGTGCACGCGAAGTTCCAACGATGCCAACGCGAGCGATTCGGCACCGATTCCGCAGCCGAGGTCGGCCACGTCATTGATGCCCGCGGCGCGGTAGCGGCCGGCATGCAGCGCGGCAACCTTGAGGCGCGAGGCCTGCTCGAGGCCAGCCTCAGTGAACAGCATCGAATCGGCGAATTCGCCAAACTTTGCTCGCGCGCGACGGCGAAGTTTCGCCTGTGAAAGCACCGCCGCTACCAACCCGGCATCGTGCCCGGCGGCGCGCAAACTTGAGACCAACTTGACCACATCCGCCTTGGCGTCGAGGTCGCCAACCTGGTTCAGCAGCTGCTGAGCCTCGGTCGTCAGCAGTCTGACAAAGTCTTCGCGGTTCACTCGTTTAGGGTAGCAACCAGCCAGTATCGCCATTGGCGAAATCGTTAGCACTCGGTTTGACCGACTGCTAACCATGCTCTAAAGTTTTTCTTAGCAAACCCCGTCCCAGAGTGCTAAAGAAGAGGTCAAAATGTCGGTTTCAATCAAGCCGCTTGAAGATCGCATCGTTGTTCGCCCAGTTGAGGCTGAGCAGGTCACCGCTTCGGGTCTGGTCATTCCAGACACCGCAAAAGAGAAGCCACAGGAGGCCGAGGTTATCGCTGTTGGTCCAGGTCGCATCGACGACAAGGGCAACCGCGTTCCGGTCGACGTAGCTGTTGGTGACAAGGTCATCTTCTCGAAGTACGGCGGCACCGAGCTCAAGTACGGCGGTCAGGAATACCTGATCCTGTCGGCTCGCGACGTACTCGCTGTGGTCGTTCGCTAAACGGCAATCTTCATAAACGGCTCAGACGCAAGTCTGGGCCGTTTTGCTTTGCGGCTAGGCTCGACCCGTGAGCCAACCGCAAGCGCAATCGCAACTTCGCGCCAAGTACCCAGAACTTGGCAAGGGCTTCGCGTACGGTTTTGGCGCCTATCTGATCTGGGGCAGCTTCCCGCTATTCATCACCATGCTCGGCTTCGCCCCCATCAGCGAGGTGGTTGGCTGGCGCATCATCTGGGGCTTCGTCACAGCGGCCGTTCTGCTCACCTTCAATCGCGGTTGGGCAACCATCTGGCAGGTGCTTCGCAACCGCCGCCTAATGGGTTGGTTGGCGCTCGCATCCCTTCTGATCTTGATCAACTGGGAGGTGTATGTGCTCGGCGTGCTGCACCACCAGGTAGTGCAGTCGTCGCTCGGTTACTTCATCAACCCGCTGGTCACGATTCTGCTCGCCGTCGTATTTCTGGGGGAACGCCTGCGCCGAGTCCAGTGGATCGCGGTCGCCCTCGGCGTCATCGCCGTCATTGTCCTCACCATCGACTACGGCCAGCTGCCTTGGATTGCACTCACACTCGCGCTCTCATTCGGTTTCTATGGGCTCGTCAAGAGCAAGCTCTCTGGCCAAATCAGCGCACTCAATTCGTATGCGATTGAATCGCTGCTAGTTATTCCGGTTGCGGTTGCTCAGATGTCGCTATTCTCTGGTGGCAAGGCACTGGCTTTCGGCCAATCGTTCTGGCCGAGCGTCGGGCTCGCGTTCTTCGGCGTGATGACCGCGGTGCCGCTAATTATGTTCGGTTCGGCCGCTCAACGCTTGCCGCTCAGTTACGTCGGCTTCATGCAATACCTAACGCCGACCCTGCAGTTCATCATGGCGCTGGTCGTGCTGCACGAACCGATGCCGGCCGTCCGTTGGATCGGATTCGCAATCGTTTGGGCTGGTCTTGCGATGTTGATTTGGGATGCCTCGCGCAGCCTTCGAACCCCGCGCTGACGCCGTTTTTGGGTTTCATTTGGGCCCGAATGTAACAGGTGTGTAAAAAACACGTCATAACCTGTCACAGTTGCGCATCGACCTATCTTTAGTGTCGGCATTCTGGCTATAGTTTTTGATAAGCAGTACACGCGTACGGCCTATGAAGATCCCCTCAAGGAGTATTAAATGAGCGCAATTAACAAGCGCGTCGTTGCTGGTCTCCTCGCTGCAGCAGCATCAACCGCACTGGTTGGCTCAGCAGTGGTTCCAGCTTCGGCAGCAGACAACCAGCTGAAGATCCAGGCAATCATCCCATTGACTGGTTCGCTAGCATTCCTTTCACCACCTGAAATCGCTGGTCTCCACCTTGCAGTTGACGAGATCAACGCAGCCGGTGGCGTTAACGGCCAGCAGGTTTCGCTTGACATCACTGACTCGGGCGACGGCGACACCCTCAGCATCGCTGACCAGTCGGCTACCAAGGCTGTTTCAAACGGCGTTGACGTAGTTATCGGTGCAGCTGCATCGGGCGTTACCCGTTCGATCATCAACAAGATCACCGGCGCAAAGATCGTCCAGATCTCGATGTCAAACACCGCTCCTGACCTTTCAACTTGGAAGGACGGCGGCTACTACTTCCGTACTGCTCCTAGCGACCTTCTACAGGGCCGTATCCTTGCTAACCAGATCCTTCAGGACGGCAAGAAGTCAGTATCGATCGTTTACCAGAACACCTCATACGGTGTCGGTCTTAAGGACGTCGCACTTGGCATCCTGACCAAGGGTGGCGCAAAGGTCAAGGCCTTCGCATTCCCTGAGAACGAGACCAACTTCGCTACCTACGCAACCAAGGTTGCAGCTGCGAAGACCGACGCAACCATCCTGATCTCATACGACGAGGCTAAGAAGGCTCTGCCTGCTTTCCAGTCAAAGGGCATCAAGGGCAGCAGCGTCTACCTCGTTGACGGTAACCTAATCGACTACTCGGCTGAGTCGTACGCTAAGTACCTAAGCGGTGCAAAGGGTACCAACCCAGGCAAGGCAACCAGCTCGGCATTCAAGGCAAAGCTTTCGGCTGCTTACAAGAAGTACGAGAACAAGGAACTCAAGGACTTTGTTTACGGCGCTGAGACCTACGACGCAGTTCTTCTTGCAGCTATCGCTGCTCAGGCTGCGAAGTCGTCAACCGGTGCAGCCATCAAGGGTCAGCTAACCGCTGTATCGCTTGCTGGTGCCGGCAAGACCACCGTTACCAGCTTTGCAGCTGCTCTCAAGGCACTCAACGCTGGCAAGAAGGTTAACTACGACGGTTTCTCAGGTCCAATCGAGTTCGACAAGAACGGTGACCCAACCGGCGCTTACATCGGTATCTACAAGTACGACGCAACTGGCAAGAACTCACTTGTCAAGGTCGTAGCAGGTAACTCGGTTAAGTAACCTAAACCAATAAACAAAACCCCCGGTCCGCAAGGTCCGGGGGTTTTGCTTTGCCGTGATCAGAGAGAGGGACCACGGACGTCTTGGCCAAAGCAATCCCCGCAGGTGGCCGCTGAAGACCACGCTACGGGGTGCTGGTGAGGGGTTTAGAGGTCGGCTAGGTTGCCCAGGTAGAGCTCGACCATCTTCGGGTCATTGAGAAGCTCACGGCCGGTTCCGGTGTGAGCGTCCTTGCCCTGGTCTAGCACGTATGCGCGGTCGCAGATCTGCAAGCAACGACGAGCATTCTGCTCAACCATGATGACGGTAACGCCAGCCTTGTTGACCTCCTTGACGCGAAGGAAGGCCTCGTCCTGGCGAACAGGCGATAGACCGGCCGATGGCTCGTCAAGCAAGAGAACCGATGGGTCGATCATCAGAGCGCGGCCCATAGCCACCATCTGGCGCTCACCACCAGAAAGCGAACCTGCCTTCTGGTTGCGACGCTTCTCGAGGTCAGGGAAGATGCTCGTGACGAACTCAAAACGCTCGTTGAAGCGCTTTGGAGTCTGGAACACACCCATCTCGAGGTTCTCTTCGATGGTCAGGCTAGGGAACACGTTGTTGGTCTGTGGCACGAAAGCCACACCCTTACCAACAAGCTTGTTTGCCTTGAGGCCGGTGATGTCTTCACCGTTCAGGGTGATCTTGCCTGAGCGAACGTTTACCTGTCCGAAGATTGCCTTCAGCAGAGTCGACTTGCCAGCGCCGTTAGGGCCGATGATGCCGATTAGCTCGCCCTCGTTGGCTACAAGCGAGCAGCCGTTCAGGATGTTGATGCCTGGCAGGTAGCCGGCAACTAGGTTGTCTGCGAATACAACTGGCTGTGACATTAGTTGCCTTCCTTAGTGCCGATTTCGACATCGCCGAGGTCGGTGTCAGCGTGTGCTCCAAGGTATGCGTCAATCACCGCAGGGTTCTTCATAACCTCGGCAGGTGGGCCTTCGGCCACGATCTTGCCTTCGGCCATGACGATGACCCAGTCACTGATGTGACGAACCATGTGCATGTCGTGCTCTACGAACAAAACCGTGGTTCCGTTCGACTTGAGGTCTTTGATGTGCTCGAGAAGGCTCTGGGTCAGCGCTGGGTTGACACCAGCCATTGGCTCGTCGAGCATGACCAACTTAGGGTCGCTCATGAGCGCACGAGCCATCTCGAGGAGCTTGCGCTGACCACCCGATAGGGCAGCAGCGTAGTCTTCGCGCTTCGCATCCAACTTGAATCGCTTGAGCAGGTCGTCTGCCTTTGCGGTGATCGCGGTCTCGCGGCTCTTCCAGGCAAAACGAAGCCATGAGCCGAAGAAGCCTTCCCCAGGCTGGTCCTGTGAACCGAGGCGCATGTTGTCGATGACGGTCAACAAGCTCAGCGCCTTGGTCAGCTGGAACGTGCGAATCATGCCGCGACGAGCCACCTTGTATGACGAGACGCCAGCGAGGTCTTTGCCCTCGAAGGTCCAGGTGCCGGTGTTTGGCTTGTCGAATCCGGTCAGCAGGTTGAAGAATGTGGTCTTGCCGGCGCCGTTAGGACCGATAAGAGCGGTAATCTGTCCACGAGGGATCTCGACGTGCTCGACGTTGACGGCGGTGAGACCACCGAACTGACGGGTCACGTTGTCGGCAACGAGGATCGGATCGACCTTCTTGCAGCCAGGCTCGGCTGCTCCAATTGCAATCTGGTTAGCCATTGAACTGCAGCTCCTTCTTGTTACCGAAGATGCCCTGTGGGCGGAAGATGACGAGC
>JACCDQ010278842.1_pt1 | contig 10802 bp, 25 predicted proteins | sample 7446031 | NCBI WGS metagenome assembly JACCDQ01 (sample SAMN15323442, study PRJNA562643) | freshwater metagenome | isolation source: river surface water | place: USA:Blue River Watershed | collected 2017-08-17
AATTGTTTAAGGAGTAAAGAAAATTTTTGTTTTGATCTTGTCGGTTTTTGTTCTTATAAAGGATAAAAAAAATTTTAGGGATAAAGCATATGAAGATTTACACAAAAACTGGTGATGATGGAACTACTCTCTTGCCAAAAGTAGGTCGTGTTCCAAAAACTGATCCACATATTCAACTTCTTGGAAGTGTAGATGAACTTAATGCATCTATAGGATTAGTTAATCAAAAATATATATTAGAAACAAAAATGCATAATATTTATGATTTTATTGTAGAAACACAAAAACATTTATTTGATGTAGGCGCTGAAATAGCTACTGGCAAAGAAAGGATAAACGAAAAACACATCAAAGAAATTGAAGATTCTATTGATAGTATGACTAAAATGTTAAAGCCTTTAAAAAACTTTATAATTCCTTTTAATCATTGTGAAATTCATCTTGCTAGGGCTGTATGTCGAAGAGTTGAAATTGACCTTGTTAAGCTTATGGAAGTTCATCAAGACTTTAAAAATATTGTTATATATATAAATAGATTAAGTGATTTCTTATTTACTCTTGCTAGATTATTGGGTCCAGAAGAAAAAATATGGCATGGTTAACTATATATCTTTTCTTCAAAAAATTCGCTTTTCATTATTTTATCTATATCTTTTTTAATACTATTTCTTAGTGTATTTGTTAAAAATATTTCTTTTGCAGAAGAAAGTAATACAGAATCATCTTTTGTTGATCTTACCAAATCTTCTAAATTCCATAATTTTTTATTTATTTCAAACAACTTATGTATTAATTCATCTACTTTTACCCTTTCTTCTAAAGGAATATCAATCCATAATTGCATCAATGTGGCTAATTGATTTATGTTATTTTTTGTTGTATTGACAGATGTTTTTAATTTTAAAATTGTTATTCTATCTAATAATTCGCCTGTGCTTATTGGAATATTATGAATCATAAGTCCTCAATATTGCCAAGTTGTTTCATCTGTTAATTTTTCTTTTCCTTTTATTTCAAGTTTTACTGCATTTGAAATAGCTTCATATGGTATAAATACTAACAATTTATAATACTCTTTTGTATCTATTCCTTCATCAATTTTAAACCATGTTTGTATTTTTTTTAATGAATCAGTAATTTTAAAACTTTTATTCTTTGAATTATGAGCTTGGATTATTAATTTTTTAATATTTTCATTAGTTGTTTCTATTTTAGATATTTCTTTTTCAACTATTTCTTTAACAGATTCTGTTCTTGCAACTATGATTTTATCTTTGTTTGAAGACAAACATACATAAAGTTCTGCTTTACATCTGCAATCTCTGCCATCAATCTCATTTAGGTCGCCATTTTCTTGTTCATAAAATCTTCTTGCTTCAAAAATAATGTCTGATTTATTTTCTCTGCATTTAAATTGTGCTGTTTTTTTAGTTTTTTCACATTTAAAATCAATCATTTCATTTTTATCTTCTTCAATAGAAGACTTTTTGAATTCGTAACCAAATTTTTTATTTAAATAATTAGCTAAAATATTTGCAATATCATTTCCGTTTTTTATTCTTGAAGAAATAGTATCAGTTTTCACTTTCTAGCATCTCCTTTTTATAATTCTCTAGTTGTTCAACAAAAAATTGAGCCATATTTTCTAAATTAACAGCTTCATCTTTTTTCATCATACAATATTCTTCTGCTGTTTTTTCTCCTATTTCAAGAACACGAATACAATTATTTATTACTGGTGCTACTCTTAAAATAGTTGAATTTCCACCATCTTTATCAATAGTAAATATTTTACCTACGCTTACTTCTTGATATGGTTCTAAAGAAATAACATCACCATTATTATCAACGATAGTTTTCATTATTTTAAAATCATCATATTTTTTTTGTGTTTCTTTTTGTAATATCTTTTGAAGATTTTCAATTGGAATAACTACCATAAGACCACTTTCCATCTTCAATCTGGACAAAATATCAATTCTCATTTATTTATCCTCATTTTTTTACTTCCATATTAACGCTAATTTATCTTCGAGTTTACCTATTTCATATTTAGCAATTATTTTTTTGTTTTTTTTAACTATTAAAATAGCTTGTGGCATATACATGTATTCTAATATATAATCATCGCCAAAAATTATTTTAGCTAAATCCAAAATATCATTTACAAACCCTATTTGTTTTCTAGATATTTCATTATTTGAATTTATGTATTCTATATATGCCTTAAACATTTTTTTACCAAGAGTGTAGTTGGCATCCAGAATTTCCATAAACTTCTAACATATGTTGAAAGTTTTCAGCTTCTTCTATAGAAGAAAATTCTATTTGACATTTATGTTTTTTTACACCATCTAAAAATTTTTTGATTAATGTTGAACATTCTAAAATTTCTTTATTTGTTAAAGAATTGTATAAGCTTTTTTCTGTTATTGATCTAAATAATCGTTCATACTTATATCCATTGAATTTATGACAATCTTCATTTACTTTTTTATATCCATCAATATCAAGAAATGATAAATCAATGTTTTTTTGATTTCCATCAATCCATACATTTGTAATTGATTTTTGCATTTTTAAACTCTAATGCACAATGCTCACACATTTCTATCCAATCATCGCCTAAAATTCCATTTGCTTTATCTGCATTTGTTATTCCTAAATGCTCATTACAAATACAACATTTTATATAATTTTTGAAACAACATTCTGGGCAAGTCCACTCTTCTATATTATCTTCTATATATATATAATCTGGAAGTTCTATTTGACAAATTTTACATTCCATATTTTCACCAAAAAAAGAGGGGAGCAAAAGCCCCCCTCAATAGTAGCTAGTTATTAACGGCAACGCCTAGTAAAAAGCTTATGCCTACCACAACTTCCACTATTACAAGAAGTATTTGCAACTTCATGCTTTACTGGAGTTTCAACTTTCTTTTCTACTACTGGTGCAGCAGCAACACTACAACCAGAACTAGAGCAAGAAGAACATCCACGATTCCTCAACCCATCCACGGTTTCAGAACTCGTAGCAATGGCAATTGCCATAACAAAACTCAACATAACACTTCCTCCTAAAGAAATTGGTTAGTACCACACTAACCTTCTACATCCCTATTCGTAAAGTCGAATAGAAATTTAACATAACAATTTAAAAAAAATAATCAACAGATAAAAGGGTGTATTTATTTATGACAAAAGGAGAAAACCATGATTAAACCACTTTATTTTTTATTAGTGTGTTTTGGTTTGATGGTTGTACCTTCTTGCTCTAAAACCAAGATGTGTTGTTATATATCTAAATGTTCGTGTACTTGTTGTGAAGAGTGTAAGTGCATTAAAAAATAACAGATTGAAAGTATTCATCAATTATTTTTACAACATCTTTCATTTCAGTCATATTATCTATACATTTATTTAAATAATTTGTATTTGGATTTTCTCTAATAATATCTAGTAGTTCTTTTTTATTTGAAAATGATGGTATATTAAAATATTCAATTGTTTCTTCTGGTATAAAATATCTATTAAATCCATTCATATTTCTTGGAACTATTACACGAACACCTCTTGCTAACATATCAATTATAGAATGCTCATAACTTCCAGGATGTGTTTGTATAAATGTTTCAAATAATTCAGTTTTTTGCATATATTCTTTATATTTGCACATAAACAATGGTTTTATAAAATCTGCACATGTTTTATCTTTTGTTAATTGATAAAATTCATAACCATCGTCTAGTAGTTCAAACAAATATTTTGATAAATTTTTTGAAATATCATAATCATTATTTAACATATTATCTAATAATATTGTCTTTTTATTTTTTATTTTATTAAACATAAATTTTTTAGAATATGGATATTTAATATAACAATCTGGTTTTAATTTTTTTAAAAAACCAAATGTATAATCCATATCTTGTTGAGGGTGTTCAATAAATGAACATACCTTATATTTTATTTTATTTTTTATTAAGTTTATGTTTTTAATAATTGAAAAAGATGAATAAAAATTTATTAATACAAAATCATAATTTGGTAAGTTTTTAAAAAAATCAATGTAATTTTTGCCTATTGTGGCTGTTAATTTAATAGATTCTACATTAACATATTTTAATTTTTTAAATTCTTCATTTAATCCTGACAATAGTTGTTCAGAACTATTAATTGAATTATCTATACTTAAAGAAGAACCACCCATTAACAACAAGCTATAATTCTTCATTCTCTTTCTTTTTCATATTTAGCAAAAGACCTAGTGTCTGCTGCTTTATTATACCTTACTTTACATTTAGGGCATATTCTAAAGTAAACTGGATTTTGAGATAAAAATTCTTTACCGCACCATCCTAAACATTTTACTTTTCTTGCATATTTTTTAAGCATTTTAATTCCTTTAAAAAATATCTAATGGCTTTCCTTCTGCAATAGCCATTGGTCTTCCAATGTTATCCCTAATTTGAGCAGAAAGATCCATTCCTAAAGCTTTATATACAGTTGCATATATATCTCCGATTGAGCATGGCTTATCTTTAATATCTAAACCATCTTTACTTGTAGATCCATAAGCTTGTCCACCTTTAATAGAACCTCCACCAAGTACTACAGACCAGCATCTTGCCCAATGATCTCGTCCACCATTTTGATTAATCTTTGGTGTTCTTCCAAATTCACCCATCCATAAAACTACAGTATCTTTCCAAAGGCCAATATCATTTAGTTCTTTTACAAGGTTTCCAAAACCTTTATCAAGCCGAGGCCCATTACCATTCCTAATAGTAGAAAAGATATTATTATGATTATCCCATCCACCGAGATCCACTTGAACACAGCTAACTCCTTTCTCGATTAATTTTCTTGCAAGAAGGCATCCCATGCCAAATTGATTCATCCTGCCACCATAAGCATCTATAGTGGCTTGGCTTTCGTTCTTTATTTCAAATACAGTTCTAAGTGGCGAAATAGTTAGATCAAATGCTTTACCATATATAGAAGCATGTGATTGTGCGACATTCCCTAAACTTTCTCTGTCTTTTGCACCTTTTACATGAGGCATTATCTTTGCAGCAAACTCATCTTCTATTCCGTAGAATAATCTCTGTCTTCTTCTAAGACGCTCTTCTTCATTGCCAATTTCTGATGGTGGCTTTATATTTTCTGGAGGAACACCGGGATTTTGTACAACAAAAGGAGTATACATTGCGCCAAGGAATCCTGGCCCAATGCGTTGTGCGGTTCCACCAATTCCAATAAAATTAGGTAAAGCTAACTCTTTAGAACCAATGAGAGATGAAACAACTGCGCCCATAGCTGGATATTGAACAACCGGATTTGGCTGTTTGGCAGTATTCATCAAGAATGTGCCACGCTCATGACTGCCTTCATTAGTAACCAAAGATCTAATAGCCACCAAATTTTTGAACTGGGAAGCAACTGTTGGCAATACCTCACTAATCTGCACTCCGTTTGCAGAAGTTTTGATCTGTTTAAAGTCTCCACCAGTTGATTCTCCTGTCTTTAAATCCCATAAATCCATATGACTTGGGCCACCACTCATCCAAAGCACAATGAGTCTTTTTCCATTTTTCTTTATAGTAGCTTCTTGTGCATGAAGATTAGATAATAATGCAAGAGAAGCAAATTCAGTTGTATGTTGAAGAAAATGTCGTCTGTTCATGTTTCACCTTAAAAGCCGTTAGTCCAAATGTAGGAACGAAAATCGCCATACGCCCACACCAACTTAAATCCTTCTAATTCTTTCTCGCACAAAGGATATTGTACACCACTAAGAGAAAGTTCTTTATGAACAACTTGTTCAAGAGACTCGCCATTTTCTAATTTATTTCTCCAAGTGATACGATTTAGGGCAGTACCAAGATAACCACCATGAGGCATCATTTTTTCTAAAATTAAAAATGCTCCACCATTCTTACATTTATGTTTAAGTTTTTCTATAAAGTCAGTCCTTTTACTAGGATGAATAAAGCACAATGCTAAAATGCTTGTTGCGAAAGAAAACTCTCTTATACATACATCTAGCATGTCACCTATTATTAGACTTTGATAATCACCAATATAATACGGTTCCATTTCTTGACATTTTTCAATAGCATAAAACTCAATATTTCTTTCTTTTATTTTATCTCTTAATGCTAATCCAACATTGCCTGTACTTGCCCCAAAATCATATACCACACTATTTGGCTCCATATATACAGACGCAATTTCTGGCAAGAAGTGCCTTAAAAAGTCTTCATGCCAAAATAATTGTCCTTTTATATGATCATTAAATGTTGGTGCTGCCTTTGCAAAATCAAACATTTTACATTCCTTTGTGATAATTAATTAAACATTTTGCTATATACTTAACTGATGGCACATGCATTCCACAGTATTTATATTTGTCTGCATCAGAAGCATCATCTAAATGCCAATGGTCTGGAAATCCCATCAGCCTAAGTCTTTCTGTTGGTGTAACTTTTCTAATCTTTCCATTTGATACAACTACATCTGTAAAATCTTTATAATCACGCTTCATTAGCGTAGAACTTACTCCGCATCCAGCAAATTCATCAGAACGCTGTCGAGTAAAGTAGGCAAAGGCTTGTTCCCTTTTTTCGCTCTGCTCAAAATTCCAAGCAAAGCTCTCTTTGACAGATTGTACTTTTCGCTCACATTCATTTGTACTACGCTCTCTAAGCTTGAATATATCGGCGTTTGCGGGGATTCCATCACGGACTCTGAGAATGTAAACTCTGCGTCTTCTTTGTGGTGTTCCGCAGAATTGTGCATCAATGGTCGTGTAAGTCGCATCGTACCCGATTTTGGCAAGGTCTGAGAGAATTGTGTTAAGCCCTCTTCTAAGGAGCATAAAGACATTCTCAATGACACAGTATTTTGGTCGAACATCTGCGATTGCTCTAAAGAATTCTTTCCAGAGGATAGATCTTTTTCCATAAATTCCATCTTTCGTTTTACTGGCAATAGAAATATCGGTGCATGGAAACCCACCAACAATTACATCAAATTGATCCATAGCATATGTTACTTTAGTAACATCGCCATAGTTTGGTATATTTGGGAAGTTCTTTTTTAATACTTGGCTTGGATATTTATCTATTTCAGCTTGGGCTATTATGTCATAACTAGCTTGCTGAAAAGCTAAAGAAAATCCACCTATGCCAGAAAACATATCATAAACTTTTAAATTATTGCTGCTCATTATTTTTTATTAGTTCATCTCTTAAAATTGTTAAGTGCTTTGGTGCTCTAACTTTTATTCTTACTCTTGAATAACTACAATCTGTAATGGTTACATTAACTGGCCCATCAGAAGTGAAAATTGTGAATGATTCTCCATGCTTCCTTGAAAATGCGAGTCCACCAATTTCTTTCTCTTCCATGACAATTCCTTATTTAAATGGGCGGTTTAGCCAACAAGGCTAATTAGTAGAGATTTCCCACCTGCTCGTAGTCTACTTACCGCCCAATGAATTATATAGAAGACAAAGTATCTTTTGCAATTTCAATCTTTATCTTTATTGCTTTAATTTCAGCAACAAGTTCTGCATTTTTTTCTTTTAATTCTTTAATGTGTATTTCAAGTTCTGAATTTTCCATTTCTAAATCAATAAAATCTGATTTAAGTTTTTTGTAATCAAAATCAGAAGTATTGTTTTCTTTGCTAAAAAAACCTTTAAATAAATTAATCATTTTTCCTCCTTGATTAAAGTTCTATACATATATTGGCTTGAGTTTAAAAAAAATTTAATCTTCCTTCAATACTTCTTCTATGCTTTTTATCATTAAAAAATATATGATATACCAAAACATTAATTCAATGTATGGCCTAAGTTCCTCTATCATTCAATTTCTTGAGAGAATTTTTCTGAATTTATTTTTTTCCTTTCTCCACTAATAATTATTTTTTCTTTTTGAACATCCCATGTTAACAATCCATCTATATAGTCGCAATTCAGTTTATCAAAATCATGTATTGGTTTTACTATATATGATTTATCGCTATATACTTCTTCACTCCAATCGACAGAATATTTTCCGTCAATTGTTATAACTATATTGCTTATGATTGAAATTTCTTTATTTTCATAAGAAAACATTACATAAACTTTGGATATATGTAATTTTTTTAATTTTTTAAATATTTCATATTTATTCATTTTATGAAGCAGTTACTGTAAAGTCATTAAATGTCTGATATGAAAATGTTATTGTGGCATTTCCACCATCGGTTCCACCACCTTGATAATTTGCAGATTGTAATTTATTTTTATTTCCTAAATCAATTGTTGGCCCATCTACAAATTTTATAATAATTGTTTCATCGCTTAAATTTTTTGCATCTGGTATTACACTAATTTGATCACCAGTTCTTGCTATTACTTCAAACTCAGTTGTTACTTCTACTGGAAATTTAGCGTATTTAAAATAAGGCTTTTTGCTTCCTAACTCTAAAATATCTTCTCTTCCTATATTTACAGATGTTCTAATTGATTGAAAAGGAGCACCATTTGGTATTGATGTTGGAAAAGTGCATTGTGCTTTATCCAAGTGTTGCCTTCTTATTACTCCAGATGCTGATGGAGGTTCATGACCGCTAGGGAAAGTTGGACTCCAAGGTTCATTCCAAACCTTTTCATTTGCAACTAATGTTATTTGTTCTGTTCCATTTCCGTCTACATTTATGTTATATGAGACTTGTGAAACAACTGCTTTCTTAACTTTACATGTTGTTGTTGGTGTTCCTGTTGCTCTTTCTACAGTATCATCATATATACTTATCTGAACAGCACATTCTGTATTTGCTCTATCAATAAGTTTATTTGTTGGAGAATCTGCTGTTGCCATTAACCACATTAAATCAGCACCATCTAAAACTTTTTCAATTGTTACTTCTACATTTGGTAAATTTTCTACATTTTCATATATAGATAACATTCCTATTTCAAATATTTGTTCAAGATTAAAAGTTGTATTTATACCAACAGATTGAGCGCCATAAACTATAGCGTCATCTATTCCAATAGCTTGACAAGCATAAAATATTCTTCGATTTGCCATGTCATTACCCTATTTATTGGTGTGTAATTAACATAGTTAAATACACCTTTATTGATTTTTGCAATTTGTTTTTTGACAACGGCCAAATAATCTCCTAAGCCTTCTTATTTCTGCTATAAGTTGAATTACTTTTTCATTAGATACCCAAGAACCATTATTTGCTTGCATATCTTTTTCAATTTCTTGTAAAAATTCTTCATTCACTTCCATAATTTAAATTCCTCATAGATAAGTTGTTGACATTCATGAATTATTTTAATTTTTATCATTTGTTTTTCTGAATAAGCAGGAATATCATTAATAGATTCATCTGGTATAACTCTTTGTTCCATATCGTATAATTTATTCATTAATTTTTCACCAGTTTCTTTATGCTGCACATTTTGTCTATAATAACTGCCACATAATGTTATTACTACTAATAAAAATACATTAATAGGTTTCATTTTTCATCCTAAAATACTTAAAAAGAGTTTCCACCAAATCTTCTGCCGATTGATTTGCTAATACTGTATCTTTATCATTTAATTGCATTAGCTTTCCTGCTGGATCAATAATAGCTATCTCTGCATCACTTGATTTTAAAAATTGCTTATCTTCTTTGCCTAAATTTTCGCAGTAATTTTTTACTCCAAATCTTACTGACAAAGTATATCCATTCTTGAAACCAATTTTAAATCCATTGCCATCTTTTTTATTGCAGGAAAACATATTTTTATTCTCCTGCTTGCGTCCAAACATTCGGTGCATAGGATCTGTAGTCATAAGATCTTGCCTTTTCTAATTCAAGTTTAAGTTTTTTAATTTCATCAACTAACAAGCTGCATAATTTATCAGCAGACCAACTAGCATCATGTATAAAAATTTTATTCTCAATTGCTTCTTTCAGTATTTCTTCATCATTCATTTTATTTTCCTTATTTTATTTTCTATTGAACAAATAACTTTTAGTATTTCTAAACCACATTTTTCATCTATTACTTTGTTCGCTTCATTTTCTATGATTTTTATAACATTTAAAAATTTATTTCTTTGAATTATTATTGTTATTAGTTGAATCATTATAATTATTAATAATAGATATAACATTTTTATCACCATTTTTAGCAAATGAGTCTAATGTATGAGACATCAAATTAAATACTGAAGCTATTGTGCATTTATCCATTATCAGCACTTCACACCTACAATTAGGGCATTGTTCCGCATTATGTTCAGATTCCCAACAAAATGTCTTTCCACAATTTGAACAAAGAAATATATCCATTACATATCCTTGCTAAACATATGTTCTATATGATAATCCCATGGATAATGTCTTAAAAGATGTAAAGCTTGTTTTCTAATTGATTTAGGAACTTTTGGAGTAGTTTTAGGATCAGTTAAACTTATTAAAAACTCTCTTGTATTAAGAATACTTCTAGCTCTTTCTTCTGGTAGTGTCATTGAGATTCTCTTTTTTCTTTTATTTCTATTTCTGTAAACTCAACCTTAAACAATCGACCTGTCTTGTTTTGGAAATACAACTCTTCATCCAACCACAAAAACATATTATCGTTTCTTGGACTTATAGATATACCAATATGATCAGAAGTTCCACTTCTTATTTTATATTTTTGCCATGAATTCATTCTTATTGTTCCATCAAAACCAATTTCTTTAGTTTTCATAGTTCTCCAAAAATATAGGAGTAGCTTCGCCCATATATG
>JACCDQ010174780.1_pt1 | contig 10801 bp, 11 predicted proteins | sample 7446031 | NCBI WGS metagenome assembly JACCDQ01 (sample SAMN15323442, study PRJNA562643) | freshwater metagenome | isolation source: river surface water | place: USA:Blue River Watershed | collected 2017-08-17
GCCTGCTGCAGAATTTGCGCACGGGCCAGGTTGGAAGTTTCTTGAGCGTAGTCGGCATCCATGATGCGGCCCCGGGCGGTTGCGGTGTTTTCGGCGTACACGGTCAGTTGGGTGATGGCGGCTTCAAAACGCGATTGATAGGCGCCAGAAACCGAGCGCGCTGTGTTGACTGCGTCCAGGTCAAGGTCCAACGTGTCCAGGTAGCCGTTTGCGCTGGTGGCGTCCGCGAATGCCGCAGTGACGTTGGCCAATGTATAGGCGTTCAACTGCGTTAAGTCAAAGTCGCCGGCGTCCGCAGAGGTGTCGATCGTGTCTTCGGAATTTGCGCCCACTTGAAAGCTTGAGTAAGCGGTGCCAACCCCATCCAGCAAGGTGTTTCCATTGAACCGAGCCGAATCCACGACCCGGGTGATTTCTTTGGACATCTCTTCCGCTTCCGCTTGAAGGTTCAGCCTGTCATCTGCGCTGAGGCTGGAGTTGGCTGCCTGGACGGCCAATTCTCGGATGCGTTGAATGCTTTCGGTGACCCGGCCCATCGCACCTTCTGCGGTTTGAAACATCGAGACGGCGTCCATCGCGTTGCGAATAGCCACTTGGGAGCCGCGCACTTGAGCGTTCATGCGCTCTGCGATGGCGATGCCGGCGGCATCGTCTTTGGCGCTGTTCACACGCATGCCCGACGAGAGGCGCTGCACCGTGGTGGCCATGGAGGCCGAGTTGAAATTCAGGTTGCGCTGGGCGTTGAGCGAAATGGCGTTGGTGTTGATCGAGTTCATGACAAATTTCCTTTCGGTCGACAATGACGCCCGACGGACGCCTGTTTCCACTGGCCTTGGGTTGGTCTGATAAAGACGAACTTTCGGGGAGGTGAGTGAATTGTTTCAACAAGCGCAAAACTTGAACCGTTGATTACAGGGGGAGTCGCCCTGCATTTCTGGGCTTCAGCAGGTGTTCTTGTGGGTTGGATGCAAAATTTTCCTAAAGTTGGCCGCGCCGGGGCCCGATAAAGCACTTAACTGGCTGTAAGTGACAGTCAGTGCAACTCACTAGGAGAGCACCATGACCACTATCAACACCAATGCCATTTCGCTCAACGCCCAGCGCAACCTGAACATGAACTCGGCTTCGCTGTCCAGCACCATGCAGCGCCTCTCTTCTGGCCTGCGCGTGAACAATGCCAAAGACGACGCAGCCGGTATCGCCATCGCAGAGCGTATGAGCTCCCAAGTGCGGGGCTCGCAGGTGGCAATCCGCAATGCCCAAGATGCCATTTCTCTGTTTCAGACCGCTGAAGGCGCTATGAGCCGGATTGCAGATGGTCTGCAGCGCATTCGTGAACTGACCGTGCAGGCGGCAAACGCTTCGTTGGGGACGGCAGACCGCGCCAACCTGCAAACCGAAGCTGAACAGCTGTCCGAAGAGATCAATCGTGTGGTGGAAAACTCTCGCTTCAACGGCAACAACTTGCTGGATGGGACGGCTGCCACTTATGCCACCTTCCAAATTGGGGCCGACGCTGCAGACGTGATTGACACCTCTGCCGATGCAGCAGAGTTCGACCTCACCGCGTTGAATGCGTACACCACAGCCAACGTGACAGCCGCCTTCGCAGACGCGACCTCAGCCAACGGCTACTTGGCGACGCTGGACACGGACTTGACCGATGTGAACACCGCGCGTTCTTTTGCGGGTGCTTACCAGTCGCGCTTTGAATCGGCAGTGACCCAGCTGCAGGTTTACTCCGAAAATATGTCCACCGCGCGCGGTCGCATCATGGACGCTGACTTTGCACAGGAAACCGCCAACCTGACCCGCACCCAGATCCTGCAGCAGGCGGGTACGGCCATGGTGGCACAGGCCAACCAGTTGCCTCAGGGTGTGTTGGCACTGCTGCGTTAAGCTCGAAATGGAGGCTGGAAGGCCCGTTGATTGAGTTTTCATTTTGAACGGATGGGCGCACAATGCTCCATCCGTTTTTTTCTTTGCACCAGACTTTGGTTTGGCTGCAAATCTGGAGGGCATCATGGCAATTTCATCACCAGGTATCGGCAGTGGCTTGGATGTCAACAGCATCGTCACGCAACTGGTGGCTCTGGAAAAGCAGCCCCTCCAGCAGTTGCAGACCCGTGCCAGCGGCATCCAATCCCAAATTTCGCTGGTTGGCAAAATCCAGTCCCAGATTGCCGCTTTGCAGACAGCGGCACAGAACTTGTCCAGTTCCACCAAGTGGGGGACTTTGACTGCCTCGGCCAGCGACACGACCGTGCTGTCGGCGCAGGCCACTTCAGGGGCCACAGCGGGCAGTTATTCGGTGCTGGTCAATGATTTGGCAAAACCCGAAGTGGCGGCAACCGCCAAGGTCAATGTAGACGAGGCGGTGGGCGGTGGTACGTTGTCCATCACGGCGGGTGGTAGCACGGTGGATGTTGCGGTGGCTGACGGTAGCTCGCTCAGCGACATCGCCGCGGCCATCAATGCCGAAGAGGATGTGGGCGTGCGAGCGACCATCGTCAGGGACGGCTCGGGGCAAGAGCAACTGGTATTGAAGGCAAAAAACACAGGAGAGGCGGGGTTCTCTGTGGCAGTGAGCGACAACGATGGGGACGACGCCGACCCGGCGGGTTTGTCCATGTTTGCTTACAGCGGCGGCACCGGGTCGTTGAGTCAGGTGCAACCCGGCAACGACGCTTCCGTGGAAATCGATGGTCTTCCGATACAGACTGCCAGCAACACGCTGGATGGCGTCATTCCTGGATTGAAATTGACCCTGACCAAAACGTCGGATTCGCCGGTGGAGGTGGTGGTGAGCAACGATGCCGAGACCGCCAAAACCAGCATCGGTGATTTTGTGAAGGCCTACAACGAACTCAACAGCACCTTGCGCACGGCCCTGAAGTACGACGAGGCGACCAAAACAGCGGGCCCGCTGCAGGGCGATGCGGTCATGATCGGGGTACAACGGGCGTTGCGCAACATGCTGAGTTCCACCACCAGCGGGGCGGGTTTCTCGCGATTGAGTGAAATCGGTCTGGACACGGACACCTCGGGCGCGCTGGTGCTGGATGAGAGCAAACTGGCAACAGCCTTGGAGCGCTTTGATGACGTCGAAGCGTTTTTCTCTTTGGACACCGGCAGCCAAATGACCGAGGGTTTGGCGCGCAAGGTGGATGCGATGACTTCTTCGCTGTTGGACTTTGAGGGCACTTTGGCCAATAAAACAGATGCGTTGGAGCGGGCTCAGCAACGCATCACGGACGAACAGACCAAAATCAACGAGCGGGCGGTTCGTATGGAGGCCCGTTTGCGTACCCAGTACGCCGCACTGGATGCGAAGTTGGGCGGCATGCAGTCCATCAGCAGTTACGTGGCGCAGTGGGCCAGTTCCTGACGCACAGGTTCAAAAATTTTCAAGTTTTTGGGGGAATGGTCGATAAAGAACACATAACAGCAACATGACCGAGAGATCCATGTACACCCCAGTAAACGCCCGTGGTTTTGGTGCCTATCAGCGTACCGCCGTCGAAACGGCAGCGTCAACGGCCAGCTCGCACAAGCTCATCGTCATGCTGTTTGATGGCTTGTTGGAGTCACTCAACCGTGCGATCGGCGCGATTGAACGGGAAGACGGGGAAGAGCAGACCAAAGCCTTCAACAAAGCCGTTCGTATTTTGAGCGAAGGCTTGATGGCATCGCTTGATGCCGAGCACGGAGGCGAGGTCTCGGCCAACCTGGGTTCTTTGTACAGCTACTGTATCAAAACCCTGGTCAGCGCCAACGTGAAGCGTAATGTGGCCATGGTGATCGAGGTGGTGGACCTGATCAAGCCAGTGGCAGATGCCTGGCGCTCTATTGATCAGGCGTGATTTGAATGCTGCGGGTGCCCTTGGGGCACTTTGCTTGAAGTCTGGTCACAGACAGAAAAAAAGCCTTAGCGATACATGTTGCTAAGGCTTTTTTCTATCGATTTGGCTCCCCGACCTGGGCTCGAACCAGGGACCTACGGATTAACAGTCCGGCGCTCTACCGACTGAGCTATCGGGGAATAGCTTTCCATTGTAGCGCTGTTTTCGTGTTTTTTAAAATCAGGCAGGTTTTTCTTTGCGTGCGTCTTGCCACCGTTGTTGCAGATCGGCCGCCGCTTTTTCGGGGTTCGGCGCGGCTGTGATGGCACGCACCACCGCAAACGACCCGACGCCTGTGCGGGCAATGGCGGGTAAATGCTCGGGCCCGATGCCGCCGATGGCCACCAAGGGGGTGTTGTGCAGCAGGTGAGCATATACGCCCAGACGGTCCAAGCCTTGCGGTGGCGTGGCCATGGCTTTGAGCGTGGTGGGAAACACGGCACCCAATGCGATGTAACTGGGGCCCGCCGCGTGGGCGCGCAGCATTTCGGCGTAGCCATGGGTGCTCAGGCCCAATCGCAACCCGGCTAGCCGGATGGTGCTGAGTTGTTCTGGGGTCAGCAGATCCAGGTCTTCCTGACCCAGATGCACGCCGTACGCGCCGGTTTCTATGGCCTGCTGCCAGTGGTCGTTGATGAAAAGGCGGCTGGGGGTGCCTTCCACGGCGCGCACGGCAGCATGGATTTCGGCTTCCACCGCCGCCGCGTCATCGCTTTTGAACCGCAATTGCAAAGTGCTTACCCCCGCCTGGGCCATGCGTGCCACCCATTGGGCGGTGGGCAGCACGGCGTACACCCCGAGGTCGTGCGGGCAACTGGGAAATGGTTGCGCCGGCCCCTGAGGATTGGGGGTGAAATCCGCCAGTTCTACTGGCCAGGCCGTCGGGTCAAAGTGTCCGGTGCGCAAGGTTTGCTGGGCCCAGGCATGGGCAATGCAAGCGGCGTCGGCTGGAATGAAGCCCAACCGGCGTGCGCATGCGTAAGCCAGGTCTTTGGGGTGCTCGCTTGCCGGTAAGGCCGCGCCGTCGGTGTTGTTGGGCAGCGCCAGGTGGGCGTGCAGTCGCACCATCGTGGCGACCTGGTTTTCGGTATCGATCATGCCTGGATTCAGCTGTGGTGCCAGAACGGCGTGCCCAGCACCGGGGTGCTGGGTTGGGCGGCATCTTGCGGCGTCATGGCCCCAGCCAAGAACGCACTGCGCCCGGCGCTGACGGCATGGGAAAAGGCCTGTGCCATGACCACGGGGTCGCGTGCCAGTGCCACGGCGGTGTTCAGAAGTACACCATCAAAGCCCCATTCCATCACTTGGCACGCGTGTGAAGGCAGCCCCAGGCCGGCGTCCACAATCAAGGGCACGTTCAAGCGTTCGCGCAGGGTCCGCAGGGCGTAGGGGTTGATGGGGCCCTTGCCGGTGCCAATGGGTGCAGCCCAAGGCATTACCGCCTGGCAACCGACGTCGACAAGGCGTTGGCACAGCACCAAATCGTCGGTGGTGTAGGGCAACACCTTGAAACCGCCGCGTATGAGTTGTTCGGCCGCGTCGACCAGGTTCAGGGTGTCGGGTTGCAGGGTGTAGTCGTCACCGATCAGTTCCAGCTTGATCCAGTCGGTTTGAAACACTTCGCGTGCCATTTCGGCGGTGGTGATGGCCTCTTGCAGGCTGTGACAGCCCGCGGTGTTGGGCAACACCGGCACGTTCATTTTTTGCAGCAAAGGCCAAAACCCCTGGCTGGCATCGAGCCCGGTGGCACCTTGGCGCCGCAGCGAAGCCGTGAGCATGCAGGGTTGCGCCAGCGCCACCGCCTGTTCCAGCACGGCGGGAGACGGGTAGCGCGAAGTGCCCAGCAGCAGGCGGGTGCTGAAAACCTCGCCGTACAGCACGAAAGGGTCGTTTGAGGGTGTCGGGGTCATGGGGTGTGTCGTTCAGCCGCCGGTCACGGGGGAGATGAATTCGATGCGGTCGCCCTCGACCAGCACGGTGTTGACGTATTGCGGGCGCGGCACAAACCGGAGGTTGACGGCAGCGGCAAATGGCCCTGTCACGGCAAAGGCTTGTGCTGCGTCGGCCAATGTGGTGCCTGCGGGCAATTCGTGGGGGATCTGGTTGATCAGGACTTGCATGGGTGTCAAACGACCGCGCTGGGTTGCTGTGTGTTGAAACACAGTTGCAGCCGGTCGGCAAGGGTTTGGGTGCCACTGTGCATGTGTTCGATCACGGCGTCCAGCACAGCCGGCGAGATCATGAAACCGTGCCGGTACAAACCGTTGATTTGCAACACCTGGGGCGCGGGCTGTCGCACGGCGGGCAGGTTGTCGGGCAGGGTAGGGCGGCACTGGGTGTTGAGTTCCAGAATCCGTGCCTCCCCAAAACCCGGGTGCACGGCGTAGGCAGCACTCAACAGTTCCAGCGCGGAGCGCACACTGACCGGTGACAGGTCGTCTGTTTCGATTTCGGTGGCACCCATCACAAAGATGTGGTTTTGTTTGGGGGCGATGTAAATGGGGTAACGGGGGTGCAGCAGCCGGGTGGGGCGTTGTAGCGTGACATCGGGGGCGTGCAATCGCACCACTTCGCCGCGCACACCGCGCAGCGTGGGTCCGGGCAGGGTCCAATCGGGTTGTGATCCCAGGCCCCGGCAGTCCAGCACCCAGCCGCCGTGTCGGGTTTGCCAATCCAGGGCCTGGTCCAGCGTACAGGGGGTGTTCCATTGCACCTGGGTACCGTGCCGTTCCAGCGCCTTCAGCAGCGCGTGCAGCAGCTGCCGGTTGTCCAGTTGCCCTTCCTCGGGCAGGTAAATGCCTTGGTGGAAACGGTTGGCCACAGCGGGTTCCAGTTCGGCCAGACGCTGCCCGTGCACGTTTTCTGGGGCCGGCAAGGTGGGCAAGGCCCGTTGAGTGGCGCCGAGCAACCCGGCAAAACGCAGGGCTTCGCCGGTGTCTTGCCGGTGCCACAGTATCAAAGTGCCTTGCTGCTGAAAATACACGGGTTCTGGCAACTGTGCGATCAGCTCACGCCAGCGGGGCAGGGCGTATTGCCCCATGGCCACCACATTGGGCTCGGTCACGGCCGCTTCGGCCAAGGGTGCCAGCATGGCAGCGGCCACCCGTGCGGCCGAGGTGTTGCCATCGGGCGAGCCCGCATCCCGGATGTCGACGGCGTGGCCCTGCACCGTCAATTGCCAGGCCAAGAGGCGGCCCATCAAGCCGGCGCCCAGTATCAAAACAGGTTCTCGGGGGAGCGTGGTGGGGCTGAGGGTCATGGTGTAGGGACGTGACAACCCTAAATTACATCACAGCGGCCATGGCGGATAATTTTGCGATGAACCACGCCACCCAAGGGGGCTTGCAGGCCCCAGTGCTCCCACATTACCCGCGCGTTTTGACGATAGCCGGCAGCGACTCCGGCGGCGGGGCGGGCATCCAGGCCGATTTGAAAACGTTTGCGGCCCTGGGTTGCTTCGGCATGAGCGCCATCACGGCGTTGACCGCACAAAACACCTTGGGGGTGCGGGCCATACATGGCGTGCCTGCGGCGTTTTTGAAAGAACAAATAGCCGCCGTGGTGGAGGATATTGGGGTGGACGCCGTGAAAATTGGCATGCTGCACGCCCCTGACGTGGTGCACGCCGTGGCGTGGGCCATTGACCGCTACCGGCTCAAGAACGTGGTTCTGGACCCGGTGATGGTGGCCACCAGCGGTGACGCCTTGATTGAGCGCGAGACCGTGGCGTTGCTGGCGGCAGAGTTGTTTCCACGCGCGGAGGTGGTCACGCCCAATCTGGACGAGGCCGCGTTGTTGCTGGGTCGGGCGGTCCAGCATGTTGACGATTTCGACGCCGCCTGTGCCGATTTGCTGGCGCAGGGCGCACGCGCCGTGCTGCTCAAAGGGGGCCATCTGGGCGGAGACAGGCTGACCGACGTGCTGGCCCTGGCCGACGAGCCCGCAACTTACTGGCAGCGCCACAGTGGTTCGCGTATTGCCAGCCGCAACACGCACGGCACCGGGTGTACTTTGTCGTCCGCGATTGCGGCGCATTTGGCCTTGGGGCAGGGGCTTGAGTCTGCGGTGCAATTGGCCCATGCCTATGTGCGCGGGGCGATCGAGGCTGGGGTGGATGTGGTCACGGGCGGCGGGCACGGGCCGTTGAATCACAGCCATGAGCCGGTGCCCATGCGGGTGCTGGGTTGAAGGGGTAATCGCGTCAGCGGCCCACACCCAGCAGTTCGTGCAGGCGTGGGCTGGTGGTGGTGTATTGCAGCAGCAGCCTCTCGTTGGGGCGTAAATAGGTTGCAGCGCCAAAGGCCGCCAACGTTGCTTCGTGAAAGCCGCACACGATCAGCTTGCGTTTGCCGGGGTAGGTGTTGATGTCACCCACCGCGAACACGCCGGGTTGTGTGGTGGCAAAGCTTTCGGTGTTGACCACCAGTTGTTTGCGTTCCAAGGCCAGGCCCCAGTCGGCAATGGGCCCCAGCTTGGGTGCAAGCCCCAGGCGTGGCAGCAACACCTCCACTGGCAATGATTCGGTGGTGTCGTCGGTGGTGGCCAATTGCAGCCCTTCCAGGCGCTGGCCGTCGCTGGATGCAATCAGTCCCACCGGTTGACCGACAACGACCTGAACCGTGCCTTGGGCCTGGTGCCGTTGCAGACGTTCAAGCAATTCCGGCTCGGCTTTGAAACGGTCGGTTCGGTGTACCAGAGTCACGCTGGCGCAGTGGCCCGATTCGGCGCAATGGAGCGCGGTTTCGATGGCAGCGTCTTCGCCTCCCAGCACCACGGTTTGCCGTCCCTGGGTTTGTGCGGGTGGGACACGGTGGTAGTAGACCTGCTGCCCTTCGAACCGATCCAGGTTCGCGACCGCGGGTTTGCGTGGCACAAAGGCGCCCACCCCGGCCGCGATGAACACCGTTCGAGTGATAAAGCGGTGTTGTGCGGTGCTCAGCACCCAGCGGCCGTCGGCTTGTTTGTGCAGGCCTTCAACGGCTTGTCCCAGGTGCATGGGCACCTTGAAGGGCGCCAGCTGGGTCAGAAGCCGTTCGGTCAGATCCTGTCCGGTGGTTGCCGGCAGGCCGGGTATGTCATAGATGGGTTTGTGGGGGTAAAGCTCAGCACATTGGCCGCCGGGATGGGGCAGCGCGTCAACAATGTGGCAGTGGATCTCTTGCAGACCGAGCTGGAATGCCTGGAACAGCCCCACCGGGCCGGCGCCGATGACAACGGCGTCGGTTTCGATCATCCCGAGCTCAGCGCTTCAACAGGGCCAATTTGCCCGGTTGGTCTTTGTGCAGATCGGCGTCGGGCAGCGCGGCTTTGCGCTTGGTGATGCTTTTCCAGCTGGTCAGCAGGGCCAGTTCAGCGTTCAGGTGAATCATGTGCTGTTGGTCGCGCGGTACGTCTTCTTCGGCGTAAATGGCGCTGACCGGGCATTCGGGAATGCAAACGGCACAGTCAATGCACTCATCGGGATCGATGGTGAGGAAGTTGGGGCCTTCGCGGAAGCAGTCGACGGGGCACACATCCACACAGTCGGTGTATTTGCAGGCGATGCAGGCTTCTGTAACAACGTGGGTCATGGTGGGGTGCTGCGGTGGGCAGCCAGTAGCAATCGAAAATGAAAACGGCCAACACGGGCCGACCCGTTTGGGTAAACCCGTGATTTTATTGGCAAACCGGCCGGTAAACGAAACGGTGTCAGTTCACCAGCACGGCGCCCGAGGTCTTGTGGCTGGCGGTGTCCACCAGAATCAGGGCACCCAATCCGCGCGATTGCTCGAACGGCACAGTGGGCAAGGCTTCTTGCAGCAGCAATTCCACATGGCCGATGGCGTTGGGGTCGAGCTGGGTGGCGTCTTCTTCTGCCAAGGTGTTGATGTTGAGTTTGTGCACCACACGTTTGACCTTGGCCTTGACCCAGCGGTGGCCGTGCAAGGCCCAATACACCCGGCCTGCCACCAGGGGTTCGTCGTCCATCCAGGCGATGGTGGTCGACAGTTCGCGCGTGCCAGGATAATGGCTGACCGAGGCGGGGGTGTCGAAGTCATCGTCTGCCACGGTGCCAGCCACGGGGGCGGCCAAGATCCAGTCACCACGGGACACGTCCACTTCGCGGTCCAGCACAATGCCTGCGCTGTGGCTCGATTCGATGGCCTGTGCGGTGCGGGCGTGGTTCAGGGTCTGGGCGACCACGGCTTTCTGGCCGCTGGGGAACACCTGCACAGGCGTGCCGGGTTGCACGGTGCCGGCGGCCACGCGGCCCCAGAACACGCGGCGGCCTTGGGTGGTCACGTTGGAATCATGGAACTTCTCGACCCACTGCACCGGGAAGGCCAGGGGGGCTGCCGTGTCGCTGGACGTGGTGGGCAGTTTTTCCAGAATTTCCAACAGGGTGGGGCCTTGGTAATTGCACCAGCCGGTGTGGTCGTGGCCAAAGTCGACCACGTTCCAGCCTTTCAGCGCCGACACCGGTACCACGGCCGTGACGGGGATGCCCGCGTCCGCCGCAAAGGTGCGCAGTGCGTCGCCAATGTGTTGGAAGGCCAGGGCCGCGTCAGCCACGGCGTCGAGCTTGTTCACCGCGAACACGATGCTGGGGACGCGCAACAGGTTGCACAGCAAGGAATGGCGCCGGGTTTGAGGCAGCAGCTGCAGCGCGGGGTTGGCCCAGTCCAGCTTGGTGGCGTCGACCAGCACCACGGCCGCATCGGCGCTGCTGGCGGCGGTGACCATGTTACGGGTGTACTGTTCGTGGCCGGGGGCGTCGCCAATGATGAATTTGCGGTCTTCGGTGCTGAAGTAGCGGTAGGCCACGTCGATGGTGATGCCGTGTTAGCGTTCGGCAGAAAGATCAACGGTCAACAGGGCCAGATAGGTTTCGCCGCCGCGTTGCACGCCTGCCAAGTGAC
>JACCDQ010071377.1_pt1 | contig 10800 bp, 10 predicted proteins | sample 7446031 | NCBI WGS metagenome assembly JACCDQ01 (sample SAMN15323442, study PRJNA562643) | freshwater metagenome | isolation source: river surface water | place: USA:Blue River Watershed | collected 2017-08-17
GACCGGATCTTCCTCAGCACGCACCAGGCCTTCCTTGCGTTCGCCAACGGCAATTCGTTACAGATGGCCATCGAAACCCGCGCCGTGTGCAGCGCAACGGACTAGCGCCGTCGGCCCCAGGCATCCTTTTTATCCCGGCACAGTGCACCAGGTGCATGCCTGTGCGCCCGGAGCCTTTATCATTGGCGCCGGGCGCCGCCTGCATGGCTGCTCGAAGGCGCCGTGACGGCGCGCGAGGCGAACGAGTAAACTCGGCGCCGGCTGAAAGAAAAGGACTATGAAACTACTCGTTACCGGCTGCGCAGGATTCATCGGCATGCATGTCGCGCAGCGTCTGCTGGCGCGCGGCGATGAAGTCATCGGCATCGACAATCTGAATGATTACTACGACCCGGGCCTGAAGCAGGCAAGGCTGGCACAGCTCACCCGCTACCCGGGCTTTGCGTTTGTGAAGTGCGACATCGCCGACGCCGACGCGCTGGACGCCGTGTTCCGCAACCACGCGCCACAACGCGTGGTGCACCTGGCCGCGCAGGCCGGCGTGCGCTACTCGCTGAATAATCCCGCGGTCTACGTGCAAAGCAATCTGGTCGGGTTCGGCAACGTCCTTGAATGCTGCCGCCACCATCAGGTCGCCCACCTGGTTTATGCGAGCAGCTCTAGCGTGTACGGCGCGAACACGCGCGTGCCCTTCTCCGTGCATGATGCGGTCGACCATCCGGTCAGCCTGTACGCGGCCAGCAAGAAGGCCAATGAATTGATGGCGCACAGCTACAGCCACCTGTTCGGCCTGCCCACCACCGGACTGCGCTATTTCACCGTGTATGGTCCGTGGGGACGGCCCGACATGTCGCCCTGGCTGTTCACCAGTGCGATCCTTGAGGATCGCGCGATCGACGTGTTCAACCATGGCCAGATGCAGCGCGATTTCACCTATGTCGACGACATTGCCGAAGGCACGATCCGCGCGCTGGACCGCGTCGCCCGGCCCGATCCGGCGTATGACAGCGACCGCCCCGACCCGGCCAGCAGCACCGCGCCTTACCGCGTCTATAACATCGGCAACCACACTCCGGTAGCGCTAATGGAATTCATCGGCACGCTCGAACGCGCGCTCGGCAAGGAAGCAAAGAAGAATTTTCTGCCCATGCAGGCCGGCGATGTGGTGGCCACCTATGCCGATGTATCGGACCTGCAGCGCGATGTCGGCTTCGAGCCGTCGACGCCGCTGCAGGAAGGATTGGCGCGCTGGGTCGACTGGTACCGCTCATTCCATTCGGCCTGACCGGGAGCGGACAGGCCGGCGTTCAGAAAAACGCCTGTATGCCGGTCTGCGCGCGTCCGAGGATCAGCGCGTGCACATCCGCCGTGCCTTCGTAGGTGTTCACGACCTCGAGGTTGACCAGATGCCGGATCACACCAAACTCGTCGCTGATGCCGTTCCCGCCCAGCATGTCGCGCGCCGTGCGCGCAATGTCGAGCGCCTTGCCGGCTGAATTGCGCTTCATGATCGACGTGATCTCGACCGCGGCCGTGCCTTCGTCCTTCATCCGGCCCAGCCGCAGGCAGCCCTGCAAGGCCAGCGTGATGTCGGTCTGCATGTCGGCCAGCTTCTTCTGCACCAGCTGGTTGGCCGCCAGCGGCCGGCCAAATTGCGTGCGGTCCAGCGTGTACTGGCGCGCCGCATGCCAGCAGAATTCAGCAGCGCCGAGCGCACCCCAGGCAATCCCGTAGCGCGCCGAGTTCAGGCAGGTGAACGGCCCTTTCAGTCCCTTCACGTTCGGCAGCAACTGCTCGTTGGGCACGAACACGCGGTCCATCACGACTTCGCCGGTGACAGACGCACGCAGGCCGACCTTGCCCTGAATTTTCGGCGCGGACAACCCCTTCATGCCCTTCTCGAGGATGAAGCCGCGAATCTCGCCGGCATCATCCTTCGCCCAGATCACGAACACATCCGCCAGGGGGCTGTTGGTGATCCACATCTTCGCGCCGGACAGCTCATAACCGCCGTCGGCCGTGCGCGCACGCGTCTCCATGCTGCCCGGATCCGAACCATGATTCGGCTCGGTCAATCCGAAGCAACCGACCCATTCGCCGCTGGCCAGCTTCGGCAGATATTTTTGCCGCTGCGCTTCGCTGCCGAACTCATGGATAGGCACCATCACCAGCGAACTCTGCACGCTCATCACCGAGCGAAAGCCGGAATCGATGCGCTCGATCTCGCGCGCAATCAATCCGTAGCTCACATAGTTGAGGCCGGCGCCGCCATATTCGGCCGGAATTGTCGGCCCGAACAAACCGACGTCGCCCATCTCGCGAAAGATCGCCGCGTCGAAGCTCTCATGGCGGAAAGCCTCGAGCACGCGCGGCTGCAAACGCTCGCGCGCATACGCGGCGGCGGCATCGCGCACCATGCGCTCGTCCGCCGTCAGCTGCTGCTCCAGCAGCAGCGGATCGTCCCAGTGGAACTGTGCGTTTGCCATGGTCGTGTCTCGCCGGCGTCAGCGCAGTCGCGCGGCCAGTTCGCCGATGATCCCGCGCCGGAATGCCAGCACGCAGATCACGAAGATGAGGCCGGTCACCATCGTCACGGATTCGCCGATCGTGTTGAACCATTCGACCGACGTAAGTTCGGCCAGCCAGGTGCCAAACTCGCCCAGCTTGTTCTCGAGCGCGATGATGATGATGGCGCCCAGCACCGGACCGAACAAGGTGCCCATGCCGCCGACCAGTGTCATCAGCACCACCAGGCCCGACATCGACCAGTGCACATCGGTCAGCGTGCCGAAGCCGAGCACCACCGACTTGGTGGCGCCGGCCAGTCCGGCCAGCGCAGCCGACAGCACGAAAGCCAGCAGCTTGTAGCGCTCAACGTCGTAGCCCAGCGAAGTCGTGCGCGGCTCGTTCTCGCGCAGCGCCTTCAGCACTTGCCCGAACGGCGAATGGATGATGCGCACCACCAGCGCGAATGCGGCCACCACGATACCCAGCACCACGTAATACATCGTCATGTCGCTGGTCAGGTCGATCATGCCCAGCAGCTTGCCGCGCGGGATGGACTGCAAGCCGTCTTCGCCACCGGTGAACGGCGCCTGCAGAAAGACGAAGAACAGCATCTGCGACAAGGCCAGCGTGATCATCGTGAAATAAATGCCCTGGCGACGAATCGCCAGGCCGCCGATCACATAGCCCGCCAGCGCGGCGAACGCCGTGCCGGCCACCAGCCCGAGTTCGAACGGCAGGTTCCAGGCCTTCAGCGCATAGCCGGTGACATACGCGGCACCGCCAAAGAAGGCCGCATGGCCGAAGGACAGCAGGCCGGTGAAACCGATCAGCAAATTGAATGCGCAGGCAAACAATGCAAAGCACATGATCTTCATCAGCAGCACCGGATACAGGTAGAACGGCGCAAACAATGCGCCGACCAGTACCGCGGCATAGCCCAGTTTTCTCAGCATGGCTGACTCCTTATTTCTCGCGGCCGAACAGGCCTGCCGGACGTACCAGCAGCACGATCGCCATGATGATGAACACGACCGTCGACGACAGCTCCGGATAGAAGACCTTGGTCAGGCCCTCGATCACGCCGAGCGCGAGGCCGGTGACGATGGAACCGAGGATCGATCCCATGCCGCCAATGACGACGACGGCGAAGATGGTGACGATCAGGTTCGAGCCCATCAGCGGCGACACCTGCAACACCGGCGCCGCCAGCACGCCGGCAAAGCCGGCCAGTGCCACACCGAAGCCATAGGTCAGCGTGACCATCAGCGGCACGTTGACGCCGAAGGCCTCGACCATCTTCGGATTCTCGGTGCCGGCGCGCAGGTAGGCGCCGAGCCGGGTCTTCTCGATCACATACCAGGTCGCCAGGCAGACCGTGAGCGATGCGACCACCACCCATGCGCGATAGTTCGGCAGGATCATGAAGCCCAGGTCAGTCGCGCCGGCCAGTTGCTCGGGTACCGAGAACGGCTGGCCCGACACGCCGTAGAACGAGCGGAACACGCCTTCGAGCATCAGCGTGATGCCGAAGGTCAGCAGCAGGCCATACAGGTGGTCGAGGCGGTACAGCCAGCGCAGCATGGTCTTCTCGATGATGATGCCGAAAACGGCGACCAGCACCGGTGCCAGCACCAGCATCAGCCAATAGCTGATGCCGAAGTACTCCAGCCCCATCCAGGCCAGAAACGCACCCATCATGTACAGCGCGCCGTGCGCGAAATTGATCACGTTCAGCAGGCCGAAGATCACGGCCAGACCGAGCGACAGCATCGCGTAAAACGAGCCGTTCACCAGACCCAGCAGCAACTGGCCAAGCAGTGCCGCGAGGGGAATGCCAAAAATTTCCATCTTCTTATACCCCCAGCAACTCGTTCAGCACCGGCATCTTGGCGTTCAGTTCCGGTGCGGCGAACTGTTCGACGATCTGGCCATGCTCGACCACATAAAAGCGATCGGCCAGCGGTGCGGCGAAGCGGAAATTCTGCTCGACCATCACGATCGTGTAGCCCTTGGCCTTCAGCGCAATGATCATGCGCGCGAGCGCCTGCACGATCACGGGCGCCAGGCCCTCGGAGATTTCATCGAGCAGCAGCAGCTTGGCGCCGGTGCGCAGGATGCGCGCCACGGCCAGCATCTGCTGTTCGCCGCCGGACAGCCGGGTACCCTGGCTGTGGCGTCGCTCGGCCAGGTTGGGGAACATCTGGTAGATCTCGTCGACCGACATGCCGCCCTGCATCAGGGTCGGCGGCAGCATCAGGTTTTCTTCGGCCGACAGCGACGAGAAGATCGCGCGCTCTTCCGGGCAGTAGCCAACGCCAAGGTGAGCGATCCGGTGCGTCGGCAGGCCGATCGCCTCGACGCCGTTGATCTTGATCGATCCGGTACGACGCCCCGTCAGGCCCATGATGGCGCGCAGCGTGGTCGTGCGGCCGGCACCGTTGCGGCCGAGCAGGGTCACGACTTCGCCCTGCTCCACCGAGATATTCATGTCATGCAGGATGTGCGACTCGCCATACCAGGCGTGCAGCCCCTTGATTTCCAGCGCCTTCGTCATCAGTGCGCTCCTTCCAGCGTGGTGGCACTGCCCATATAGGCTTCCAGCACCTGCGGGTTCTGCGATACGGTCTGATAGTCGCCTTCGGCGAGGATGGCGCCGCGCTGCAGCACCGAGATGCGGTCGCAGATGCCGGACACCACATTCATGTTGTGCTCGACCATCAGAATGGTGCGGCCCTTCGAGACCTTCTTGATCAGCTCGGTCACGCGTGCCACATCCTCGTGGCCCATGCCTTGCGTGGGTTCGTCGAGCAGCATCAGCTCGGGCTCCATCGCCAGCGTGGTCGCGATCTCCAGCGCGCGCTTGCGGCCATAGGGCAGATCGACGGTGACGCTGTCGGCGAACTCGCGCAGGCCGACTTCGTCGAGCAATTGCAGCGCGCGCTCATTCAGCTGCGCCAGCGTGCGTTCGCTCTTCCAGAAATGAAACGAGGTGCCGAGTTGCCGCTGCAAGCCGATACGCACGTTCTCCAGCACCGTCAGATGCGGGAATACGGCTGAAATCTGGAACGAACGAATGATGCCCAGCCGCGCAATCTGCGCCGGCTTCAGCATCGTGATGTCGCGCCCGTTGAACAGGATCTGTCCGGAACTGGGGGCGAGGAATTTTGTCAGCAGGTTGAAGCACGTGGTCTTGCCCGCGCCGTTCGGACCAATCAACGCATGAATATGACCGCGCTGCACTTGCAGGTCGACCTGATTCACCGCGACAAAGCCCTTGAATTCCCGCGTCAGCTGGCGGGTTTCGAGAATGATGTCTGCCATCTGAGCTCCCGATTCAGGTTCGAACCATTCGTGCGCAGCGCCTTTGTGGCGGCCCGCCATGTATCAAATTATGCGGATGCGCACATTGTCCGGCAGAAACTCCCGGAATCACGAATCTCATCTCAGCCATCTCCCTGAATCTTTTTGTTTGGTGAAACCTGCGCGGTCACTCTGCCGGCGACCTGCTGCGAAGCAGAGCGAAACTTATTCTATTTCCTTAAAAACACAAAATGAATTATTTGGCCGGCAATTGTTCTGCAATGCAGCATAAGTTCGCCGAAAAAACGAACATCATAGGCAGCCTTGAACGGCGCTCGGTTTGTGATTGGCAAAGTCTGCTCTCCATGCGCTTGAAAAATCTCAGGCAGCGGGCCGCCTGCGTGCAGGCGCACTTGTGTCTTGCCGGAAACTTTGCTCAAGCCCCGAAAAATCTTCCGCGAGGAAAAATTGACCAAGGACAAATTACTGTGCGATTGTCAGCTTAAGCTCAACAGATAAACACGCCAAACCAACCGCCTTGGCCCGGCAAAAGACGCAAACTGATTGGCATCTTCATTTCTTCTTAGAAATTAATTGGACCATCCTGCCACTGAATTTCGTTTGAATGAACATCCGCTGGCCGTATTCGCGGCGGGCGCAGCCCTGCTGTTGATGCTGACAGCGCTGACCTGGAATTTCTCACTGAAGGCGGTTGAAGCGACGCGCTTCGTCGTGCACACCCACGAGGTGATTGCGAGCCTGCAAAGACTGAGCGGCAATATCGCGCGCGCCGAGTCAGAACAGCGCGGCTACCTGATCAGCGGTGACAGCGGTCAACTGCAGCGCTCACGTCAGGCCATGACGGCAATCAATGCCGAGCTGGACCAGCTGACGATACAGCTCGCCGACAACCCATCGCAAAGCAGAAGGCTGCAAGCGGTGCGCGCATCCTGCGCCCACCGGATCGCACTGCTGGAACACAATATCGAGCTCGATGACGCCTTGCCGGGCATACGCCCGGGAGTGAACATCGCCGACGGTCTTGCCATCGACAGGCAAATCGAAGGACAGCTGGCTGAGATGAATGAAGAAGAGCAGCGGCTGCTGAAGCAGCGGCAACAGACCGAAAACGACCGGGCCTACGTCAGCGCGATCGGTTTCGTCACACTGACCTCCATGCTCGTCATCGCACTGCCGCTGTTGTACTGGCGGCTGCGCAACAGCGAACGCGCGCACAAAGCGGCCGCCGCCGAGACTGCCCGGCTGGTGGCAGTAATCGACAGCACCCCGGACCTGATCGCCACGGCCACGCCGACAGGCAAGGTGTCCTATTTCAATCGCGCAGCGCGCGATGCGCTGCAGCTAGGCGAGCGCCCCGCCCACACCATTACCCGTGAGATGGTCTACCCGCCTTGGGCGCTGGAGATCGTCACCAAAGTCGGCATACCGGCCGCAGTTGCCCATGGCAGCTGGATAGGCGAGACGGCCCTGATGGCTCTGGATGGCCGCGAAATACCGGTGTCGCAAGTGCTGATCTCGCATCACCATCCGGACGGCACGGTGACCTTGTCGACCATTGCGCGCGACATCTCGGAGCGCAAGGCGGCAGAAGCGCTCATGGCCGAGAAGAACCGTCAGATCGCTACCGCATCGCGGATGAAAACCGAATTCCTGGCGACCATGTCTCACGAGCTGCGGACGCCGCTGAATGCCATCATCGGATTTTCCGGCGTGATCGCCGACGGTGTCGCCGGCGAGGTCAGCAAGCAGACCAAAGAATACGCACGCGACATTCAGGCCAGCGGCCGGCACCTGCTGGCATTGATCAATGACATCCTGGATCTGTCGACCATCGAGTCCGGCAGCATGAGGCTGGAGATTGATGTCGTCGACTGTGACGAGCTCGTCACGAGCTCGCTGATGATCGTGCGTGAACAGGCTGCCGTGCGCGGAATCACCCTGCGCACCAGCCTGTCGCCGGAACTCGGGCAGCTATGGCTGGACTCGCGCAAGACGCGCCAGATCATGATCAACCTGCTGTCGAACGCGGTGAAATTCAGCCAGGACGGCGGCGAAGTCAGGCTGTCACTGCGGCTGGTGCCGCGCAGCCAGGTCGGCGTCTCGGATTCTGGCCGCAGCCAGCGTCTGCTACCCTTGCCAGACTCGGCGTTCCTCGAATTTCTCGAGATCGCCGTACGCGACCAGGGCCCCGGCATTTCGGCAATTGACATGCACCGTCTGTTCCAACCTTTCACCCAGCTCGATGCATCACGCATACGCCAGCATGAAGGTACCGGCCTGGGCCTGGTCATGGTGCGCCGGCTGACTGAATTGCAGCTGGGTGCGCTGCTGGTCGATAGCGCGCCGCTGGCCGGCGCCACCTTCACCGTCTGGCTGCCGCTGCGCGATCCTGACGGCGACGAAGCTTTTCCGATCGCCTTGCCGGACGCGGTCCTGCACCCTTTAGCAAATAGAAAAGCCACATGAATATCCCCGGACATCTGCATCAAAACGAGCAACGTCGTCCGCTGCTGCTGCTGGTCGACGACCAGCCGCGCAATTCGCGCTTGCTGCAAGCGCAGCTCGGCATGGACCAGTTCGATTTCATGATTGCCGAATCGGGCGAGGAAGCCCTGTCAATGGTGGCATCGAATCCCCCGGACCTGATCTTGCTCGACTACATGATGCCTGGCATGAGCGGCCATGAGGTCGCGCTCAAGCTGAAGGGGGACGAGCGCACCCACAACATTCCCATCATCATGCTCACAGCGTTATCGGATCAAAACTCGCGTATGCAGGCGCTGTCGGCCGGCGTCGAAGAGTTCCTGAACAAGCCGGTCGACCAGACCGAGCTGTGGACACGGGTGCGCAACCTGCTGCGGCTGAAACAGTATCAGGACCGGCTGGCCAGACACAATCAGGACTTGACCACGCAGGTCGCGCAGCGTACCCGGCAACTGGCCGATGCCTACCGCGATACGGTATACACGATGGTGCGCGCCGCCGAATACAAGGACGAAGAGACCGGCTCGCATGTGAAACGGATCAGCTTTTTTTGTCTGGAGCTGGCCGAGCACCTGGGCATGGGGGCAGAATTCTGCGACCGGATTTTTTACGCGTCGCCGATGCATGACATCGGCAAGATCGGCATCCCTGATGCCGTGCTGCTGAAACAGGGGAGCTTGAATCAAAGCGAATGGGAAATGATGAAGACCCATTGCGCTTTGGGCTCGCAAATCCTGCGCCTTGGCGGCTCACCGTATGTGCAGATGGGCGCCGCAATCGCGCTGCATCACCATGAGCGCTGGGACGGTACCGGCTATCCGAACGGGATCGCCGGTGAATCGATCCCTGTCGAAGCACGCATCACGATGCTGTGCGACCAGTACGATGCACTGCGTTCACTACGCCCATACAAACCGCCGTTCACGCACGAACGCACGTGCGAGATCATCCTCAGCGGCGACGGGCGGACGGCACCGGAACATTTCGACCCGGAAGTGCTGGCCGCTTTCTGGGAGATCCACCAGCGCTTCGATGACATCTACAATGCGAACGCCGATTGATTCGTGCAGTCTGACCTGCCATTGTGTATTCTGAAGACCAGCACATCCAATCAGTAACCGAAGCGAGTTCCCGTCATGAATGCCCTGTTCGGCGATATCAGCAACATCATCAGCCTGTCGATCACGCCGGCGTTCCTGATGCTGGGAGTGATGCTGCTGCTGCGAGTGCTGAACAACCGGCTCGACCGCATCACCGACCGTCGCGAGATTCTGGAGCATCGACTGGCGGGCGGCGCAGGCCAGCGCTCGGTGCTCAACCATGAGCTGGCCATTCTGTGCCGACGTGCTGACGTGATCCATCGTGCGGTCGGTACCTCGACCGCCTGCATGCTGGTGATCTGCGCGGTGGTCGTGACGCTGTTTACCGACGATGCGCTGAATCTCAGGCTGGGCTCGGTGATTGCCTTCCTGTTTGTCGGCGCGATGCTGTTGCTGGTGACCAGCTTCAGCTTGTTCATGCACGAGATCTTCATTGCCACGCATTCGATGCCAAGCACGGCTCTGCACCGTGCGCGGCAGCCTGACGGTCAGCGTTAAACGACTTCTGCCGGGGCACTCTCAGATTCCGGCAGCCAGAAACGCGCCTCCATTTCCTGCAGCCCCAGTGAAGCCAGCACTTCGCGCAGGCGCTGCGCCGCTTTGTGCCGCGCCCCCTCTTTGCGCGTAGCGATGATGAGCTCGTTCTTCATCGAGTGTTCCCAGCCGACCAGTTCGGTCACGTTGACCTGATAGCCATGCGCTTCCAGCTGCAGGCAGCGCAGCACATTCGTCAGGTGACTGCCAAATTCACGCGTGTGAATCGGGTGGCGCCAGATCTCGGTGATAACGTCGCGCGCCAGCGATTTGCCTTTCAGCCGGCGCAGCGTCGCTGCCACTTCCGCCTGGCAGCACGGCACCAGCACAATGAAACGCGCATGTTTCTTCAGCGCGAAACTGATCGCATCGTCCGTCGCGGTGTCGCACGCGTGCAGCGCCGTGACAATGTCGACCGTCGGCGGCAACTGCGCCGACGTAATCGAATCTGCCACCGACAAATGATGAAACTGCATGCGCGAAAAGCCGAGCCGCTGCGCCAGTGAACGCGTGTGCTCGACCAGCTCCGCACGCGTTTCGATGCCGTGAATGACCGGATAGTTCGCACAATCCTTGAAGAACAGGTCATACAGGATGAAGCCGAGATAGGACTTTCCGGCGCCGTGGTCGACCAGCGTGAAAGGCTTTCCTTCCTGGTCAAGTTGCCGCAACAGCGGCTCAATGAACTGGAACAGGTGATAGACCTGCTTCAGCTTGCGACGGCTGTCCTGGTTCATCTTGCCGTCGCGCGTGAGGATATGCAGCGCCTTCAGCAATTCAATGGACTGGCCGGCGCGAATCTCTGGTTCTGCCATGGTGTAACGATCTCCTGCTGCAAGGCCGCCATGGTAAC
>JACCDQ010778223.1_pt1 | contig 10800 bp, 6 predicted proteins | sample 7446031 | NCBI WGS metagenome assembly JACCDQ01 (sample SAMN15323442, study PRJNA562643) | freshwater metagenome | isolation source: river surface water | place: USA:Blue River Watershed | collected 2017-08-17
GGCGGCAGTAGTCCAGTAACTCAGCGCTGTCGCGGTAGCCCTTGCCGATGCTGGTGTAGATCACATCTTGCTCAAAAGCGTCCAGCAAGTCGTGCAGCAAACTGTGAGGCAGCTGGTACTGGGCCACCACATGGCCCAGCGCGGTGAACACACGAGGCCAACGCACGCTCGTTGATTGCGTGGTGATCGTGGCATTCAAAGCGGCGTTCAGGTCGGCGCGAAATTCACTCAAGTCTTTGAGGCGATGGTGGGCGGGTACATCGCCTTCGTCAGCCAAATCGTCGGCTGTACGTGCAAAGTGATACAGGGCCATGATGGCGGGTCGCAAGTGTGGCGGACACAGCCAAGAGGCGACAGGGAAATTTTCGTAATGCTCAATGCCAGACATAAGTGGCGGCGATTGTCGCGTGTCCTGGGTTGCGGCTCGGAATTGAAGATCGGCTACATTACTAACCAATGAGTCATTAACGATCGAGTCCGCCATGCTGTCTTCATTTTTCACTACAAATCGCTCTTGGGGCCGCGCACATGCGGTCGTTTTGTGTGCCGCCGCGCTGACGGCCTGCAGCAAAGCGCCGGTCGCGCAAGAGCCTGTTCGGGCCGTCAAATTGGTCACCGTGGGGGCTACGGCTTCAGACTTGAATTTGGAGTTTTCGGGGGATGTCCGTGCCCGCATTGAAGCCAGTCTGGGATTTCGCGTGGCAGGCAAATTGATCAGCCGTCCTGCCGAAGTCGGCCAGCGCGTGAGCGCTGGGCAATTGCTGGCGCAGATCGATGCACAAGATTACCGTTTGGCAGCAGACGCTGCCACGGCACAAATGGTGGCGGCTCAAACCAACCGTGATTTGGCCGCAGCTGACCTCAAGCGTTACCAAGGTTTACGCGACCAAGGCTTCATCAGTGCCGCTGAGTTGGAGCGGCGCGAAGCTGGCTTCAAAGCTGCACAAGCCCAGTGGCAACAAGCGCAGGCGCAAAACAATGTGCAAGGCAACCAGTCGAGCTACACCCGCTTGTTGGCAGATGCCGCAGGCGTGATCACCTCGGTCGATGCCAACCCCGGTCAAGTGGTGTCCGCTGGCCAGCCCGTGGTGCGGTTGGCCTTGGATGGCCCGCGTGATGTGGTGTTTTCTGTGCCTGAGGACAAATTGCCATTGCTGAAAACGGGGGGCAATTTAGACGTTCGTTTGTGGAACACAGGCAAGCGTTTGCAAGCCCAAGTGCGCGATGTGTCTGCCAGTGCCGATCCCATCACCCGTACTTTTTTGGTCAAAGCAGCCCTGCCTCAAGGTGCTGATGTTGTGTTGGGTTCGACGGTCAATGTCAGCCTTCCTGCGCCTGCCGCGATGGGCGTGGCGCGCATCAAATTACCCACCAGTGCCTTGCGCTTTGAAGCTGGATCGACTTCGGTGTGGGTGTTCGATCCCAGCACCATGACGGTCAAAGCGCAAGCTGTCGAGGTCCAGACCGCCGAAGGCAACGATGCGGTGGTCAGCTCGGGTTTGCAAAACGGTGATCAGGTGGTGGTGTCGGGTGTGCATGTGTTGACGCCTGGGCAAAAAGTGTCTGTCTTTGCTGAAAAGAAATGAGCTGAGCATGGACAACTTCAACCTCTCCAAATGGGCGCTGGACCATCCGGCGCTCACGCGCTACTTGATGGTGGTGCTGATGATCTTGGGCGTGGCCGCGTACTTTCAGCTGGGCCAAGACGAAGATCCACCGTTCACCTTCCGTGCCATGGTGGTTCGCACCTATTGGCCGGGCGCAACGGCACAGCAAGTCGCCGAGCAGGTGACGGACAAGCTCGAACGCACGCTGCAAGAAGTGCCTTATGCCGACAAGATTCGCAGCTACTCCAAGCCCGGCGAATCGCAAATCATTTTCCAGCTCAAAGATTCATCCAAGCCCGCTGATGTGCCAAACGTTTGGTACACCGTGCGCAAGAAAATCAACGATATCCGCTACACCTTGCCGCAAGGTGTGCAAGGCCCGTTTTTCAACGACGAGTTTGGCGATGTGTTTGGGGTGATTTACGCCCTTGATGCACCAGGCTTCAGCCCTGCCGAGGTGAAGCTGTTTGCCGATGATGTGCGTCAGCAATTGCTGCGGGTGCCCGATGTGGCCAAGGTCGAGCTGTTTGGTGTGCAAGATGAAAAGATCTTCATTGAGATTCCGCAAAAACGCTTGGTACAGCTCGGTCTCGATGTGGGCGCGGTGTTGGCGCAACTCGGGCAAGAAAACGCCGTGGAAAACGCCGGCACCATCCAGTCGCCATTGGACGTGTTGCAAGTGCGCATTGAAGGTCAATTTGAAACAGCGGCCCAATTGCGCGCGATGCCGATTCGTGGCAGTTCGGGTCAGCAGCTCAAGTTGGGAGATATCGCCAACGTCACACGCGGCTACAGCGACCCGCCGTCGGTGAAGGTTCACCATCAAGGCAAGCCCGTGATTGCGTTGGGCGTGTCCATGGCTAAGGGCGGGGACATCATCAAGCTGGGGCACTCGTTGCAAGAAGCAACCGCCCGGATTGAAAAAACATTACCTGCCGGCGTGAGTTTGGCGCAGGTACAAGACCAGCCCAAAGCCGTGGCGCGCTCGGTGGGCGAATTTGTGCGCGTGTTGATTGAAGCGGTGTTGATCGTGTTGGTGGTCAGCTTTGTGGCGCTGGGGCTGCACAAAGGCGGGCGCTTTGGTTGGTATGTCGATATTCGTCCCGGCTTGGTGGTGGCCATCACCATTCCCTTGGTGTTGGCCATGACGTTTTTGGCCATGCATTACTGGGGCATTGGCTTGCACAAAATTTCACTCGGCTCGCTCATCATTGCGCTGGGCTTGCTGGTGGATGACGCCATCATTGCGGTGGAGATGATGGTGCGCAAAATGGAAGAGGGCTACGACCGCGTACGCGCGGCCACCTTTGCGTATGAAGTCACCGCCATGCCGATGTTGACTGGCACGCTGATCACTGCGGCGGGCTTTTTACCGATTGGCATTGCCAAGTCCACCGTGGGTGAATACACCTTCGCGATTTTTGCGGTGACAGTGATTGCGCTGATTTTGAGTTGGTGGGTCTCGGTCTACTTTGTGCCTTATTTGGGCACCTTGCTTTTGCAAGTCAAACCGCATGACCAGCAAGGCGGCGAGCACGAGTTGTTTGATGGGCCGTTTTATGCCAACTTTCGCCGCGCCGTGACTTGGTGTGTGGAGTACCGCTGGAAGGCGATTGGCATCACCGTGTTGTTGTTTGTGTTGGGCTTGGTGGGCATGGGCCGGGTGCAGCAGCAGTTCTTCCCTGATTCCAGCCGTCCTGAGGTGTTGGTGGACCTGTGGTTTCCTGAAGGCACCTCGTTCAAAGTGAACGAAACCGTCACACAAGCCGTCGAGCAGCGCTTGTTGAAGCAAGAGGGTGTTCAGTCGGTGAGTTCTTGGATTGGTTCGGGCTTGCCGCGTTTTTACTTGCCGTTGGACCAAGTCTTTCCGCAAGCCAACGTGTCGCAAATCATGGTCATTCCGACAGATTTGAAGCGGCGTGAGTCGCTGCGCGTGACCTTGCCGGCTTTGCTGGCGCAAGAGTTCCCAGAGGCGCGTGCACGCGTCAAGCTCTTGCCCAATGGCCCACCCGTGCCGTATCCGGTGCAGTTTCGCGTGATGGGGGCAGACCCGCAGGTGTTGCGTCAGCGGGCCGACGAGGTCAAAGCTGTGATGCGCGCGAGCGCTGTCACACGTGGCGTGAACGACAACTGGAACGAGCCCGTGAAAGTGGTGAAACTCGAAGTCGATCAAGCCAAAGCCCGAGCCTTGGGCGTGACCAGTCAGTCGATCGCGCAAGCCATGCGCACCTTGTTGGTGGGTTCGACGGTGGAGCAGTTCCGCGAGGACAACAAACTCATCGACATCGTGTTGCGTCAACCCTTGGAAGAGCGCGATGCAATCAGTGATTTGACGAACGCCTATCTGCCCACCGCCTCGGGGCGCATGATTCCTGCAACGCAAATCATCAAGCCCGTGTTTTCATGGGAGCCCGGTGTGATGTGGCGTGAAGGGCGTGAATACGCCATCACGGTACAAAGCGACATCATCGATGGCTTGCAAGGCGCCACGGTCACCCAGCAGCTGTTGCCCGAACTGAAAAAACTCGAGGCGCAATGGGCGCAAAGCGGTTCTGCGGTTTATCGCATTGAGGTGGCGGGCGCGGTGGAAGAGAGCGCCAAGGGCTCGAGCTCGATTTCAGCCGGCATGCCTTTGATGCTGTTCATCACCTTCACCTTGCTGATGTTGCAGCTGCACAGTTTCAGCCGCGCTGTGTTGGTGTTCTTGACCGGGCCTTTGGGCTTGGCGGGCGTTGCAGGGGCTTTGTTGGTCTTGGACCGACCCTTTGGTTTCGTGGCCTTGTTGGGCGTGATTGCACTGATGGGCATGATTCAGCGCAACTCGGTCATCTTGATTGATCAAATCGAGCAAGACCGTGCCAACGGGATCCCTGCATGGGAAGCGATTGTGGAGTCTGCGGTGCGACGCTTGCGCCCGATCGTGCTCACAGCTGCTGCTGCGGTGTTGGCCATGATCCCGCTGACACGCAGCGTGTTTTGGGGGCCGATGGCCGTTGCGATCATGGGCGGCCTGATCGTCGCGACCGTGTTGACGCTGTTGGCACTGCCCGCCATGTACGCGGCGTGGTTTCGGGTGGAAAAGCCGTCTAAAATCAGCGGTTGACCGATTTCAAGCGGGTGGTCTTTCGAGACCGCCCGTTGTTGTTTTGAAAAACCCGCGCGGGTGGCGAAATTGGTAGACGCACCAGGTTTAGGTCCTGACGTCCGCAAGGATGTGCGGGTTCGAGTCCCGCCCCGCGCACCAACTCTTTCTGACAGCATGTCCAAAGGGACTGCTGTTGACCATGCCAATTTAGGAGAAACCACATGGCTGTGACCGTTGAAACTTTGGAAAAACTGGAACGCAAGATCACCTTGACGTTGCCCGTGGATGTCATCGCTAAAGAGGTGGACGTTCGCCTCAAGCGCTTGGCGCGCCAAGTCAAGATTGACGGTTTCCGTCCAGGCAAAGTGCCGATGAACATCGTGGCTCAGCGCTATGGCTACTCCACCCACTACGAAGTCATGAATGACAAAGTGGGTGAGGCATTTGCTGCTGCGACCAATGAAGCCAAGCTGCGCGTGGCCGGCCAACCTGCGATCACCGAAAAAGAAGGCGCACCCGAAGGTCAAATGGCTTTCGACGCTGTATTCGAGGTGTATCCCGAAGTGAAATTGGGCGACTTGGCCAGCGTTGAAGTTGAAAAGGCTTCGGCTGAGGTCACGGACGCGGCCATCGACAAAACGATCGAAATCTTGCGCAAGCAACGTCGCACCTTCGCTCAGCGTGGTTTGGACGGCGCTGCACAAGACAGCGACCGCGTGACCATCGACTTCGAAGGCAAGATCGACGGCGAAACCTTCCAAGGCGGCAAAGCCGAAGGCTTCCAGTTCTTGCTCGGCGAAGGCCAGATGCTCAAAGAATTTGAAGATGCTGTGCGCGGCATGAAGTCTGGCGAAAGCAAGACGTTCCCCTTGAACTTCCCCGCCGACTACCACGGCAAAGACGTGGCAGGCAAACAAGCCGACTTCTTGGTCACCTTGACCAAAGTCGAAGCGGCACACATGCCCGAAGTGACAGATGAGTTGGCCAAGTCTTTGGGCGTGGCTGACGCGACCGTGGCTGGCCTGCGCGCTGACATCAAAAACAACCTCGAGCGTGAAGTGAAATTCCGTTTGTTGGGTCGCAACAAGCAAGCCGCTTTGGAAGCCTTGGTCAGCAAAGCTGAACTCGACTTGCCCAAGGCCAGCGTGCAAGCGGAAGTCGATCGCATGATCGAAGGTGCTCGCGCTGACTTGAAGGCACGCGGCATCAAAGACGCTGACAAAGCGCCTATTCCTGATGACGTGTTCCGTCCACAAGCTGAGAAGCGTGTGCGCATGGGCTTGGTGGTCGCTGACTTGGTTCGTGCCAATGAGTTGCACGCAACGCCTGACCAGATCAAAGCACACATCGAAGAATTGGCTTCTAGCTATGAGAAGCCAGCGGATGTGGTACGTTGGTACTACAGCGACATGAGCCGTTTGGGCGAAGTTGAAGCCATCGTCATTGAAAACAACGTGACTGACTTCATCTTGTCTAAAGCGAAGGTCACCGCCAAAGCGGTATCGTTCGACGAATTGATGGGTCAAGCCTGATCCTTCTTCGTTCACAAGGAAGCAACATGAGCGCACTGGAAACACAAGCCTTGGGCATGATCCCGATGGTGATCGAGCAGTCGGGCCGCGGCGAGCGGTCTTACGACATCTATTCACGTTTGCTCAAAGAGCGCGTGATTTTCTTGGTGGGTGAGGTGAATGATCAAACGGCCAACTTGGTGGTTGCTCAGTTGCTGTTCTTGGAAAGCGAGAACCCTGATAAGGACATCTCGCTTTACATCAACTCTCCTGGCGGTTCGGTGAGTGCTGGCATGTCGATTTTCGACACCATGAACTTCATCAAACCCGATGTTTCAACGTTGTGCATTGGCATGGCTGCGAGCATGGGCGCGTTCTTGTTGACCGCTGGCGAAAAGGGCAAACGCTTCTCGTTGCCTAACTCCAAGGTCATGATTCACCAGCCTTTGGGCGGTGCCCGTGGTCAAGCAACGGAAATCGAAATTCACGCCCGTGAGATTTTGAAAACCCGCGACCAGTTGAACCGCATCTTGGCAGAGCGCACCGGCCAACCGCTTGAGAAGATCGAGCGCGATACCGAACGCGATTACTACCTGAGTGCAGACGAATCCAAAGAATATGGTTTGATTGATCAAGTGATCAGCAAGCGCGGTTAATATTCGAAGCACATCTTCATAAGCATTTCATGGCTGATAAAAAAGGCGCTTCAAGCGAAAAAAACCTGTACTGCTCTTTCTGCGGTAAGAGCCAGCACGAGGTGAAAAAACTCATCGCAGGACCGTCGGTCTTTATTTGCGATGAATGCATTGACTTGTGCAATGAAATCATCCGTGATGAGCTTCCTGCGGGTGATGATGCGCAGCAAGCGCGCAGTGATTTGCCGACGCCCGCGGAAATCAAGGCCAACCTCGACAACTACGTCATTGGTCAAGAACCTGCCAAGCGTGCTTTGTCGGTGGCGGTGTACAACCACTACAAACGTCTCAAGCACAAAGAAGGCGCCAAGAAAGACGATGTCGAGCTCTCCAAGAGCAACATCTTGCTGATTGGTCCGACTGGCTCAGGCAAGACCTTGCTGGCTCAAACCATGGCGCGCATGCTCAATGTGCCGTTTGTCATGGCGGACGCCACGACATTGACCGAAGCGGGCTATGTGGGTGAAGACGTTGAAAACATCATCCAAAAGCTGCTGCAAAGCTGCGAATACGATGTGGAACGTGCGCAGCGTGGCATCGTCTACATCGATGAAATTGACAAGATCTCGCGCAAGTCTGACAACCCCTCGATCACGCGTGACGTGTCGGGTGAGGGTGTGCAGCAAGCCTTGCTCAAGTTGATTGAAGGCACGATGGCCAGCATCCCCCCTCAAGGTGGTCGCAAGCATCCCAACCAAGACTTCTTGCAAGTCGACACCACGAACATTTTGTTCATCTGCGGCGGCGCGTTTGCAGGTTTGGAAAAAGTGATTGAAAGCCGTACCGAAGCTTCTGGCATTGGTTTTGGCGCTTCCGTCAAAAGCAAACAAAACCGCAGCCTGACCGAAGTGTTTGGCGAAGTGGAGCCACAAGACATCATCAAGTTCGGTCTGATTCCCGAACTGGTGGGTCGCATGCCTGTGGTTGCCACTTTGGCTGAGTTGACCGAAGACACCTTGGTGCAAATCTTGACCGAGCCTAAAAACGCGTTGGTCAAGCAATATGGCAAGTTGTTGGCGATGGAAGGTGCGGAGCTTGAAATTCGCCCTGATGCCCTGCGTGCGATTGCGAAAAAAGCCTTGGCACGTAAAACAGGTGCACGTGGTTTGCGATCTATCCTTGAACAATCGCTGATTGACACCATGTTCGAGTTACCCAACGCGAGCAATGTTGAGAAGGTGGTGCTTGAAGCTGCCACCATTGATGAAAACAAACCCCCTTTGTTGGTGTACCGAGAGGCCGCCAAAAAGGCTTGATGATTGATCTCGGGGACGGCGATAACGCTGTCCCCTTTTTACTGGAAGGCTGACCATGTCTGGACAACCACCGTTACCCGCTACTCCCATCGAGCTGCCACTCTTGCCTTTGCGCGATGTGGTGGTGTTCCCGCACATGGTCATTCCACTGTTTGTGGGACGCCCAAAGAGCATCAAAGCCCTAGAAGCCGCCATGGCTGCTGAGCGTCGCATCATGTTGGTCGCTCAAAAAGCAGCGGCCAAGGATGAGCCCGCTGTCACCGACATGTTCGAAGTGGGTTGCGTCTCGACGATTTTGCAAATGCTCAAGCTGCCCGACGGCACCGTCAAGGTGTTGGTCGAAGGCCAACAGCGCGCCAAAGTCGATGGCATTGAGGATGGTGAATCGCACTTCACCGCACATGTGACACCGATTGAAGTTGCTCCTGCCGAAGCTGGCAGTGAAGTCGAAGCTTTGCGCCGTGCTGTGATGCAGCAGTTTGACCAATACGTCAAACTGAACAAGAAGATTCCACCTGAAATCTTGACTTCGATTGCCAGCATTGATGATCCAGGTCGTCTGGCTGACACCATCGCTGCGCACTTGCCGCTCAAGCTTGAGAACAAACAAGTGCTGCTCGATTTGTCGCCCGTGCGTGATCGCTTGGAAAACTTGTACGAGCAGTTAGAACGTGAAGTCGATATTTTGAATGTCGATAAAAAAATCCGTGGGCGCGTCAAACGCCAAATGGAAAAGAACCAGCGCGATTTCTACCTGAACGAGCAAGTCAAAGCCATTCAGAAAGAATTGGGCGAAGGCGAAGAGGGTGCGGACATCGAAGAGATCGAGAAAAAGATCAAGACCGCACGCATGCCCCAAGAGGCACGTAAAAAAGCCGATGCTGAACTGAAAAAACTCAAGCTCATGTCGCCCATGTCTGCGGAAGCAACCGTGGTGCGCAACTACATTGATGTGTTGGTGGGTTTGCCTTGGAGCAAAAAGACCAAAATCAAACACGATCTGGGCAATGCTGAGAACGTGTTGAACGAAGACCACTACGGCCTCGACAAAGTCAAAGACCGCATCTTGGAATATCTCGCGGTCCAGCAACGTGTGGACAAAGTCAAGGCGCCCATCTTGTGCTTGGTGGGCCCTCCTGGTGTGGGTAAGACCTCACTGGGCCAATCCATTGCCAAAGCCACAGGGCGTAAATACGTGCGCATGGCCTTGGGGGGGATGCGTGACGAAGCCGAGATCCGCGGTCACCGCCGAACCTACATCGGTGCCATGCCTGGCAAGGTGTTGCAAAGCCTGACCAAAGTCGGGACACGCAATCCTTTGTTCTTGTTGGATGAGATCGACAAGCTCGGCACGGATTTCCGCGGTGACCCATCCAGCGCTTTGTTGGAGGTGTTGGACCCCGAGCAAAATAACAAGTTCGGCGATCACTACGTGGAAGTCGATTACGACTTGAGCGACGTGATGTTTGTGGCCACCTCGAACTCCATGAACATTCCGCCTGCGCTGTTAGACCGCATGGAAGTGATTCGCTTGTCAGGCTACACCGAAGATGAGAAAACGCACATCGCTGTGAAATACCTGCTGCCTAAGCAGATGAAGAACAACGGTGTGAAGGATTCGGAGTTGGCGGTTGAAGAGTCTGCCGTGCGCGACATCGTGCGCTACTACACCCGTGAAGCGGGTGTGCGTTCCCTTGAGCGTGAACTGTCCAAAATTTGCCGCAAGGTGGTCAAGGCGTTGTTGCTCAAACAAATGCAGCCACAGGTCAAAGTCACCGCGGACAACTTGCCTGATTTCTTGGGCGTGCGCAAGTACAGCTACGGCCGTGCGGAAGCACAAAACCAAGTGGGCCAAGTGGTTGGCTTGGCTTGGACCGAAGTGGGGGGTGATTTGCTGACCATTGAGGCGGCCATCATGATTGGTAAAGGCACCATCACACGCACAGGCTCCTTGGGCGATGTGATGAAAGAGTCGGTCGAAGCTGCACGTACCGTGGTGCGCAGCCGTTCACGCCGGTTGGGAATTTCCGAAGAGTTGCTCGAGAAGCGTGACATCCACATTCACGTGCCTGATGGCGCAACGCCCAAAGATGGCCCCAGCGCAGGTGCTGCAATGACCACGGCTTTGGTTTCTGCGCTCACAGGTATTCCCGTGCGTGCGGATGTAGCGATGACTGGCGAGATCACCTTGCGCGGCGAAGTGACAGCCATTGGCGGCTTGAAAGAAAAGCTGTTGGCGGCTTTGCGTGGCGGCATCAAGACGGTGTTGATTCCCGAAGAGAACGTCAAAGACCTGCAAGAGATTCCAGAGAACGTCAAAAACGGTTTGGAAATCGTTCCGGTCAAGTGGATCGACAAAGTGCTGGAAATTGCATTGGAGAAAATGCCCACGCCCTTGCCAGAGGATGTCCCTGTGGTGGCCAATCCCGCGGCAGAGTCGGGCGTCAAAGCCCAAGCTGTGAAGCACTAAGTTTTTTCTGGCGCATCTGCGTGGCAGCAGAAAAATGCGCTAGAATAGCGCTCTCATGCGGGAATAGCTCAGTTGGTAGAGCGCAACCTTGCCAAGGTTGAGGTCGCGAGTTCGAGCCTCGTTTCCCGCTCCAAATTCGAAAAGGGAAGCTCCAGCTTCCCTTTTTCGTCAAAGCA
>JACCDQ010443425.1_pt1 | contig 10798 bp, 9 predicted proteins | sample 7446031 | NCBI WGS metagenome assembly JACCDQ01 (sample SAMN15323442, study PRJNA562643) | freshwater metagenome | isolation source: river surface water | place: USA:Blue River Watershed | collected 2017-08-17
GTCATCTGCCTGAGCTACGCGTGGATGAGCGACGCGCTCAAGATGCTGCCACAGTCCCCCGAAAAGCGCGTGCAGCTCGCCCTGGCCGCGCTCAAGAAGATCTACCCGGAGGTGGACATTGCCAGCCACATCATTGGCGACCCCATCACCGTCTCGTGGGAGGCCGACCCGCACTTCCTGGGTGCCTTCAAGGGCGCGCTGCCGGGGCACTACCGCTACAACCACCGCATGTACGGCCACTTCATGCAAGACGGCCTGCCCGCCGCCGAGCGCGGCATTTTCCTGGCCGGGGACGATATTTCCTGGACGCCCGCCTGGGTGGAAGGCGCGGTGCAGACCTCGCTGAACGCGGTGTGGGGCATCGTGCGCCACCTGGGGGGCGGCAGCGCAGCGGGCAACCCCGGCCCGGGCGATTTGTACCCCGAGACCGGGCCGGTGGCCTTGTCGGACTGAACGGGCTTGATCGGATGAATGCGGTGGCGCACACTGCCCGTATGGAGCCCCTGATTTTGCCGGTCCCGACCTCCCGCGCTCAGGCGGCCGACGGTGAGCGTGCGCCCCTGACCGTGGCATTGTGGCAAACCCCGTATGCCGATGACGCGGCACCCGAGCCCAGCCCGCAGGCGATGGCGCACACCCTGGAGCGCCTGGACGCCGCCGCCACCCAGGCCCGCGCGGCTGGCGCGCACCTGTTGGTGACACCCGAGATGGTGTTGACCGGCTACCACCGCGACCCCGAGTGGCTGCGCGCCGTGGCCCAACCCGCCGAAGGCCCTTGGGCGCAGGCGGTGGCCCGCATCGCCCAACGCCATGGCCTGGCTGTGGTGTACGGTTACCCGCAAGCCGCCGCTCCTGGGCAACGCCCCTACAACGCGGCGCAGGCCATGGGCCCCGATGGCAGGGCGCTGGCCAACCACCGCAAGGTGTGTTTGTTCGGTGCAGTGGATGCGGAGCGCTTTTCAGGCGGGCCACCCGTGCCCACCACGTTTGTCTACCGGGGCTGGTGTCTGGGGCTTTTGATCTGCTACGACGTGGAATTTGCCGGTCCGGTCCAGGCCTTGGCCGAGGCCGGCGCCCATGCGGTGCTGGTGCCCACGGCCAACATGCCCGAATACGATGCGGTACAACGCGACCTGTTGCCCCGGCAGGCAAGGGAACACGGCGTGCATCTGGTGTATGCCAACGCTTGTGGCGCCGAAACCGGCATGGCGCCAGGGTTGGTTTACGGGGGGCTGAGCACGGTGGTGGACCCGAACGGGCAGGTGCTGGCCCGGGCACAGCGGGCGCCGTCGTTGTTGGTGGCGACCTTGCGTGCCTGACGCAGTCAGGCGAGGCCGACCGGGCGCGACCAGAAATCCGGCTGGCCGTAGCGGTTGCGCAAAAAGTCGATCCACAGCCGCACCCGCAGGGCCAGGTGCTTGCGCTGCGGAAACACCGCATAAATGCCGTTGGGCGGTGCTGCAAATGCGTCCAGCACCGATTGCAAACGGCCGGCCGCGATATCGCTTTCCACCTCCCAAATGCTGCGCCATGCAATGCCATACCCGGCCAGGCACCACTCGTGCAGCACCTGTCCGTCCGAGCAATCGAGGGGGCCACCGGGACGCAAATGGATGAGTTCGCCCGGCTTGCCATCGTCCCCCGGCGGGAGCGCAAAGGCCCAGCCCCGGGTTTGCGAGGCGTCGGACGACAGGGTGAGGCAATCGAATTGTCCCAGGTCGTGCGGGTGCAAGGGTTGGCCGTGGTGTTGCAGGTAGCGCGGCGTGGCCACGCACAGGCGACGGTTGTCGGCCAGCCGCACACTGACCAGCGAGGAGTCGGGCAAGTCGCCCACGCGCACGGCGCAGTCGTAGCCCTCGGCGGCCAGGTCCACCACGCGGTCGCTCAGGTTCAGGGAAATGGTGACTTCCGGGTGCAGTTCGCGGAAATGCGGTACCAGCGGCGCCACATGCCGCCGCCCAAACCCGGCGGGTGCGGTGATGCGCAAATGCCCTTTGGCCTTGACGCCCCCGGCGCTCACACTGGCTTCGGCGTTGGCAATGTCGGCCAACAGGCGTTGGCAGTCCTCCAGGTAGGCGCTGCCCTCGTGGGTGAGGGTGATGCGCCGCGTGGTGCGCACCATCAGCTTCACGCCCAAGCCTTCTTCCAGTGCGTCCAGCCGCCGCCCGATGATGGCGGGTGCCACCCCTTCGGCCCGCGCTGCCGCGGTCAGGCTGCCGCGTGTGGCAACCGCCACAAAGGTTTCCATTGATTTGAGTTTGTCCATCTGGGCTGCGTGAAGTCTTTCTACCGCATCTTAAAGTTTGTGCTGATAATGGCCTTAAATGTAGAAAGTGCAAAATAAAAATGAACAAAACAAAGGCGGGGTCTCCCGAGTCGCAGGCCTTGGAGGAGGCCGTTCAGCTGGAGCGGGGCCGGGTGTTCCTGGGCAAGGCGTCGAGCAACGTGCCCAACGCCCTGATGGGCGCGGGCTTGATCGCGTGGATCCTCAACCTGCAGGGCGTACCGGCGCTCTGGTTGGGGGTTTGGGGTGCGGCGGTGACGGTGTTGACCCTGACATTGGTGCTGGTGGATCGGCAAATGGCCCGCATCACGTTGACAACGGCCAACTTGCAGCCCGTGTTGCGTCGGCGCATGGCGGCGGGTGGGCTGTTGTTCTTGACCTACGGTGTGGCGCCCATGCTGTTGACCGGACCCGGCAACGTGCTGTCACACACCTGGATCATGATGATCGTTTCCACGGCCATGACGATCAATGCCATCAGTTACGCCACCATGCCGCAGTATTGGTTGGTGCTCAATGTCATGTCGATGTTGCCATTGACGCTGGACCTGGCCTACCACGCCTGGGCCTTGGCGGACCTCCACTACCAGGTGATGACGCTGATGGCGTTGGTCTGGCAGGGCGTTGTGCTGCTCAAAGTGCGCAGTGTGGCGGCCACCGCGGTGGCGGCATTGGAAGCGCAATTGCGGCTGCGGCTCGAAATCCGCGAACACGAACACACCCGGGCCAAGATTCAGCACATGGCCATGCACGATGACCTCACCGGCCTGGCCAACCGGCGTTACTTTCAGCAGGTGTTTGACCGCACGTTGCACCAGGCCATGCGGGGGCTGTCGGGCTTTGCCGTGGTGGTGTTGGATCTGGACGATTTCAAGACCGTCAATGACACCTTAGGCCACGCAGCCGGGGACGAGGTGCTGCGCGTTGCCGCACAGCGGTTGCAACAGCATATCCGGGCAGGGGACTTCGCCGCGCGTTTGGGTGGCGACGAATTTGCCGTTTTGGTCACCCATGTGCGCCATCCGGACGATGTGCCCTCTGTGCTGACCAAGTTGCGCACCGAACTGTGCCAGCCCGTGGCTTGGCAAGGGCACATGCTGAACCTGGGTTGCAGCATGGGGGCGGCCGCTTTTCCCGATGACAGCCGCGAACCCGACCGCCTGTTCTCTTTGGCCGACGAGCGCATGTACGAAGACAAAGCACGTCGACGTGCTTAGCGAGGTTACATCCAACTTTTTTGTGGGTTTTTTCTCGAATAAAACCAATTATTAAGTTGGAAAAAGTCACAGGTTAACCCCTCGATTGGTGACGAATCGGGCGCATCACTTGGCATACAGTACGGACTGCACAGTGCGGCAACGTCCGGCTGTCCCGGTTTTTTCGATTTGTTTGGAGTTTTTTCCATGACCGCACGCACCACCATTGGCCGACTGCAAGTGGCCAACACTCTGAAACAGTTCATCGACGGCGAAGTGCTGCCTGGCACCGGGGTGGACCAGGCCGCTTTCTGGGCGGGTTTTGACACCATCGTGGCCGATTTGGCCCCCAAAAACATCGCCTTGCTGGCCGAGCGCGACCTCCTGCAGGCCGAGTTGGACACCTGGCACAGCGCCAACCCTGGCCCCATCAGCAACATGGCCGCCTACCGCCAGTTCCTGGAAACGATAGGCTATCTGGTGCCCGCCCCCGCTGGCGTGCAGGCCACCACGGCCAACGTGGACGCCGAATTGGCCATTCAGGCCGGCCCGCAGCTGGTGGTGCCCATTCTGAACGCGCGCTATGCGCTCAACGCTGCCAACGCCCGCTGGGGCAGCCTGTACGACGCGTTGTACGGCACCGACGCCATTCCCGAGGCCGATGGCTGTGCCAAGGGGCCGGGCTACAACGAAAAGCGCGGTGCCAAGGTCATTGCATTTGCCCGCAACTTTTTGGACCAGGCGGCCCCCTTGGCCAGCGGTTCGCACGCCGATTCCACCGCGTACGCCGTGGTGGGCGGTGCCTTGCAAATCACCCTCAAGGGCGGTGCCACCACCGGCTTGAAAGACGCCACCCAGCTGGTGGGCTACCAGGGCGATGCCGCCGCGCCCAAGTCGGTGTTGTTGGTGCACAACGGCAACCATTTCGACATCATCATCAACAAAATCACGGCCATTGGTGCCAGCGATGCCGCAGGCGTGGCCGACGTGGTGATGGAAGCCGCCCTGTCCACCATTCTCGACCTGGAAGACTCGGTGGCGGCGGTGGACGCAGACGACAAGATTGTGGGTTACCGCAACTGGCTGGGCATCCTCAAAGGCACGTTGACCGAGTCGTTCGACAAGGGCGGCAAGACGCTGACACGCGGCCTCAACCCGGATCGCGTGTACACCGCGCCCAACGGGGGCGAAGTGCGCCTGCATGGCCGCAGCCTGATGTTCGTGCGCAACGTGGGTCACTTGATGACCAACCCGGCGATTCTGTACACCGCCGCTGACGGCGCCGTGCGCGAGATTCCCGAAGGCATCATGGACGCGGTGGTGACCACCACCATCGCGTTGCACGATTTGCAAGGGCACGGCGCCCACGGAATGCGCAACAGCCGCACTGGCAGCGTCTACATCGTCAAACCCAAAATGCACGGGCCCAAGGAAGTGGGTTTTGCCGCCGAATTGTTCACCCGCGTGGAACAACTGCTGGGCCTGCCCGACAGCACCGTCAAGCTGGGAATCATGGACGAAGAACGCCGCACCTCGGTCAACTTGAAGGCCTGCATTGCCGCGGCCGCCAGCCGGGTGGCCTTCATCAACACCGGCTTCCTGGACCGCACCGGCGATGAAATGCACACCGCCATGCTGGCCGGCCCCATGGTGCGCAAGGGCGACATGAAGACCAGTGCCTGGATCCAGAGTTACGAAAAGAGCAACGTGCTGGTGGGCCTGGGTATGGGCCTGCGTGGCAAGGCGCAAATCGGCAAGGGCATGTGGGCCATGCCCGACCTGATGGCCGAAATGTTGAAGCAGAAAATCGGCCACCCCAAGGCCGGTGCCAACACCGCCTGGGTGCCCAGCCCCACCGGTGCCACGCTGCACGCGCTGCACTACCACCAGGTCAAGGTGTCCGACATCCAGATCGAGATGGAAAAGATCGACGCCGACGCCGAGCGTGACAACCTGCTCACCGGCCTGCTGACCGTGCCCGTGACCGCCACCCCGAACTGGAGCGACGCCGAAAAGCAAGCCGAACTGGACAACAACATCCAGGGCATCCTGGGCTACGTGGTGCGTTGGGTGGACCAGGGCGTGGGCTGCTCCAAGGTGCCCGACATCAACGACGTGGGCCTGATGGAAGACCGCGCCACGCTGCGCATTTCCAGCCAGCACGTGGCCAACTGGCTGCACCATGGCGTGGTGACCGAAGCCCAAGTGCGCGACACCTTTGCCCGCATGGCGGCCAAGGTGGATGGCCAGAACGCGGGCGACCCGGCCTACAAGAGCCTGGTGGCCAACCCCACGGGCGCTGCCTACCAGGCCGCGCTGGACCTGGTGTTCAAGGGCAAGGAGCAACCCAGCGGTTACACCGAACCCCTGCTGCACGCCTGGCGTTTGAAGGTCAAGGCCGGGCAGGCTTGAAAGGGTTCTCGATCCTGCGGTGAAGCGGCATCCTGGTGATGCCTCATTGTTCGGTTCTGGGCAGGGGGGCTACGCGCACCACCTGCCCAGCGCGTACCACGATCAGGTCTGTGCCTGTCTGCTGGGCCACCCGCCGTGCGCGCTGCGCTGCGCGGCGGATAGCTGTCCAGGAGCCCCTGATGTCGGCATTGGCGCTGGCCGGCAGTGGTTCATATGGGGCCAAAGGTTGATTCGCGGGTTTGGGGAATGTCATGTTTTGTCTCTCCAGTCTATCAAGACGGGTTCATCCCCCGCGTTGTTGTAAACCACCCATTGGTCAACCAAGGGCTGGCACACGTCAGTCAACAGGCGCAGACCGGCTTCAAAACGGCGCCGGATAGTGGCCTCTGGTATGTTGTGCCCGCCCTGGCGTACTCGCTCTGCCACACGCTGCACCGCCATGTCGGCCGACGAAAGGCTCAGGAAAAAAAGCTCTACTTGTTAGCCCAAGGTTTGCCACAGCGGGATCTGTCTTGCATAGGCGCGGCCAGACAAGGTGGTTTCAAATGCGAAACTTTCGCGTTCCGCCAGGTGTTGGGCAATGGCCGTCAGCGTCAGGCGGCCGGCCTGGAGCGCAGCACGTTCAGGTTCAAAAGGCGATAACCCTGCCGCGATCAAATCGGCGTTTACAAACACGGGGCACCCGGCTTCTTGTGGCAGGAACTCCCGGGCAAAAGTGGTTTTGCCCGCCCCATTCGGGCCTGCGATGATGATCACGCGGGGCCGATTCATTGCGTGTTTCCGGATTGCTGGGGTTGCTGGTTCTTTGTGAAGCACGCATACATTATGTACATGTGATCAGTTTCGTCTTGTCTGTTGCAGACTTGTGTCCTCAAGTGACAGCATCGCCTGTGCCAGTGGTGCGTTGCCCCGGTCCAACAAAGCGGCAACGGCGCCTTGGCGGTCCCGCGCCTCCTTGTTCTGGCTGAGTTTGGCCTTGCCTTCCAGGCGGGTGACGGTGATTTCCAGGCCCACAATGGCGTGGAGCATGGCGTCGAGGTAGTCTGGCGGGGCGTCGCCCATTTTCCAGGGGCGGGCTTCGTTGGCTTCGTGCGTTCGGGTCAGGCGCGCCACCAGGCCCCGCACAAACCGCTCGTCGTCGCGCACCACCAGTCGGCCGTGTGCATGCACCACTTCGTAGTTCCAGGTGGGCACCTGGCGGTGGGTTTCGTGTTTGCTGGGGTACCAGTTGGGCGATATATACCCCTCGACGGCCCGGAACACCACCATCACGTCAGCGCCTTCTGCACATTGCTGCCACACCGGGTTGGCCCGGGCCACGTGCGCGGTCAAGGTGCCGTGTGTGCCCCGGGTCGGGTCAAACTCAAAAGGCAGGTGGTTGGCGTCCAATCCGTGGGCTGTGTGCGTGACCAGCACGCCCAACGGGTGCTGTTGAAGTATCCGGTGCAGTGATGCTGCTTGTTCGATCGCGAAGTGGGCAGGGTTGTACATAAGGCGTCTCCAATGGGGGCAGCTTACCCCAAGCGTTGCTGCCGTGTAGACTGTCCGCTGTGTTTGCAAATGGTTGAGCGCTTTCCGAAGAGATGAACCCCATGCCTTTGAATTACCTGGCGTTTGAGGCCAGCGATGACGGTGACGGCCTGGGCACTTGGGAGGCGTTGGCCAGTGTGCGTCCGGCAGATCAAGCGCGTTTGTGGGCCGAAGCACAAGCCTTTTTGGCCCAGGCCGAAGCGTTGGCCCCAGGGCCCCGTGGCCCGTTGGACGAAGGCGGGGTCTGGGACGTGGACCAACACTCCACCGACGATGGCGGGTGGGTCACCCTGACGCTGACTCTGACCGGCCCCTGGGAGTGGGGCGAAGCGTTGCTGGCGCGTTTCGATTGACGTTCACATCACCTTGGCCAGCGCGAACATCACGCTGGAGCCCAGTGCGGTGCCCACGGCGTTGCGGGCGATCACGTTCTTGCTGCCCGCGGCGGGGCCGGGGGCATTGGCGGGCAAAATTTCCACAATGGGCAGGTGGGCGTGTTGTTCGCGCAGTTCGTGCACCAGCGCCGTTACTTCGGCGGTGGTGTGGGCGGTGTCCAGCACCAGCAGTTGCACGGTATGGTTTTTCAGGGCATCGCGCACTTGGGCGGGCTGGGCGGCTCCGTCCACCATCACGCCCAGTTTTTTCAAGGTGCCCACCACTTCCAGACGCAATTCGGTGTCGGTGGACAGCACCACCACATGGGCGCCGGTCACCGAATGCTGCATGGATTCGGGGCCGCTGTGGGCGCCGGTTTCGACCGTGGCCTGTGTCAGCGTGCGCTTGAACCAGACCGTCAACTCCGCGCCGTCGTCCACGGCGTTGCGATCCACCTCGATGCCGCCGTCGGTTGCCGCAATCTGGCGCAGCAGCAGCCAGTTGATGCCGTCTTCAAACACCGCGCTGGCGGTGGGTGCGCGGTCGCTGTAGGTTTTCATCCACAAGCGGGCCCGTGCGGGGTTGCCCTGCAGTTCGAGCCGCAGGTCGATGCGGTTGCCAAACGGGGTGCTCCAGTCCAGCATGGCTTTGGTCAGGCTGAATCCCAGGGTGGGATCGATCAGCACGTCCACCGGCTTGAACTTGCGGCGCACGGTGATGCCCATGAGGGCCAGTTCGTTGCGCCGTTCTTGCAACACACATTCCAGAAGGTAGGCCAGGTCGATTTTTTCGTGCGATTGCCGCACCCGGCCGCTCTGGAAGCGGACGATTTGCTGGGCACTCATGCCGCAGTTTTTCAGCCGCTCGGCCGGCAGCGCCAGGACCTTGTATTCGGCCGGGCTGATGCGTCCTTTGTTGACCAGCAAGTCCAGTCCGCGCAACAGCAAACTGACCGACTCGATGGACTGTTCGGTCACTGCCACCACCAGTTCAGGCCAATGCTCGGCCATGCGCCACTGGGCGTTGGGCGTTGGGTTGGCATCGTGTGAAGCAGCGGCGGGCAGTTCGCTGGGGAGCATGGACAAATCACTCCGGTGGGTTGGCGGGGCCACGCGTAGTGTAGCGCGCGGTCAGGGCGGGTGCGCTGTTATTTGGGTGGTGTACCACTCGCGGCTCAGGTCGGAGGTGTCGGCGGCCAGCCGTTCCCGTGCGTGTTTGAGGCCCAGCTCCATCACCCGGTCGAAGGCCTTCCAGTCCAGCATGCCCACCCGGGACACATCGGGCTGAAAAGACAGGTCGGCCAAGTCACGCATGCTTTTCTGGTGCGAGGTGCTGGCCATCACGGCCACATTGAACACAATGGCCCCCAGCGATGGGAAGCCTTTGTAGCGCCGCTGGGCGCGTGGGCGCAAAAACCGGTCGACGAACAGCGCCCAGGGCGAGGGCACCGCGTGGTGGTTCAGTGGGCGGTAGCGGTCACGGCTCAGGTCAATGCCGATCACCCGGCTGGCCCCGCTGTCGCGCATCAGGTCCACCGGGTAGTTGTTGAACGTGCCACCGTCCACCAGCAGGTCGCCGCGGCGCAACACGGGCGGCAGGGCCGCCGGTATGGACACGCTGGCCAGCAGGGCTTCTGCCAGGTCGCCGTCGCGCAGCACCTCGGTTTGGGCCCGGGAGTAGTTGGACGCGACACAGAAAAAGGGTTTCCACAGGTCTTCCACGTGGATGCGTTCGCCCACCGCGTGCACCACGGCATCGGCCACGATGCGTTGCAGACGACGCCCGCGCAACAGTGACATCATGGGCAACAGGTTGAAGTCGCCGGTTGGGCTGTGCACAAAGGCCCGTTTGACCTGGGCAATGATGTCTTGCGCGGGTTGGTCCAAGGCGGCGTAGGCGCCCATGATGGCGCCGATGCTGGTGCCGCCCACCATGTCCCAATCGATGCCGTGCTCTTCCAGTGCCTTGAGCACGCCCAGGTGGGCAAAGCCTTTGGCCCCCCCGCCCGCCAAGACGATGCCACACCCCAACCCCGACACAATGCGTGCGAGGCGTCGCCAGTCGTCGCCATGGTTGCGGCGGCAATGGAAGTGCGACACACCGTATTGCATGAGGTGGGGGCGTGTGTGCAACCAGCGCGCGGTACGGGTGGGGGTGGTGCGCTCGTCGGGGTGCAGCAGCCACAGGCTTTGCCGCACCGCGATCGAGGGGGTGTTGCCACTCAGGTGCCGGTGCTCGACATCGTGCAGGCGCACATCACCATCGGCATCTGCGACCAGCAGCACCTGGTCGGCGTGGCGCAGGCACAGCCGGGTCCAGGCCGAATCCTGGGCCTCGGCGGCAAACACCTGCATGGCGTGCCCAGCTTCCTGGTGGTCCAGCCAGTCCAGCAGCGGCCGGTACAGGGCTGGGTGGTGGGAGTCGGCATCGGAAGCACCGGGCCCCAGTGCAGCCTCCACGCTCTCACGGGTGTGCAGCGCCACTTCGTCGGGGCGCCCGGCACGGCCCAATTCATGCGCCAGCGTGCGTTGCAGCCGCTCGGCCAGCAACGCTGCATCCAGCTGCGGGTGCAATGGCAGAACACACAGGTTGACCACCCGTTGCCGTTGGGTCGGGGGTTTGTGGTGGGACAGGCGCTCGATCAGTTTGCGTGCCAGTGCCAACCCGGCTTTGGGCCAGGACTGCAAGGCGTCAATGAAGTCCTGGCCGTCCAGTCGGGCCAGAATGCAGTCGCGCAGCGCACGCACGGTGGCGCTGCGGGGTTCTCCAGAAATGACGCCCATTTCACCGATCGGCTCGCCCCGACCAATTTCGCGCAACACCTGTTCCACCGGTCCGCCGTTCTGGATCGAGGCCTGCAACCGCCCGGCCAGCACCAGGTACATGGCGTCCGACGGGTCGCCTTGACGCATCAGGACGGAGCCACCGGGCAGCTCCAGCATCTGCAATTTGGGCCACAGGCGTGACAGCAACTCGGGGTCCAGTTCCCCGAAGATTTCCA
>JACCDQ011647517.1_pt1 | contig 10798 bp, 22 predicted proteins | sample 7446031 | NCBI WGS metagenome assembly JACCDQ01 (sample SAMN15323442, study PRJNA562643) | freshwater metagenome | isolation source: river surface water | place: USA:Blue River Watershed | collected 2017-08-17
TGGTCACGCAGCGAGGGAAACCAAAAGAGTATTTAGAGGCGGATTCTAACACCGAACTGTATTCGGTGAGCCAGGTTAGAAAGGTCGCCTTTGATTCCTACGTCGGGATTCCCGAATCGGTGTTGGAGCCAGCGCGGGTGCGGGGGACGATTTTACATAGGCGCTTCTTTTTCGCGGTGGCGTCACTCGAAGGGTTGTGCGCCTATCCGGCGGTGTTTCCTCAATATGAGGGATACTGCCAGAGCATGGATAGGTGGATTGAGAAACGGAAGCCGATACGTGTCAAGCTGGAAGAGCCGAGTTGCAATGATACCTATGGGTATGCCGGAACTCCTGACGCATTATTGGAAATGGCGGTGCAGGTCAATAGGAGACGAACTCAAACATTGCTTGTCTTGATGGACCTGAAGACAGGCGCCCCTACAAAAACTGACGCCATGCAACTTGTAAGCTATAGCCATATGCACGGCTATGGGGCCAACGAACTCCTTGATGTCTATCTCGATGCCGACGGCGGCGACGCCAAGGAACAATTTGTCACCAAGGGACAACGAGCAACCGAATGGGCGGCGTTTCTAAACGCCATATCTTTACTTAAATGGAGGAACGGGAAATGAGTGAACGAATGAAATTCACGCGAATCAAGGGCGATTATTCACAAGTCAGACGCCTCCCACGTTTGGGCAAGATCCGACTGGGATTAAAGGCGCAGAACCAGGCTGGGAAAACCTATCCAACGGAAGTGGATTATCTGGTGTGCCCGCCTGAAGTCGAGCAAGTGTACGGAGAGAGGCCCACGGAACTAGATGTGATGTTGCCTTCTGATAATCCTGAAGAAGTCTTTGTACAGAAGTATGCCATGTATGGGGCTGGATCGGGTCTCAAGTGCCACGGCAACGGGGAGCAGGCCGAACGATACAACGAACAAACAAAGAGCTGGGATATTATCCGGTGCACCTGCCCTAATCTGAAGACGGATGAAAACCCTCGTGGGGCCTGCACCCCACAGTCTCACCTGATGGTGATGCTGCCGAAAGTATCAATGGGGGGCTGTTACCAAATCACGACCCGTTCCTTTCATGCCACGGTCGGGATTAACTCGTCTCTGGATCTGATCCGAGCATTAGCAGGACGCATTGCCTTGGTCCCGCTCAAGCTGCGACGGGTGCCGACGGTCACACAGTACAACGGGACTAAGAAGACGCACTACATTCTTAACCTGATCCTTGACGCCTCCCTTCCTCAGATCGCGGAGTTACGGCAGAACCCTGAACATCTCCTTATCCCTGCACGGTATCAGATTGAAGGGCCGATCGATACGAACCCGGAAGCTGACCCAGTGGATGTCGTTGTGCAGGATACGGTTGTCGATGCTGAAGCGCTTGCCAATATGAGCGATGAGGAAATGGAGCGGTTGCGAGACAAGATGAACCAGAAACCGGTGGAGCAGGACGGCGCTAGCGTGAATAAAGGTGTGGCCGTGCACGACCCATCTGAAAGCGTCATGCCCAGCAAGACTAGCGATGCTGCTTCACCTAAAACAGGCGAGATCTCTGAGGCTGATTGGTCAGCAGCGGTCAACGCCATCGAGGAAGACCCGAACCTGCGCGTGCTCAAGGATCTGGTAAAGGTCAACATGAAGATCAAGACCATGAAGCTCGTCGAGAAAGGCAAGCGGGAGTTCATCCGGCAGTTCAGAATCGAGTGTGAGAAGGAAGGTCTCCTTGGGCAATTTAGGCAGCTATTCGGATAGGAGGCCGTGACTATGCCGCGATGCCGAAAACATAGCCAGCCAGACCGGAAAACCTGCGTTGTGTGCCATGTTGAAACTGTGTCACGCAATGCGGCGGTGGATAGTGTGCGAGCAGAAGAGGAGAGGAGGATTGTTCTAGCTACTAAGCTCGCGTTGTTCCTGGGGGCGAATGACGTAGAGAACTATGTGAGTCCTGCCGGGTACAAGTTAAAGATTATAACGCGTCGGACAGCTTCAGCTGCAACCGGGACACCGTGGCATCAATCCAGAAAGGAGGATGCGGCATGACAATTACTCGGTTTGTGTGCTTTTCCGATCCGATCGGTAAACCGAGAATGACGAGGAGGGACACATGGAAGAAGCGTCCTTGTGTCGTGCGGTATCGTCAGTGGTGCGATGCGCTTCGTGAAGCGGCTGGTGTATCTGGCAAGATGAGACTTGAGAGCCCTTGCCGGTTATGGGTGGTTGCATATTTCCCATTGCCCGCCTCATGGAAGAGGCGGAAAGTGGACGTTGTTCCGTTCAGAGTGCATACGAGTAAGCCGGATTGGGATAACGTCGCTAAAGGCATTATGGATGCGTTGATCAGTAATGATGAGTATGTCTGTAAGGGTCACATTGAGAAATATTGGGATGATGGGAAGGGTGCGCGGGTTGAGGTCTATTTGGAGGAATGCTGATGCAACTCTCACTAGAACAAGGTAGATCCTTAAAAGAAGAAGGCATCGATAGTATCTCTGAGAACAATAAGGCCTTCCTGGCACTCATGCGAGCCGAAGCAAGGCGGCTGGCTGATCAACGAGGGTGGGTTACGAGTGACGACCTCCGGGTGTATGCCTCCCAGTTGAACCTCGAACCGACTCATCAGAATGCATGGGGGGCCGTGTTCAAGGGGCCACGGTGGAAAGTGGTTGGCCGTCGGAAGTCTGCCGTCCCACAAGGACATGCCCGTGAGATTAAGATGTGGTCCTATATGCCACAATCTGGAACATAGGGGCACGAAATGGCTTGGGTAGAGAGTCATACGGTATTAGGCAGACATAGGAAAGTAGTGTTACTGGCAGATTTCTTGAAAGTCGAAATACCATCCATGGTTGGGCATCTTCATTTACTTTGGCATGCCGTCCTTGAGCAACAAGAGGATGGGGACTTATCGCAATGGTCAGATTCAGTCATCGCACATGCGGCGATGTGGAAGGGGGATGCGCCAACATTCGTTGCGGCCTTAAGGCAGTACGGATGGATCGATGGTTCACTTATTCATGACTGGCTCGATTATGTCGGTGAATATTTAACTAGAAAATACCACTCATCAGACCCTCAAAAGTTGTCCACTATCTGGAAGGCTCATGGTTATAAGTACGGGAAAGGAAAGGGGAAATATGGGAAGATCCAAGGAAGTAAAAAGGAAGTAAAGAGTCAGCAGGAAGTCAGATTACCTAACCCTTCCTTTCCTAACCCTTCCGAACCTGACCTAACCAAACCTAACCTTACCGTTGTTGTAAGTGCACGCGAACGCAAGCTAGGGGAGCTGGAGGCTCTGTCACTCTCGGAAGAGCTGCAGTCCTGGGCTAGCGCTGAGTTCAGTGTGCGAATCCCGGAAGATGTGTTGACGGAGTTCAAGGCCTACTGGCGAGAGCAGACCAAGCTGCGGACTGACTGGATGGCGACGTTTGAGAGTCGCATTCGGCAGTTGGTGGCCAGGGGAATTTTGAAACCGAAGAAGCGGGATGTCTTTGAGGAATTTCTTGAACAACAAGGAGCTGCGTTATGACGCCACATGAGTTCCAAGGTCCGTTTTCGTTGTTGTGCCGGGGGTTGGAGGTGCAGGCAACTTCGGAGCAGTTAGGCGCATGGTATCGCCAGATCGGGCATATCACGCTGAACGTGTGGGGGAGTGTTGTGGACTCACTGTTATTCGACGGAAGGAAAGGCTATCTCCCGAAACTGGATCACGTGCTTGATGTGGTTGAGCGGGAATCGGAATCTCACCGACGTATTTCGGTGGAGAAAGACAAGCTTAAAGCGAAGAAGACGTATGTGCTACTCAACCAGCCAGTGGACCTCGAAGAGCAGTCGAGAATCCCTAGTGCTGGAACGCCATTGTTCGCATGTCTCAAAGCGTTTGCTGGTCGGAGGCAGGCGCAGGTGATGCTTGAAGCCTTACCAAAGGCTGAGCGATGGAGTGAGTCGTTTAAGCAGCGGCGGGCTGAGCAGTTGAAGGCGGCGATTGCAGTATGTACCGAGGAGATTAATACACTGAGCCCGCTTTTACATGAGGCTGATGCAGGAATACTCGTGAAGGAATACGAGACGCCAGTGATGGCATAGGGAGGGATAATGGCAGGCTTCAATAAAATCATACTCATTGGGAATTTAACTCGAAACATAGAGCTACGCTACACACCCAGTGGAACCCCTGTCGGCTCATTTGGGCTTGCGGTGAATCGCAGGTTCAAGCAGGGCGATGAGCTCAAAGAGGAAGTTTGCTACGTCGATGTCGTGACCTTCGGGAAGCAAGCGGAGAACGCGTCGAAGTATCTCTCGAAGGGCAGTAAGGTCACGGTTGAGGGGAGGCTGCAACAGCGTCGATGGGAGACGGAAACTGGGGATAAGCGCAGTAAGCATGAAGTGGTCGCTGAAAATATTCTGTATCTTGATGGCACGAAAGGGAACGGCCAGCAGGACGATAGCTCCGCAGGTGGGTATGAACAGGAGGGAGCATGATCTTCCGATCTCTAAAACTTTTACGTTCCGCGGAAGGGCAACCGTGAATCAGATGGCTTGGAAATCTAAAGTCGCGAGCCTTGGGTGTATTCTGTGCCGACATCTTGAGCTTGGGGAGACCCCTGCGAACTTGCATCATGTTAGAGACGGTCAGGGATTGAGTCAGCGTTCAGTAGATTGGTTAGTTGTTCCTCTCTGTAAAGAGCATCACCAAGGGAAGACTGGGGTTCATGGAGGGAAGTTTTATCAGCACTGGAAGATGGATGAACTAGACCTGTTGGCCCTGACGATTCAGGAGATGGCATGCAAGAGTCATTGATAGGCAAGAAATTTGGGAGGTGGTTAGTTGTTGATAGAGCTACAAATGATAAGCAAGGAAGAACTCACTGGCATTGCATTTGTGAGTGCGGGAATAAGTCGGTGGTTTTCGGAAATGCACTTCGATCAGGGAAGTCTACATCGTGTCGTCGCCATGCAGGGAAAAGGAAGATAGATAAAACTACATTGAGGGAGTGTATCCAGTGCGGGAAGACGTACAAACTTCCAATTTGTAGGTTGAAAAGGCTTGCGCTTTGTTCTAGCGAATGCAGTGAGGCGAGGAGGGTAAGCCGTAAAGAATCTAAGAGGAAGGTTTGCCTTATTTGTGGAAGTCAATTTTATCCGAGGCCAAATCAGGTGCGAGCTGGCCACGGGAAGGTGTGTAGCAAGAAGTGTAGGTCTGAACATTTTAAGACCATACCAAGAACAGAAGAGTGGATAAGGAAATCATCCATCGCTCAGAAAGGAAGGCCGGGCATGCGTGGGCCGGATAACCCTAAATGGAAAGGAGGGTATGAGTTTTGTTATAGGCAAAGGATAAAAGACGGGAGAAAGGCAGCACAATGCAGGAAGTATAGATCAAAACATCCTGAAAAAGTTCGCGAGTGGTATCAGAATCGTAGAGGGAAAAAGGTCGGAAGATTACCAAATGGAACGGTTGCTGGTCTATTGATTAAGCAGGGGAATAGGTGCGCTGCATGTAAGAAGAAATTGGGAAGATACCATGTTGATCATATCGAGCCGATTTCAAAAGGCGGGAAGCATAAAGCTGACAATGTTCAGATTTTATGTCCGAGTTGCAATGTGAGAAAAAGCGCAAAGGACCCTATTAAGTTTATGCAAGAGATGGGGTTTTTATTATGACCAAAGAAGAAAAGTGGGATCTTTGGGTCAATGCGTACCTCAAGACGGTGAAGCGATGGTTCGAGCAGGGTGTTATTTGTGTCAAGTGACACGCCAAAGAAAATACGTAAAAAACAGTTGCGAAAACTCCAAACGTGCCACATAGTGGAACGATGAGGAACAAGAAGGGGGGTCACACGATGGGATGGTTAGAGAAGATTATGAATTGGTTTGCCGAGCCAGAGCCGACGCCGAATAAAAAGCTGAACCTCTGGCGGTTCTACCAGGCACGTATGACGTTTAACGGGGAGCATGTGCCAGTGGAGAAAGCGCCAGTGGTGTGGACGAGTCGAGAGGCGTTGATACGGGAGATCGAGCGCGAGAAGGGGGGCATTCAGCTCATGACGCCGGTCAGGTTCGCCGATTTCCCGCCGGACGTGGCGTTATATCGGCACACAGACCATGAAGGCAATTGGCGGTATTTTTTCATCTGTCGAGAGAAGGAGGGGGAATAGCATGGAGAATCAGCATAGGAAGATTTCCGGTTATCGAGAGTTGAGTGAGTTGGAAATTGCGCAGATGAACGAAGTTAAGGGAATGGGTCTCTGCTTAGGTGAGTTGGTTCAGGGGTTGCGTGATAACAAGGATCTTGATCAACGGTGGGTGGATATTGGTGCTACTGATTTGCAAACCGGACTCATGGCACTCACGCGAGCCATAGCCAAGCCAACTTCGTTTGTCTTTGCGCTCCTGCTTCTGGCTGGCTGTTCGAGTGGTCTCCAGGAAACAGCATTTCGTGACGAGAGCGGCACCTATATTGTCAGCCGGTCACTAGTAAATGATCGGGTCACAGCCAATCAACCTCATGTCTCTGGGGTGTTTGCGTGCGATGGGAAATACACGTCAGAGCAAATGGTTGAGCTGAAGAAAGATGGCGCCGAACACAGTTGGTATTCCACTTGTCAGCCTATCGAGCAGTACCGACCAGGGGCGTATCACGCGACCAGTGATCAGCCAATAGCGACGCTCTACAAAGGGCCGGTGGAAGCGGCGATCCTCGGCGCAGCGGTCGGCACTGGCCTTGCCATGAGCGGCGATACCATCACGCAACGGGGCACCTCTATTGCGGGATCATCGGCGTCGGCGCAAGGTGGGAATGCGATCAATAAAACAGGGCATCGGAGGAGATAAACATGAAACTCTATCTTATCGAATATATAGGACATTGGGGTAAGACAGTGGCGAGGTTGACCGATATACAAGCACAGTTGTGGAGGGATGGTGGGGCGGTGGTTACGGAATTGCAATAATGAACGGTGTGCGACCTGTGCCACAAAGGAGAACATGATGGGCAGCTACATCATCAAGCACGCCTACGAGATGATCAAACAGGTCTTCAGGGAGCGAGAGGGGAGGAGGGGCATGAGTAGCAATAGGCAATATATGGAACAAATGCGGGCAATGGGGCTCCCCACGTATGAAGCGCAGTTAGAGAATGAAGCTTCTCGATTAAAAGCCGAAAATACCCAGTTGAAAACTTCAATGGATGATTCAATAAGGGCTCACCGCATAATGATAAATGAACTACAAGGGCAGATCGCGGAATATGCGTGCATAGAGGCCGAGCGAGACCAGCTCAAGGCGGAGCTAGACGCCTATCGTAGAGGTGGTCTTACCGAGGAAATCCTACGGCGTCACGATGGGTATATCAAGTTGACAAATGGATGCGCGATTGTGCGGGGCGAAGAATATACACAGCTCAAGGCGGAGTTGGCGCAGTGCCAACAGGATCTCAAAGACGCGGCTGGGGAGCTACGGATCCCAATGCCTGAGGCAGGCACGGACATGGCAAGGCTCTTGAGTGCAAATGTCATATTGCGGCAGCGAGAGGCGCGGCTGCGGGAGGCGCTGCAAGGATTTACGGCCTGCATGCGTCGGTATGGCGCATGGGAAGACGGTTGTTTTTATTACAATGGGCGAAGCGCGACAGAGTTCCAGCGACCGATGGAGCAGGCGAGCGAGTTGCTAAAGGAGGCATCATGAGCGAGATCCAGCGATACGTGTTACAGCCCACAGCAGCAGGTAGCCTACCATGGATGATCCGTAAGGGTGATGGGGCATGGTGTCGCTACACCGACCTGGCCTGGTACCGTCGCCATTGGTTTATACAGACCATGCTGACATGTGTGCTCATCGTAGTCTGTTCGGTTCTCTCCGCTCTGCTGGTCACTGAGAAGGCGGCAAAGGGACCCGTACAGGTGCCGATAGGGGCAGGCGAACGAGCCGACATGATGAAGGAACGAGAGGCCAGCGCGAAACAGATCAAGGATCTGAAGGCGCTCAAGGTGAATTATGAGTCACAGATTCGACATTTGAATGCTGCTATCTCAAATAAGCAGGACCAAATTGACATTGTATCACCAAAGATCGATTCAGCCTTGGCCATTGGCGAGCACGTGAGTCAGCTTAATAAAGAGCAGGCTCAGCGAATGAGTACGCAGCAAGGGGTGGTGCTGGAGGCCAAAAGAGTGCTGGGCGTGAATGTCGTTATTAAGTGAGGATCCTATGTTCTGCACTCCAGTGGCAACATATAAGAGCAGAAAGAACAGGCAATGCGAATGGTGTTTAGAACGAATACATCCTGGTGATCTCTACATGAGGTATCGATATTACAATTCTGGTGATGCCCAAACCATCCGACTGCACCCTGAGTGCTATGAGGCGATGGTTGACTACGCAAAAGAGGAAGGTGGGTTTTGTGAATGGACGCCAGGAATGGACAGGCCAACAACGAACGTCAAGGTGATGGAATGAAAGAACGACCAATCCTCATGACGCCGGAGAACGCGCAGAAGTGCCACGATGGTACGAAAACGCAAACGCGGAGGATTATTAAGCCGCAACCTCTCTCGATCAGTTGGTTTGAGCATCAGAATGGATGGTGTGCCCGCGTCAGAGAAGATACCGGCTCAGCTGAGCATCCTGCGTATGTCATGGTGCCATGTCCCTACGGTGTCGTTGGAGATCGGCTGTGGGTGCGGGAGGCGCACCAGTTTGACCCGCCAGACGACGGAACATGGGGCTATACGGCATTCATGGGATGTAAGGGGGCTCCGCTAGAAGACATCCCGAAACGATTCAGAAATCCGGAGCATTGTCTCTATCGAGGGAAATGGGACGGCTCGCCGTTGCTATGGCGGCCATCTATTCACATGCCGCACTGGGCCTGCCGGACGGTGGCCGAGATCGCAGAGGTACGGGTGGAGCGGTTGCAGGACATTACCGAGGATGATGCCAGCGCAGAGGGGTGCGAGAGCGTTGAGGAGTTCATGGCGTTGTGGAAGTCGATTAACGGAACATGGAATCCAGAATTGTGGGTGTGGGTGGTGAGTTTTAAGAAGGTGATGGAATGAGCTGGCATTACCAGATACGGAAGCGAGTAGATCAAGGCGAGGAGTGGTTCGACATTGTAGAGGTGTACGGGCCTGCACACTTGGGCTGGTCGGAAGACAGTGCGAGACCTGAAGGCGGAACGCGAGAAGAGGTTATTAAAACACTGGAAATGATGCTGGATGACGCCAAGAAGTACCCGGTGTTGGAGGACATCAGCGAGCAGTCGGACTGGCACCAGTTGCACAAGGGGGTGGGGGAATGATGCGCGTGATTATTGATGTCGTGACGAATGGTTGGATTGTACAGACTGCTGGTGATTCCTCTGGCCCCAGCGTTTTCAATGTGCAGAAAGACCTCATGGTAGAGGTCTATAGGCGAACGTGTGAGCAGCACCCACATCTCAAGAACGAGCCTGAGGTTGAGCCATGAAATGGACCACGGAGAGGTAAATTATGGCTTGGCCGGTAGGTAGAAAATCAGTTCGCAATACTCAAGTAGAAAAGCCATGTTCTGTATGTGGGAAGCTATTCAAAGTTCCCAAATGCCACGCTCATCGCGTTTCCAGGTGTAGCCGCACCTGCCATGGATTAGCAAGGAGAACTGTCGGTATTGAGTTTGAGGAGGCGTGGTTTTATCTAAATAATTTGGGTTATTACTTCTCAAGTAAACATGGGTTGTTACATCGGAAGATATGGCACAAGATTAACGGCCCCATCCCTCGCGGATATGTAGTTCATCACAAGAATGGTGTTCGCACTGACAATAGAATCGAGAATCTAGAGGTTATGCCGAAGCGGGAGCATGACCGACTAAGCACTTCAGAGAGACATGAGAGGAGACGCCGTGAAATGGTCAAGCAATAAGCCGACAACGCCGGGGTGGTATTGGTGGAAGCGGGATCCGTATGTAACAGCTTCAATTGAGCATATCTATGTAGGGCGAACAGACGGGGCTCTCTTTATGTACCTACCCAGCGGAGCTGGCGTTGCCGTTGATAGACTAACAGGCGAATGGGCTGGCCCAATCCCAAAACCGGAGGAGGTATGACGAAATACTGCGTGCGCTGCGGCAAGCCTGCGAAGTTTGCGGGTGGGCATGTGCTCAAGGGGGATGCCCTCAAGGGTAGCGAAAAAATCATTGCTGGATGGTGCTCAAAAAGATGTGCAGCAACCCCAGGGTTTAGCGGGCATTGGTTGCCGTTCATGGGTATTCTAGCGGGCATCCTCCTCTCAGTGGGCACGGCGCAGGCCGAGCCAAATCCAGGTGGATCTCTATGGCTGGATACAAGAGGGCAGCATTACAAAACCGAGATAGATGGGACATGGAAACCGATTCCTCCAAGAAAGGCTGAACCCTACGCCCAGATCCCGCTAGGGGAGTTCAAGGCGTTGATCGGGCGGGTGGATGCGTTGAAACAACGAGAGAAATTGCAGGCCGAGCTAATTCAGCATCTTCGGGAGCGGGAGAAAATCCATATAGAGAAGAACGCAATCCATATAGACTATATCGGTAAGCTTGAGCAGGCGAACGACACAATCCAAGCCTATGCGACCAAGCTGGAGGAGCACAACGCACGACTAGAGCGACAGGCAGGCGAGAAGCAGCTCTCGACCTTGGCTGAAGGTGCAGGCTACGGAGCCACGGCAGCGGCGGTGATTGGGGCGGTGATCAGGAAACTCATTTTAAAATTCTAAAGGACACCAAATGAAAGCAGTAGAAAAACAGTTGCGGGAACGGATTGCCGCGCTCGAACAGGAAATTAAA
>JACCDQ011084333.1_pt1 | contig 10797 bp, 11 predicted proteins | sample 7446031 | NCBI WGS metagenome assembly JACCDQ01 (sample SAMN15323442, study PRJNA562643) | freshwater metagenome | isolation source: river surface water | place: USA:Blue River Watershed | collected 2017-08-17
ATCAACAAAGTATGTGCCTCAGGCATGAAAGCCGTCATGCTCGGGGCCCAATCCATCCAATTGGGTATAAATGAGGTGGTAATCGCGGGCGGTATGGAAAGTATGTCCAATGTCCCCTACTATGTGCCTAAGGCGCGCTTTGGCTACAAGTATGGTAATGCAGAGCTAAGCGATGGATTGGTACGTGATGGACTTTTTGAAGTGTACTATAAGTTCCCCATGGGCAACTGTGCCGAAAACACTGCCAAGGTAATGAAAATCAGCCGGGAGGAACAGGATGCCTATGCCATTCAGTCCTACCAGAGATCCGCTGCTGCTTGGGAAGCGGGTGCCTTTTCCGAGGAAATCGTACCTGTTGAACTACAGGGCAGAAAAGGAGAAACGATTGTAATTGCCGAAGACGAAGAATACAAGAACGTAATGTTCGATAAAATCCCCGGATTAAAACCCGTTTTCAAAAAAGACGGAACAGTTACAGCTGCAAACGCATCAACCATGAATGATGGCGCTGCTGCCGTAATTTTAATGAGTGGCGATAAAATGCGTGAATTGGGCCTTACTCCTTTAGCCAAAATCGAAGGCTTCGCCGATGCGGAACAAGCACCTGAATGGTTTACTACCACCCCTTCTAAAGCGTTACCTTTGGCTGCAAAACGCGCTGGAATCGAAGTTTCAGACTTAGATTTCGTTGAATTGAACGAAGCATTTAGCGTTGTAGGATTGGCAAACAACAAGTTGTTAAACTTGTCTGGAGACAAAGTAAACGTGAATGGTGGTGCAGTTTCATTAGGCCATCCATTGGGCGCCTCTGGTGCAAGAATTATCGTAACCTTGATCAATGTTTTGAAACAAAACAATGCAACTTGGGGTGGTGCTGGCATTTGTAACGGTGGTGGTGGTGCATCTGCCATGGTTATTAAAAATTGCTAATCGTCCTTTTTTAAAAAGTTATAATAAAATTCGGTAAATAACGTTTTCTTTTTCTAAGTGAAGTAGCCATTATGTCTATGCTGAGAAAACAATCCATTTACCTTTTCCTGTTTTGGGTGGTGAATCATTTTGCAACAGCAAATAACCCACTCACTGCCCAAAACATGGATATGATGATGGCCGAGCAAGACCTTATTCAGGTTTCGCCATTGATTATCGCAGGTGAAAATGATTCCGCAAAATTTGCAGCAGCCGAATGGGTAGCTGAAAAATTAGCAGAATTATTACAAAAGAAAACTTCCTTCGATTACCCATTCGACTTATTAAAACATACCACGGTAGCTATTGCCTCCGCACCCAAATGCAATGTTCGCATTTTTAGTTTCAATGTAATCCGTGAATCGGGCACATTTTATCACTACGGATTCATTCAAAGAAAAACCAGAAAAGGCATTCAAGTTTTTACTTTACGCGATTCTTTGGATGCTGCACCCAAAGATTTTTCAGAAGCCACAATCAGTTATCCAGAATGGTATGGAGCCCTTTATTATCAATTAATACCAATTTCCAAACCCTATAAAAATCATTATATCGTTCTCGGTTTTGATGGCCACAACATCCATTCAAACAGATCTGTAATGGATGTACTATATTTTGAAAACAATGAACCTCAATGGGGCAAACCTCCCTTTAGAGAAAGCATAGAAGACCCGAGCCCTGAAGTCCGTTGGACCTGGGAATACCATAAAGGCGCTAAACTCGTTTTGCGTTATTTGGCAGAAAAAAATATCATCGTATGCGATGAATTGGGCCCTTCATACCCCGCCGCAAAAGGAAACCCTTATTACTATATCCCAACAGGCGATTATTCCATCTTTAAACCCAACAAAAGCGGATTTTGGGTAATGGCACCTAGCGATTTAACCGATTTTGGACAAGAAGAAAAACCCAATGTTCTATTACCGGAACGACCAATGCCCACGGAGCCACCAGAAGAAAACAAAGATCCCAAAAACCTATTCCGGCCAGACCCCAATTCACCTGACGGGGATTAAAACTTAAATCAGCTTTCCCAAAAAAATCAAGGCTCCCAAAACTGAAACGATTTTTTCATAACGTTCATTTTGGCCGCCGTTTCTTTCCATTCTGTTTCCGGATCCGACGCATCATTAATTCCTCCTCCGGCATATAAAAATATTCCTTCTTTGTTAATTTCAGCGCATCGCAAGGTTACAAATATCTGAGCAGATTGCACCGAAGCATTCAACAACCCCAGCCATCCCGAATAAAATTTGCGATCCAATGACTCCTGTTCATCCAACCATCTCCATGCCTCCTTTTGAGGCCATCCCCCTACGGCAGGCGTAGGATGCAATTGATCTATCCAAGAAAATACCCGTTCATAAGGCAACGGGAAAATATATTCCGTAGCCAAATGTTTTATATCACCCATAAGCACTTCTCCAACTGTTGATGCCCGATAATCCGAAACCCCATTTTCCAGCAAAATCCCAGCTACAAAATCATGTGTAACCTGCTGCTCATGTTCTTCCTTCGATGTCCAAGCGGGCTCCTGATCCTTCGTTAACGTACCAGCCAATGCATGCACATGCGCTAAACCTTCTTCCAAAACCATCAATTTCTCCGGTGTACACCCCATCCAAACAACTTCATCGCCCAATTGCAAGGCAAATACCATCGCATTGGCAAACTGCTTTCGCAATTCCACCAAAGTTGAAACCACATCCAAGCGATCCAATTCCCCCTCCCAACGCTCCTTCCTCGCTGCAACAATTTTAGAAAAATTTCCTAGGGCGATTTCCGATTTCACCTGGGTAACCCAGTTGGTAAACATCATATGCTGCGCATTGCTATCAACATATTCATTTCCACCCTCCTTCTCATTTTGATGGATATCAAACCACTTTTCCTGTTTCAAATATTCAATATGCTCTCGTTGAATAAGATTGCCCTCAATACAGCCCAATGCTCCATGTTCCGCAAACTCACGAAATACAAACTGTTGCTTATCAGCAGATTTATCAGCAAAAAAATCCTCAAATCGCCCTACTCCTTTTTTAATATTCCTATCCCAAAACACAGGCCCTTCCAGCACATTCCAATGCACTTCTCCTGGTAAAGAAAAAACAACCCTACCAAAGTCACATTTCATTAATGCTTCACGCATTATCTTTGTGCTGCTTTCTTTTATCATTGAGTTAATGTTGCAAAAATCAACCCTTACATCCACAAAAACAATTTATATCATCAGACATGGACAAACTGATTTCAATCAAATGGGTATTGTTCAGGGATCAGGGGTTGATACAGATTTAAACAGCACCGGAATAAAACAAGCTGAGGCTTTCTATTCACAATACCACCAAGTGCCTTTTCAAAAGATCTATGTAAGCTCCTTGAAAAGAACGCACCAAACCGTATCGCCATTCAAACACCTAAATATTCCCACCGAAATTTTACCCGAATTAAACGAGATAAATTGGGGCATATTGGAAGGCAAAGTTCAAGATCAACATACAAAACAGCTATTCTTCGATCAACTAAAAAGATGGAGTGAAGGATACTTAAATGAAGCCGTGGAAGGAGGCGAAACCCCTATTGTGATGCAACAGCGCCAAAAGGTTGGGCTCAACAAAATTGAAGCAGAAAATTTATCGCCCGTTCTAATTTGCATGCACGGTAGGGCAATGCGTGGATTTCTTTGCCTACTTACAAACACGCCATTGGAACAAATGGACATTTTCCCACACAACAACGTTTGCTTATATATTCTCGAAAAACCCGAAGGCAGCACTCACTACAATATTGTTACGCAAAATAGCCAATCACATTTAGACACCCTTACCCCATAAACTATCATGGAAAATACCATCAATATCACCATTATCAATAGAAACGGCGAAAGCAATACCTATGAAGCGCCCACCGATATGAGTTTGAACCTTATGGAATTTTGCAAAATTGCCGAATTACCTGTTAAAGGCGAATGCGGTGGAATGGCCATGTGCGCCACCTGCCAAGTATATGTGGAAAGCGATCATGAACTCCCCGAACAATCAGATGATGAACTGGCGATGCTAGACCAAGCTTTCTTTGTGAAAAATAACAGTAGATTAGGCTGTCAACTCCACTTAAATCAAGAAATGGATGGCCTAATTGTTCGTTTAGCACCCGAACATGAAGATTAATCAGAATATTTTTCAATACATGTTGATAATTCGCTAATCACTCCTTATCTTTGCACTCCTTTTTTGAGAAGAAATGGCAAATCATAAGTCCGCTATCAAGAGAATCAGAGCAAACGCTGCAAAACGCGACTTGAATCGTTATCAGCACAAAACCGCTCGTACTATCGTGAAGAATATCCGTAAGTCTGAATCTAAGTCAGAAGCTCAATCTTTATTGGCAACAGCTTTTGCTGCTTTAGACAAGCTTGCTAAGAAGAACGTAATCCACAAGAACAAGGCTTCCAACTTGAAGTCTAGCTTGCAAAAACACGTTAATTCTTTAGCTTAATCGCTAGAATACACATCTTTCGGCTAATCTCTTTAGATTAGTCCATATCAATACAGCCCAAATTACGGGCTGTATTTTTTGTTTATACACTTCCCGCCTGAAATATCTGAGGTACCGACATGCCTATCCCCTCCCGTAAAGGAAGCCTCCACTAACACTTGATAAATACTCTGTAAATCTATCTTTATCGCTGCAATACAACCAGCTTTAACCAACTAGCCGTTGCAGCTTTTGTATGGGAACTCAATCCTCTATCTGTCCCTGCTAACATTGCCACTTCAACTTGATAAACGCCAGCCACCAACTTATCCGTATTCAACAACAATTTACCCCCAACAACTTCTTCTGCAGCTTCCAAAACCAATCTACCCACAGCATCCCTAAATTTCACCTCAACCCTCATTCCTGTTGTAACTGATGCGCCCAAAATCGATCCAAAATCCAAAGTTAACTTATCCCCCATCCTAATGGGATTTGGATGTAAATTCAGTTGATTTCGATTTTCCCATTTTTTTGTCGACAATACATCAATTAAAAACGAATCTGATACAGCCATAACACAGCCATCACCTGGCTCTGTTACCCTCGCCATTACATGCACATATTTGCCGCGATAATTGTAATAATCAAATGGCCCAACCGCTTTCCCGGAGTAATTCACTCCCTCTATTACCCAATCAAATTGCGTAGCATTGGCCGATGCCATGCTCCAAGAATATTGATAATCTCCTAAGTTTGTTTGCGTTAACGAAACCAATGGCAGATTTTTCACAACCAACCCCAACAAATCATTCTTCGCGATACAACCACTATCCGATTCCGCAATCACATAAACTTCCGGATGATTTCCATTCACTCCAAGACTAACTTGAAACAAACTATCTTGATAACCCAACGAAATCGTATCAAAATAGCTATAAATTACATTTTTCTTTACGGGCGATAAAAACTTAACACCTAACCCTATCTTAGCGTCCTTGTCCGGCCTACAAAAAACAGAATCGCCCGAAAACAACAATGGAAATACAGGCGGTTCCTCACCAATCCAATTGATAGTTTTCTCTGTGTAACCACAGATTGTAGCCGTCATGTCCATCAACCCAAAATGAATAGCGTTGTTTTTGGCCGATAATTTCCACTTTACAGCACTTTTATTATCAAAAGTATCCTTTCCCACCGCCCAGCGATAATTCGAGATTCCAGGCGCATTCAATTGCAAATTCAAAATCGAATCCTTACAAGATTTCGATACTGGATTTATTGATACATCAAAATTGATTGGCGAACACGCTTTAGAACGCACAGATAACTGGGCGATTTTGGTTTTACCACATCGATCTAACACAATTCCCCTTAACCAAAAATTTACCAAATAATTGCCTGTAGGCGTAGTAACAATCACCGATGTATCTTGCCCGTTATTGTTTGATAACTGCCAGTTTTTACCCCCATCAATACTGTATTCAAATCGGGAATTGATTTGATTAGCCCAAGTAAACTTAATAGAAGTATATTGAATATCACTTGCCGAAACCGTTGGCGCATTAACAGAATCCAAGATTGCCACCTTTAACAACATTGCTGAAGAAACACAACCCTCTTTCGTTTTCAACCATGCAGCAATATTTTTTGTTCCTGCAGTTACAAAAGTTTGCGAGAAGGTAGAATCCAAGACAAACCCAGTCTTATTCGACAAATAAGACAGAGAATCCAAGATTGGGGCAAATTTATTTTTAACACCAACTTGAAAACTTGCATTCAAGCAAAATGTGGTATCCTTAGATGTTGTAAAAATTAAGCCTTCTGGCTTTCTCAACAAAGAAACCTTCACGTTATCGCTATTCCTTGTGCAACCCACCGAATTCGTACTAACCGCGTAATAAACGCCCGAATCTTTAACAAATATTGCGCTCTTCTTGTTATCCACAGGAAACCAAGACATGGTATGCCCTGTTATAGCATTCACTGCTAATTTCGTTGAATCACCAGAACAAACAGACACAGCAGTTGGAACTGTTAATGTGGGTTTAACCGCCCCAGCTACGATTTTAAATCGCAACGTGTCTGCCAAGGATGTTCCCTTTGAATTCTTAACAGTTAATACTGCGTAGTAATTACCCGTCGACGAAAAAGTAACCAACGGATTTTGGGAATTAGAACTGGTAATATTCCCGCCAGTAAACGTCCAACTATAGGAGGAAGGACTTTGAGTTCCAGAGCCCAAGAACTGCAATGCTTTGCCGCTACAAAGTATAGAATCCTTAATTTTAATTAAAGCCGTTGGAAGTAACGTAGATGGATCTAAATCCCAAGATTTCTTATAAATGTAGTCATTGTTATCATTATTATTTCCGTCTGCTACATTGAAATTGATATAGAACCTAATTTTACCAAGTTGCTTATTCGGTGCTTTCCATTTGATAAACCAAGCAGTTGAATCTGTTGCCACAGTAGCAGTCCCTGTTTTTGTATGTTCAATAAAATAACGGGTTTTAGAAGCAACTGTAACTGTACCAGTTTGGGTTCTGGTATCTGTTGTAGAAAAAGTACCGGCAGCAGAATTTGTAGCCACATCCAACGCTGTTAACTGGAATCCGTACCGGGTCTTACCAGTTTCCTTATATGAAATTTTAATGGTGTAAGTTGAATCTGGCAAATATCCATTTCCGGTAAAATTAGATTCAAGCTTTATCTTATCATACTTAGCACCACTAGTTTGCAAAGAATAAGTAGCATGACAAGTAGTACAATTGCCTTCAGAAGGTGCTCCCGTATAACCACCACTTGGCCCATTGGAATCAGAAAACACATCGGTAACAACAAGCAGCACCAAAACAAGAAATGAAGCACGTATAAGTTTTTGCATATTGCAATATATAGCAACTAATTTGGTCAATTAACACACTACCAATGCTTTCCTTGCATATTCGACGAAAACCATATCTCCGTAGAAATTAAAAAGGCCCCAAATCAAATGATTGGAGGCCTTTCATTATTATAAAAACGATGATTATTCTGTAACAACAGTACCAACCGTTTCGCCGTTTATCAATCTCATCAAACTACCCTCCTCGTTCATATTGAATACAACGATAGGCAATTTATTTTCCTGACACAATGTGATGGCAGTTAGATCCATCACTTCCAATCCCATATCATACACTTCTTTGAAGGAAATCTGATCATATTTCTTGGCGTCAGCATTTTTCAAAGGATCAGCATTATAAATTCCATTTACACGGGTACCTTTGATAACAACATTGGCTTCAATTTCAACTGCGCGCAAAGAAGCTGCAGTATCAGTTGTAAAGTATGGATTACCTGTACCTGCACCAAAAATTACAACCCTTCCCTTTTCCAAATGTCTCATAGCTCTTCTTCTAATGAAAGATTCAGCAATTTGCTCCATTTTAATGGCAGATTGCAAACGGGTACTTAACCCAACTTTTTCGAAAGCGCCTTGTAAAGCCATCGCATTAATCATGGTAGCCAACATTCCCATATAATCGCCCGTTGCGCGATCTACAACACCACCTTGCGCCCCTTGAACTCCCCTAAAAATATTACCACCACCAATAACCACCGCAACTTCAACACCGGCATCTACAACAGCTTTTACTTCATGTGCATATTGCTCCAATACTTTGGCATCAATTCCATAACTCTGAGACCCCAGTAAAGCCTCACCACTTAATTTCAATAATATTCTTTTGTACTTCATTTGACTTTGCATAGTTAGCAAAAAAAATCCCTCGTTACAACGAGGGATTTTTTTTAAAAGACTTTTTATTAACCGAGCATTACTCGTTTGAACTGCTTAACAGTTAAACCGGATTCTACACCGTCTAAGTACTTGGCAACATTTTTAGAACTGTCTTTAACAAATTCTTGAGCCAACAAAGTACTTTCCTTGTAGAACTTCTCCAATTTACCTTGAGCAATTTTTTCCAACATAGCCTCAGGCTTACCTTCAGCACGTGCTTGCTCTTTACCAATCTCTAATTCACGCTCAACAACAGATGAATCAACTTCTTCCTTGCTAACCGCTACTGGATTCATCGCAGCAATTTGCATCGCAACGTCTTTACCAGCAACAAAATTGGCTTCAGATGGAGCAAGGTTTAATTCAACCAATACACCCATTCTGTTTGCACCGTGGATATAAGAAACAACGTTCTCACCAGATACAAGCTCATATTTATTTACATCGATCTTCTCGCCAATCTTAGCAACCTCATCCAACAATCTGTCAGCAATAGTTACATTCTGGAAAGGCAACGCCTTCAACGCTTCCAAAGAAGCAGGCTTATGATTCAATGCAATAGATGCGATTTCATTAGCCAAAGCCACAAAACCCTCGTTTTTCGCTACAAAGTCAGTCTCGCAATTCAATTCAACAATAACACCCAAGTTACGAGCGTCATTGGTGATAGCGATAACCGCACCTTCTTTAGCCTCACGATCAGCTCTGTTTGCAGAAATCTTTGCACCTTTCTTACGCAAATAATCTACAGCTTGATCAAAATCACCACCTGTTTCAGCCAATGCTTTCTTACAATCCATCAAACCGGCTCCGGTCATTTGGCGTAATTTATTTACTTCAGCAGCACTAATATTTGACATTTCCTATAATCAATTAAGCTTCAACAGACTCGTGTTTCTCTGAAGTTGGAGTTTCATCTTCAGACTTTTCTCTTTTTCTTTCTGCAGAACCTTCAGCAATTGCATTAGCAATTTCACCAACGATTAACTGAATGCTCTTTGAAGCATCATCGTTTCCTGGGATTGCATAATCAACCAATGTAGGATCTGAGTTGGTATCTACCAAAGCGATTGTAGGAATACCCAAACGATGCGCTTCAGCAATAGCCAAATGCTCACGCTTCACGTCAACGATGAACAAAGCACCAGGAAGTTTCGTCATATCTTCGATACCACCCAATACAATTTTCAACTTTGCACGCTCACGATCCAACATCAAACGCTCCTTTTTGTTGATACGCTCAAATGTTCCATCATGAGACATCTTATCGATGCCCTGCATACGCTTGATACTCTTACGTACAGTTTGGAAATTGGTAAGCATACCACCTAACCAACGCTCAGTAACATAAGGCATGTTCGCATTTGCTGCCAATTCGCCTACGATTTCTTTCGCCTGCTTCTTGGTAGCTACAAACAAAATTCTTCTTCCTGAACGTGCGATATTCTTAGCAGCAACTTTTGCTTCTTCTAATTTCGCCTCTGTCTTTTTCAAATCAATGATATGGATACCATTCTGCTCCATGAAAATGTATGAAGCCATCTTTGGATTCCATTTGCGGGTAAGGTGTCCGAAATGTACACCTGCATCCAACAAGTCTTGTTGCGTATATGCCATGAGATTTTAACGTTTAGAGAATTGGAAACGCTTACGAGCCTTCTTCTGACCGCTCTTCTTACGTTCAACAACGCGCGGATCGCGAGTGATGAATCCCGCGTGGCGCAAACCACTTTTTAATTCAGCATCAATGTCAACCAACGCCTTAGCAATACCCAAACGGATCGCCTGCGCCTGTCCACTAATACCACCACCAGCTACATTCACCTGTACATCGTACTTGCCTACTTTGTCTGCAACAACAAATGGAGCTTGTACAGTGTTCTGCAACCATACCAATGGAAAATAAGTTTCCAATGGCTTCTTATTAACAACGATAGAACCGTTACCCTCTTTCAAGTAAACACGTGCTACCGCGGCTTTTCTTCTGCCTGAGTTGTTATTCATACCCTATATCAGCCTTTAATTTTTAATTCCTTAGGTTGTTGAGCCGAATGGGGATGCTCTGTACCTTCATATACATAAAGGTTTGTAAACAACCTACGACCCAAACGGTTCTTCGGCAACATGCCCTTCACCGCCATTTCAATCAATTTGCTAGATTTTACGTTCTTTGCTAAGGTTGAACGCTGACCGCCTGGATATCCAGTATGACGCAAATACTCTTTGCTGTTCATTTTGTCTGCTGTCAACACAACCTTCTCCGCATTAATAACAATTACATTGTCTCCACAGTCTGAATGCGGAGTGAATGTAGGCTTGTTCTTACCACGTAATACGAAGGCAATCTGAGATGCCATACGGCCTAATGTCTGTCCCTCGGCATTCACTACATACCAACCCTTGTTGGCATTAGCTTTACTAACCGAAATCGTTTTGTATGTACTTAAAGGATTCACGCTCTTTACTCCTTGATTGGATTTTTGGGGTTGCAAAAATAGGTTATTTTTTTGCTATGAGCAAGATATCCACAACTTTTTTTCAGTGTTTTTTGATTAGACACTTTTTTC
>JACCDQ011428364.1_pt1 | contig 10796 bp, 8 predicted proteins | sample 7446031 | NCBI WGS metagenome assembly JACCDQ01 (sample SAMN15323442, study PRJNA562643) | freshwater metagenome | isolation source: river surface water | place: USA:Blue River Watershed | collected 2017-08-17
ATCTCTCAGGAGCATCACTTACCGGCGCCACCATCACCGGCGCAACATTTACTTCAGCATCTCTACAAAAGGCAGATTTATCTGGCGCAACATTAACAAATACGGTTTTTGCCGGGTCTGACCTCTCCGGGGCAAAGCTTACCGGTGTAGACGCGTCAGGCGCTTCATTCGCAAACGCAAAACTCAATAATGTTGACATGACCGGCGCTAATGTAGAAAACGTAAATTTCACAAATACCAGTATCAAGGGCGCCATTATCACCGACATCTCTTTTTCGCCGCTTCAAAAACTCCAATTACTCAAAAATTCAGATAACCGTGATATCGGAGAAATTATTATTCCGGCTGTTAGCGGAACGACGATACTCGCCGCAATTTCGGAAACATCACCGTTACGTGCGATTGCGGATCTTGATTTGACATCGGCGTCGGTTTCAGTTTCGGTGGTTATTCCGACAACATCGGTCTCACCGACTGCTGTATTGCCGGATGTAGTTTTGAATGTATCCGACAACGATAAATTTTATTTACCTATCAACGAGGGAGAATATTTCCAAGTTGAAGGTGTGAAATATTATACATCGAACGGTGTTGTACGAAACTATACTACGAATTCAGTAGTAGAAGTGATACAATACGGGGGCGTACCTGTATGGCTCATCGCCGGTTCTATCGTTGGCTTAGTTTTACAGGCGAATACGCTGAACACCTCGTCTTTTGTTGTTCCGAATAATATGATATTCACCAATCTAACACCTTTTATGCCGACGACGTTACCAACATCGAATAGTGATTCGCCGATCGTGTATTCGTCAACTAATACGAATGTTGCGACGATCGACCCATCATCCGGAATGATCACGCTCACAGGAAATATCGGTTATGTTAAATTTAGTGCTACCCAGGTTAAAACGTCCACATATGAAGCCGGAAGTAAATCGAGTAACTATATGTATGTTGGTATGAATATAAACTTTTCTTTGATCGGTCTGAATCAATCCATCGATCTCTCGACACTTGCTACGTTGGATTCATCATCTGTGAATATGGACGCAACAGACGCGACATCCGTGTTTTATATTAAAGTTTCTGATTTTAACAATATATTCAAGTATCAGACTGATTCTTTCGATATAAATGATATATCATCAAGTGACGTGAAATATTACGTATTTCATAGAAAATGGCCTACGGATCTCAAAATCAATCCATCCCATGCGATGATGGATAAAACAGAAAGCATAAATATGCTTGGGTTTGAACAGGGGTATACATCAGATAAATCTCTCTTAAAGCATGATTTTATTCGATATATTGCGCTTCGCTTGTTCAATACGATACACGGAGTCGATTTATTCAGTAATGAAAGCGATCTACAAGAAAATACGGTATATCTTGGCGAAACTGTCCGTAATAATATCGATGTTATTCTATCTGGAATATCGACCACTTCGAGTAGTGAAAGTATGTCATATGATGCTTCTGGTAATAAATACCTGACGAACGACGCATCTGGAAATACAAATTTGTGTCGTGAGTTGATGCGACAAATAGCAGCAGCTGCTCCGGATAGATTTTATAATAATGGTGGAAACGATTCCTTGTTGAAGAACGTCCCGTTACTCGAAAATGACACAATTAAATTTAAACTGATAATACGGGCGGCGGTTGGTCAAAATATCCTTACAGGTGTTAATGAAATTCCATCGCGATCATATACAATAAAACTTATATTGAAGAATACGGTGAATACGAATACGAATACGAATACGACAGTGAGCGACAGCGAAATGTATCCGAATTCATACCCATATTCGACATCTGTGACGACATACGCGCCGACTGTGGATTCATCCGGTGTCTATAATGTGTATTCACCTCCAGCCCAGATTCCATTTTCGCGGTTTGGATATAATGGATGGTATTATACAAATACGACAACATGGGTGAATGTCGCACCGACCGTTAGAAATCACGTGAAATGGATTGTCCCTTCGAATTCTCTCGGGACATCTACTGTTGCCGATCTTCAATACATCCGTCTGAATCTTAAAATTCATAATAATGCGTCGTTACCGTATCTTATGATATATACGCAGGCGGGTTCTATGCGTAAGTATGCTGTAAGTGGTGGAAATGGTTCGCTTACAAATGGCACCGTTTATTCATTCTACATGAACTTCAATACATATTCACGAGAGCCTGCGATGATAGGATATACGAATGCCGCTCTCATATATACAATAGGTAGTGGCGCATTTGCGAATAACGAAGTTATCACATCGATAGCGATGGAGACAGATGGTAATGCTGCGGCAGGTAATGTTGAATTCACTCTTGCGAGTGTGGTGGTAGGTGAACTATCGACCACATCCGGTGTTACGACAGAAAAAGAACATGGATTTGAGGCTTCTGTTCCCGACGCTTATCCGTAATTAGAATATCATAAATTATCATAAATAAATTTATCATAATAAATACTATCTTATAATAAATAGTATTTGTTTATTATATTCAAAGATGACATCTGAAGAGATCGAATGGAAACATGAAAATAACAATACTATATTTCAATTGTACGCATTAGATATAGAGGGCGACAGTGTTGATAGAAGTGGTGGCGCCGCTGCCGCTGCTGATGCCGACGCGGTATTTTACGTGAAGTTATCTGATATGCTTTCCGTCTTTAAATTCCGAACACCGACATATCCATCAAATGACATATCCGACAATTTGTATGATGCTTCATCGAATATTCAATATTATGTCTTTCGTAATTGTTGGCCGAGTTCATTAAAAATAAATCCGTCTCATGCGATGTTGGATCGGACAGAGTCGTCGGGAATACTTACTGGCGGCGGCGGCGGCACAGGCATGTATGCAAGCAACAAATCTCTCGTGAAACATGATTTTATCCGTTATATTTCTCTACAACTATTCAATACGATCCATGGCGTAGACTATATGAGTAATGAAGAAGATCTTCTTGGAAATATTTCATATTACGGCGAAGTCGCAAGAGTCGGTATTATGGCAGTATTGGATACTGTGGGTACTTTATCCGCCGACATAACGATGCCGGTTGATACTTCAGGAAATAGGTACCTTACCAATACAACTACCGCTGACACAAATATCTCTCGAGAGTTGCTTCGGCAAATCGTATTAAATGTGCCCGAGAGATTGACAGACCTGGAACAAGCCGGCGGCGGCGGCGGCGGCGTACTTGTAAGCGTACCTTTTGTCGAAAATGATACGCTGAATATAAAGGTCGTGATCGCTCCATCTCCAAGTCAGCATGAATTAACGAATGTAAATACGATTCCACCGCGAACATATAATATTAAGCTCATTATGAAAAATGTAGTCGGAAGTAGCGGCGGCGGCAGCAACGGCAGCGCGAATACTGTAGTAACTGATTGCCAATTATTTCCGAATGGGTATCCTTATTCATCGAACGTTCAAGACATATCGGCGTCAAATCTCTCGGTTGCTTCTTCCGTATATGCTGACGGGTCGCCACCCGTTCCAATTCCGACAATACGATATGGGTATCATGGTTGGTATTATACAAATTCAAGTTTGTGGGTAAATCCATCACCATCAACCAGAAATAAAATCAACTGGTATATTTTACCGAATGCGAATGGTACCACGAAGGTCAGTGATTTACGGTATATTCGATTGAATTTACACCTATTCAACAGTGTATCACCCCCATTTTTAACGGTTTATACACAAGCAACCGGAAGTGGCGATGCCGGTGGATGGTATAAATCCAAACGTACATATATAAATGCGTCTGTATCGGATCAAGGTAACACCGTAGACGATAATACAAACTATTGTTTTTATATGAATTGGAACGGTTATTCGGTTTCGCCATTTACAATATCGCATACGAATGTATCGTTATCGGTTTCTACGGTGGATGGAAGTGCGATAGGTAGTTTTGATAATAGCGAAGTAATATTTGCGTATTCGATTGGAACAAATAGTACTTCTTCGCCGGGTAATGTTGAGTTTATTCTCTCATCAAGCATCGTTGGAGAGATAAATAGTAGTGGAAGTATAACGGAGAAAGAGTATGGGTATGTAATGTAATGGAATGAATGTAATGTAATGGAATGAATGGAATGGAATGAATGGAATGGAATTATGGTAGCTTCATTTTTAGTTCCGAAATCTCTCGCTTCAGATCTTTTATTTCTTTCACAAGGAGAGCAAACATAGGTATATAATTAATGGTCTGATATTGTTCCGCATCTTTATTTCCAATTACAATATCGGGAAATATTTCTTGGACTTCGTGAGCAATAAATCCGTATTCATTTTTTTTAAGAAGTTTATTGTAATACGTTACCGGGCGTAATCTATCGATTGTTGGAATATTTGGTGTAGATGAAAGCGATGATACATTTTCCTTGATACGATAATCACTGACATTATTTATTCCCAGGGTTTTAATAATTCCACTAACATCCAGCGCGTAATTCGCATCAGGCGTAGGCGTTCTTATACCCACCGATCCATTTGAGTAATAAATATTTGTAGAAGAAGTGACATACGACCAAAGATTCGATTCTCTACCGGTTGGGCCGATTGGTCCAGTTGCTCCCACCAACCCGATTGGACCAATCGTTCCGGTGGGGCCGGTTGGTCCGTCCGGTCCAGTATTTCCTATTGGTCCGGTAATTCCTGTAGGTCCAGTATTTCCGATAGTTCCGGTGGTACCCGTTGGACCATAAGGTCCGGTATTCCCTATTGGACCGGTATTTCCTGTAGGTCCTATATTTCCGATAGATCCGGTGGGACCGATTGGTCCGTGCGGTCCGGTATACCCAGTTGGGCCGGTAATTCCTGTAGGTCCTATATTTCCGATAGATCCGGTGGGGCCGGTTGGTCCGTCCGGTCCAGTATACCCAGTTGGGCCGGTAATTCCTGTAGGTCCTGTATTTCCGATAGATCCGGTGGGTCCGGTTGGTCCATGAGGTCCTGTATTTCCAGTTGGGCCGGTAATTCCTGTAGGTCCTGTATTTCCGATAGATCCGATGGTGCCGGTTGGTCCGGTAGAGCCTACACCGATCGAATATATATCAAATACCGCCTCACCTAACCAGTTGTTGTTTATGTCAGTAAGAATGTTAAAAGATAAATCAGGCGCAGGAGGCGACGCTGGTGCCGCAATAATAGATATACTAGTGACATTATTTGCGGCGGTTCCTCTTGTATTACGAACGATGTAACATCCCCACCTTTGTATATAAGGTGTATAAAGGTTGGTAGAAACATCACTGAAATACCCACCGGTTCCTTCAATCACTTGTGCGTTCTGTTCTGGCGTATTATAGATACGAAATGTCATCACCATTTCAATCGAACTTATATCGGTTGGTGGAGGAATAATCATGATTTGACTTCCAGAACCGTCCATTCTGCTTACCGAATTCGCATTATTTGATTCTGTCATATAGTAATAATTATTCATATTCAAGTCATCGTTAATAGCGATGACGACGCTGTATGGAACGTCGAAATTGCGTCCGCTATTCAATAATGTAGCATTATTTCGTTTTCCGCGAAATGTAGCAAAATAAAAATTGTTGGTCTGAGCGATATTTAGTTGACCGTTTCGAATACGAAAACTGGTTTGTCCAGCAACAATATAACTGGTTTTTACGAGACCTGCTACTGGTCCTTGCGGTCCGGTGGGCCCGGTGGGGCCGGTGGGTCCTGTTGGACCGGTTGAGCCTGTTGGGCCATCAATACCATCCAGATTTACATTAAATACGATGGATGCTGGATTCCCAAATTGGTCATAATAATTACCCTGTATATTTTGTGTACGATATAGAACTAAACTACCTGTATTCGAATTATAACTTTTAACAGTAGCCTCAAAAAATCGTGTTAATGGATTCGCTCTGTCAGTTACAACAACTGAATTTCCGGGAATATATGAAAAATACGGTTCGATCACAAACGTTACTTCATTAAATTCGTTGAACGGTAAAGGTATTGTAACCGAATTCGGAACATAAACGATTTCTCCATTTTGTACCGTTGATGTACATGTGAATGTATTATATCGATCGCCCCTAGGTCCGGTGATACCCGTGGGTCCGGTAACACCCGTTGGTCCGGTGGGTCCTGTTGGTCCTGTGGGTCCTGTTGGTCCGGTGGGTCCGGTAGGTCCGGTAGGTCCGGTAGGTCCGGTGGGTCCGGTAGGTCCGGTGGGTCCGGTGGGTCCGGTAGCGCCTGTAGGACCTGATAAACTAAAACTAACAATAACATGCGGTTCTGCTTCAATAAAACTAGTTGTTGTCGGCGATGATGTTCGAATTACTTCAATTTCATAATACGGCTTACCATTTTGAACATCCAAACCTAATACCACAACTCCACTATTTACAATTTTGAAAATCATGAATTTATTGAAATTGGTTACACTTTGAATTTTGACATAACCATATTTGTCTGATGACGCATACTCGTTGATTGTGTCTAAAAATAAGGAGATATCTGTACCTAGAAGACTACTTGTGTCATTACCGAGTGAGTCTTGTGAATAATTTATGCTACTTAATCGAATACGGGTAGATGTGATGTGGTCAGTATTTTGAAACTTAATCGTTCCTCTATTTGGAATACTGCTCGTTGTTGAAAAATCCACTTTATACCGGAATGTATTTACCGGTGTTGGAGAGTATCCAACATTACCGGTTGGACCTGTGATACCGGTTGGTCCTAATGGTCCTCTCACACCAGTTGGTCCTGTAGGACCGGTATCTCCTTGAAATTCAACATTACCTGGCACACCTTGTGGACCTGCTGGGCCAGTTGTACCTGTAGGTCCTCGATTGCCTTCTTGAAACGTCCAACCATCAGAACCAGTAACACCGGTTGGACCGGTTGGACCAGTTGAACCTATAATCACCGACATTTATGATATTTGTATATTTAGTCTGTCTTATTAAAATATATTAGGATTGTTTATTTATATTACGATAATGACAGATATAATATTATATATGTATATATACTTATTTAATTTAATATATATAAATTTTCTTGATTTATCGATTTCATGAATTCTCGTAATTGTTTTGAAAACCGGACATATCATATTTATGCCAAAAATGGTTCAACGCTTTGTAATGAATCTAGTGAATATGTTCAAAAAGTAAAATTCGGGGCGATTTTAAATGAGAATTGTAAAAATGTCGCTTCCGCCACGAATGGACTTTCTGAGAGTCAAATTGCGCGGTCTTTCGGTATAAAGTATCCGAATTACCAACTTAGGTACGATTCGTTTGATATATCATGTAATAAAATGAAAACAATTTAAAGCGACTGCGACTGCGACTGCGACTGCGACTGCGACTGCGACATTTTTTGCTGGATTTGGCGCTCTAATACAATATTTTGATGGCATCGCGAAATACAATAACCGAAACAAAATACTGAAAAAACAGAGGAAGTAATTATAATTATAACATGAAATATCGGGATCATTATAATTCTAAATACAAGTACGGGTAAAAAATTGAAATGATTTTTTGAAGTTATATATTCAATAGAAAATGATGATGGCTGAGAATACAGTTGAAAGTGGTTTGACGGTTAGTGTAGAATCTTCGCCTAGGACGCCACCACCACCAACGTCGTGGGTATCGGAATCATATTTTACGGCGGGATATGGTGCGAGGGCACCTTTGAAAAAAAGAATACGTATTCATCCTGACAATCAAATAATAGACGGCGACAGAGGAGGAACGGACGGAACCGAAGAAGAACAAGAAGAACAAGAAGAACAAGAAGAAGAAAGCATTTCACCACGTGTATTATGGGCGCCATCACAGAGTGTAGCACGTCAATTGGACTTTTCAGCGGAAGAGTTGTTGTCGCCAATCATCGCGGCGGAAGTGACGACGTATTCATCTATTATTGCGTCCGTTGAAGACACCATAGGCGATTGTGGTGTTTGTTATCTATCACTACCTACAAAGTCGAATCATGTATTTACAGCTTGTGGTCATTTGTTTTGCGTCAAGTGCTTTCTTACGTGGTGGGACATCGCCATTAATTGCCCGTTATGTCGTGCGAATCTGTTTGTGGTTGATGACAATACTAATCTCTTCGATAACGACAGTAGAGAGAGAATTAGCGAATAATAGATGAAAAAGGATTTAAAAAGAAATATTGTTTATGAAGTGGGGGGGGGAGGTCTGGATGAGGAGGGGTGTGTATAGATCGTTGGTACCCAAAAAGTTTGTGACGGTAACGTTACGATGGACGCGCGAATCGGTTAGTTGGTCTATACCGCGTGACTTAAGCTCACGTATCCCAGGATGCGCAGGTTCGAATCCTGCTTCGCGCATTTTTTTTGCCTTTGTAGCTCAGTAGGCAGAGCATGTGGCTGTTAACCACAAGGTCATCGGTTCAAACCCGGTCGAGGGCGATTTTATTTTATTATAACACACTTAGTTGTGATATAATAAAAATGTATATTCATATTATATACTCATAATAGATATAACGATGCCACTATCTCGCGGTAAAAAGCATAGACGACGCAATAATAATCGTGGCCGTAGTCTCCGTCAAGGTCGTACTTCAAAGATATCTCTCGCCAATTCGGAATATGGACTTGGATTAGCCGGTTCAATCGTCGGTGTATCTGCGTTAACACAAGGTTCTGAAATGGAACCTCAAATAGAAGGACAAGGTTCGTCTTCGATGTTCATCGGCGGTCGCGGTCGTGGTCATGGTGGAACCGGGAATGAAAGCGCAGAGTATATCCTTCATTTTCTTGAAATGTTGAATACGATTAAAATCTACCACTGGTCAACATTATCCTACCCGACTCATAAAGCAACCGATGAACTTCATAGTAAGTTGAGTGTATTGGTCGATTCATTTATCGAGATTTACATCGGACATCTTTCGCGGCGTTCTGGTACAGGTATTCCTGTATTCAAACGTGGCGCTGATGCCATTCCATTCTGCGAGTGTAAATCTCTCGACATGTTCCGTAAGAAACTGGACGGATACATTACATTTATGGAAGGTCTCACCGAGAGATTGGACGGTTATACAGATTTAGTGAACATCCGCGATGAAATGGTGGGTGCTGTGACACAGGCGTTATATTTGCTGAGGTTGTCGTAGTATTGCTCACTTGATTCGCTTCGCTTCATTTGATAAATAAGAATAAATCATAATATTATAATATTATAATTAGTAGTAATATTATGAGTAGTGGTAGTGGTAGTGGTTCTCGATTGCTGGTTCCCATTCCTTCATGGGTAAATATCGTGAATTACCGCACAATGACTGCGGAGAAGAAAGACCTCGCAGTCGCAGGAAACAAGAACGCGCAATATGAATGGATGGTAGAAGAGGTGAATGAATTCTATGAAGCGATTCATTTGAATAACCTTGATGAAATCCGTGATGAAGCGATGGGTTTGATTCGTACCGTGCAACAGTTTAAGGAGTCTAAACGAGTCGTTACACTTTGGAATAAAGTCCGTAAGGATGTATCAGTTGCGTTTCCAAGTCTAAAAATCTTTAATGACACATTCAAGAAGTGGCATAAAAAGAAGTTAGAAAAGAAACAGGCGTTGGGTGTGGTAGCCGATGATTTATTGCGTGTTTCCGGTATTCGTTGGTAAAGTATAGATACACACAGACACACAGACACACGCACACACACACGCGTCATCTACAGCATCCCGAGAAAAAACGACGCAGACAAGCCAAGAATCCGCACGATTGGGGGGTCTGTGGCACGTTATTTGAATGCTCGTTGGGTGCTGCGGATATCGTCACAGGTATAACATTCGGGTTGATTGTGCTATCTGCTGTATCTTTTGATTCGCTTAAAGACGTCATCTCTAGTTCCATTTGTTCCGATGACAATAGATTATCCAGCATATTCGGCTGGTCTTTATTAAAATCAATTACAGCCAAAATAATATTTTTAATCACTTTATTTTCACCAAGTGTTCGTAAATATGTCTTTATATCATCGGTTGCTGAATGGTATTCGATCATATAATCAACAAGTTTTTCAACATTATGTACCGATATAGATGCGATATCTGATGATAGAGAAGTGCGTTCGATTTCAATCGAAAGAATAATATACGAGAAAAAAGTATGTAATGTTATTTTTCTACAATAGTTCTTATCTGTCGTTAATTTAAGTTTAAGTGTGTCGAGAGATTGTGATGTTTCTTGGTCTTGTGACAACGGGTTTAACGGTTGCGATGGCGGGCGTTGCGGTTGTAACGACGGTGACGAGTGTGGTGATACATGTGACGGTTGCGACGGTTCAGTTTGGGTATGACTACATTCGTCATCGCCGTGTTCAGTCGGCTCTTCCACCACAGCCACAGTCGGTGGGGTCGACGGATCCATTACCGCATCCGTCTCTGTCAAAAGAGGTACCGATTTTATAGTTTCATTTTCTTCTGGGTCTGACAATACACCGTAATCATTTTCGGGTGTTCGTTCATTCAATTCAGTTTTTGAGACAGATGATGTTGATGTAATGCTTCCTCTTTTATTTTTCTTTCCTCCCATTACTAATTACTAATCGTGTATAATATAATAAATTATAAAAAATCCTTTATTATTTATTATTTATCATTTATCATTTATCATCTGTAAAAAAAACTTACCTTTATCCATTTTCCGTAAGTGTATACCTGTAAATATGTGTATTATTGAGCGGGGGGGGGGGGGGTGTTTGGGGGGGACTGAGCGGCGCGCGTGCTCTTACTTTTTTC
>JACCDQ010163480.1_pt1 | contig 10795 bp, 13 predicted proteins | sample 7446031 | NCBI WGS metagenome assembly JACCDQ01 (sample SAMN15323442, study PRJNA562643) | freshwater metagenome | isolation source: river surface water | place: USA:Blue River Watershed | collected 2017-08-17
ACTATTAGATCTAATTATCCTAATCATGGGGTAGTTACTATTGAATTAGGTAATGAATATAAAGAATTATCAGCTACAGATTTTGATAATCTCAAACCTAAAGCTAATAATAAAGATAAATATTATGAATTATTAAGAATTAAAATAGAACAATTATTTAACAATGAGCAATAATGAATATGAACAACAACAGTTTTGGTTAAGTAAAGATAATAACATTTATAAATCAACATTAAATAAAGACAAAACAGTAAGTATTAATAAATCTTCAATACAAGAATTAAATACTTTATATCCAAATTTAAATATTAAAAACAATGAAGACAAAAAGTAAGAATTTTAACGATGATCAAATAAAAGGTATTCTACCTGATGGATCAATATACCTTAAAATGGGTGTAACTAAGAAACACTATAATGATAAATTAGATTATGAAGATATGGATCATATTAACGATAAGTTAATTATGGCTGAAAAGATCAATAAATTCTATTTATTAACCGGAACTAGTCCTATAACTGAAGAATAGTGTAAATAAATTTGGATTTGTCCTTAGAATAGTGTATATTTGTATGTACTCTAACTTAAACAGTTAGTCACCAGGGTATCACCCAATAAGTTAAAACCTGGTTAGAAGTTGGTTTGTAGTCCGCACTCTTGAAATAATAGAGAATCATAGCAGATGAGATTTCACCGATAGGTACAAAAAGAGTTATAAATGAAATTCTATAGCTGCTACAAAGGGTATGAAGTATCCCCCTGAATTAACAGGATTAAAGTAAGCAGTGGCCTAGTTACTAGGAACGGTTAAAGACAGATAGATATAAGTTTATAATTAATCCTCTCACTAGAATAAACTCTAGAAGGGGATTATTATATCTATAATTAACTTAGTTATATAATTTATTTGGTTATAATAACTAAATCAGTTATATTTGTAGTATGGAATTCAAACTTAAACTCCCTATAGACCAAAAAACTAAATATCTTATTCAGATGTTAAATCCTATTATGGGACATTTGACTGAGAAAGAGATTGAAATTTTAGTAATCATTGCTGATAAGCATATCTCTGTTTTAGATAAAGATACTAGAACTGATATACGCATGTCTTTAGATATGGAAAAGTTTAACTTTAATAATTACATTAAAAAGTTAAAAGAGAAAAAGATTCTTATTGAAGTAGACAAGAGTACTTTAAAAGTACATCCTAATATTTTACATGTATTAAAACATGATTCAATTAATTTAACTTTTGCATAATGAACTCAACAAAAAGTAATATCTATGAAGAAATATTGGATGAAATTAAGAGTGAGTTTGGTTTGTCTAAAGTTGAACTTGAAAGAATTTGTGACTCACAATTTAGAGTAATTAGAGATACAATGTCTAATAGAGAAGGTAAGGTAGTTCAATTAATTTACCTGGGTAAATTTAGACCTACTGTACACAATAGAGATTATGTTGAACGTTTAAAATTAAAAGAAGATGAGCAAGCTTAAAGAAATATTAAATGGTTGGTCTAATGTAATTTGGGAAAAACCTGAAGTAGAAAAAATGGCTATGGATAGAGCAGTTATTTGTTCAGATTGTATTTACAATGTACAGAATACATGCTCACAATGTGGTTGTTTTTTAGTTGCTAAGACTAGATCTGAATATTCTAAATGTCCAATGAACAAATGGTAGTAGAATTAGAATACATATCTCAACTTCCTTTACCTGAAGTAAATAATGGTTGTACAACTAGTCGTATTCCTATAAGAGTATTTCAAAAGAAGTTATTTGTAATTGAAAGTTTACATATAGAGCAGCATATAAATTCTAAAGGAGTTGTTAATCATAGATTCACTACTGGTAAATATGATAATGAATATTATAAAATTAATACTCCTTATCAGATATTAAAAGAAAAATATTACACACCTATAACAATTAAAGGATTTGGGAAATAATGAATAAACAAATAACTATACAACCATATGATGCTTTAGTTTTTGTAGGAGTAGGTTCTGTGACTTCTCAATTAAAAGTACTTAAAAGGAAATATGGAATTATTGATCATGCTGAAGATACATGGTTAGGATTATGTAATCATCAATATTCTGATAATCTAGATAGAAATGTCTTTTATATTATTATTAGTTCTTCTAATACAGATAGAAAAAAATATTGGAATACAGTATCTCATGAAATATCACATCTAGTTCAAGAAATACTTGAACATAAATCTATATTCTTTCATAAAGGTAAAGCCAATGAACCTTATGCTTATTTAAATGGTTATTTAATGGGAGAGTTATTTGAGTTTTTTGAAAAAGAATATGATAAAATAAGTAAATAAATGATTAAAATAATTGATTTAAAAGATAGTAAAATTATTATAGCTCCAGAGTGTTTAGCTATTGAACCATTTAAATCTATTTGGGAAAAAGATAAGACTAAGGAAAAAACTACTGCATATAATGCTATTCAGTATGTATGGTATTTTGCATCATTTAAATCACCATTCTTTCAACATAATGATGCTGATAGACATAAACTAATTATTGATCATATTATTAGAGATGATAAGTTTAAAGTAACTAAAGAGGTACAAGAAGCTATTGAAGTATTTGAAAAGATTAATACTACTCCAGCAATGAAGTTATTTAGAGCTGTCCAAGAATCTATTAGTAAAATGGAAGCATTCTTTAAAGGTGCTACTTATGATGAAGATTCTATTGATAAGATTCAAAAGGCAATTATCAATATGCCTAAAATGCAAGAAGCTGTACAGTCAGCTTTAGATAATTGTAATAAAGAAAACGCATCTAAAGATTCAATTCGTGGGGCAGCAACTTTGGGACTTTTTGAAAATTCATAATGGGAAAAACAACAAGTAAAGTAACAATACACTCAGGACAAAAATTTAATAGATTAACAGCTATTAAATATCAATTTACTAAAATTTACGGTAAAAGTAATTATCATTATCAATGGTTATTTAAATGTGATTGTGGAAAAGAAATTACTGTAGATAAAAATAGTGTACTAAAAGGATTAACTACATCTTGTGGATGTTTTAAAAGTGAAATATCTTCTAAAACATTTAAAGATATAAATTCTAAAAAAGAAATAATTAAAGGATTAGAAGCAACTAATAGATTATACGATAGTTATAAAAGAGGTGCAGAAAAAAGAAATTATATATTTGAGATTTCTAAAGAAGAATTTATAAAGTTGGCTTCAGATAATTGTCATTATTGCAATAGATTACCTGAACAAAAATCTTATAACAAACCCAAAACTGATTATATTATATATAATGGATTAGATAGAGTAGATAATAATTTAGGATACACATTAGACAATACTGTAACTTGTTGTATGCATTGTAATAGAGCAAAAATGTGTTTAAGTAAAAAACAATTTTTACAATTAATTTTTGATATTTATAAAAATTGTATAGATGGAAAATAATAACCCTTATATAATAACTGTTGAAAAATTCTCAAATACTAAAGAATTTAGTTTTCTTGCAGAAATTTATAACAAGACAGGAATGTATACTAATTCAATTCCTGGAACAATAGAATATCTTGAATTTTGGACAAAAGTAAAAGATTACTGCATTAATGGTTTTGAAAACTCAAAAGGATTCAAAGTCACAGGTCAACATTTTTTCTATTTAAACTTTTGTCCTATATTAGGTCTTAATGAGAAGACTGGAAAAAAATCTAAAATTTTTCCTAGGTTTATAGACTTAGACTACGAATTCTTCTGGATGATAGAATATTGTAGAATAAATCAAAAATCTTTAGTTGCTGTAAAAGGCCGTCGTCAAGGTTGGTCTTATAAAGCAGCTGCAATATGTACACATGAGTTCTACTTCTATCCAGACAGTAAAGCAGTAATAGGAGCCTTCTTTAGTTCATTCTCTCAGAATACAATGAATATGGTTGTTGATAATTCAAACTTTATCAACACTAATACTGAGTTTAGGAAACAACGTAATCCTGATTTAAAAGATTTTATTAAGGCTAGATACCAGGCAACAGTAGGTGGAGTTAAAGTATGGAAAGGGTATAACTCTGAAGTTAGATCTATCAGCTTTAAAGATAATCCTACTGCAGCCGTAGGTTTAAGTGCTTCCTGGTTAATACTAGATGAGGCTGGTGTATTTAATAATATTACAGATACTTATGGTTATACAGAACCACTTATTAAAGATGGTTCTACTTATACCGGAGTATCATTAGTATTTGGTTCATCAGGTGATATGGATTCAGGTAGTAAGTATTTCTATGAAATGTTTACTAATCCAGATAAATACAACATGCTGTCTTTTGAGGATCCATTTAATCCTAATGCTAGAATAGGATTCTTTAGTTCAGCTACTAAAGGTCGTTTAGGTAAATGTTTAAATCCAGATTCTAAATGGTATAATAAACAGATGGTAGACGAGGATGGTAACTCTAACCAAGAAGCTGCTCAAGATGATATTGAATTTTTAAGAGCTAAAGCTAAACATGGTTTGGACCCTAAAGCAATTCATAACATTACTACTCAGTTCCCTACTTCTTGGAAAGAAGCTTTCTTAAGAAATAAAGGAAATGTCTTTGGTTCTCCAGAAATGTTAGAATGGTTAGGTACCTTAGAAAACACTCCTAGTCTTAGAGGTCAAGCTCAAAAAGGTGAATTATATTTTGATGGTGGAGATTTAAAATGGAGACCTAACGATGAATTAGTTCATTTAATAGATTTTCCTTTAAAAAAAGATCCTAAATCAGGAGAAGGATTTACAACTAATGGTTGTGCAGTGGTTTGGGAACATCCAGAAAAAGATATTAATGGAGCAGTTCCTAATTATTTATACATAGCAGGATGTGACCCTTATGATCAAGATAAGTCAGAATCTGGTTCCTTAGGTTCATTCTTTGTTTATAAAAGATTCTATAAAGCTGGAAGTACTCATGATATTATTGTAGCAGAATATACATCTAGACCAGATACCGCAGAAGAGTTTTATGAAGTTTGTAGAAAACTTTGCATTTACTATAACTCTAAAGTATTATATGAGAATCAGTTAAAAGGTTTAAAAGTGTATTTTGAACAAAAGAACTCTCTAATGTACATGTGTGAACAACCAGGTATTATTAAAGATATGATTAAAGATTCCAGAGTTCAACGTGGATATGGTATCCATATGAATAGAGGATCTAATGGTGCCTCTGGTATTAAAGATCAATGTGAATTATACCTTAAAAAATGGTTATACGAAGAAGTTGATGGTCCAACTGAAGGAACCAAAATCTGTAGATTTCAAACTATTAAATCAATTCCTTTATTAAAGGAACTTATTGCTTATGATAGGGAAATGAATACAGATAGAGTTATAGCAATGATGTTATGCATATTACAGACATATGAATTACATAGAATACATGTAGAAGAGCTATCAAACATGACAAGTTCATCAGGGGCCTATCTTGAAAAAATCTACAAAAAAAGTCTTATATTTAACAGGAGTAAATCTCAATTTAACGCAAGTACAAACTAATGAGTCAAGATATATATGCCAATTTAGGTGGTCAAAATTTACCACAGCAAAAACTACCCATGTCCCAAAAGGATAAAGAGTGGGGTAAATCTTGCATTAATTATTATTCAAATTATAGATATACCAATGGTAGTAATTTACGTTCTGATAGATTCAGAAAGTTAATTAACTATGATTTATACAATGGTAAAGTTAATCACAAAGACATTGAGACAATATGTGATCCACTTGGGATTAGTAACTCAAGTACATTTTCAGCTAGATTTCAACATTATGATATTATATCTGAACCAATTAGGTTACTTATTGGTGAAGAAACTAAAAGACCTGATAACCATATAGTAGTCACTGAATCACCAGATGATATTAATCGTAAAACTGCAGCAATTAAAGAAAAGATTTTCCAAGCTTTACAACAAGGTTTGGCTTATCAAATTGATCCTAATGCAGATCCTAACAATCCACCTCCTCCACCGGAAGAAATCATCAAGCATGAAAAATATACGCCGTCAGATATAATTGAATCTAAAGCTAATAAGATTCTTAAAGTCCTTAAAAAGAAATGTAATACAAGATTATTATTTTCTCAAGGGTGGAAAGATGCTTTAATTGCTGGAGAAGAAGTTTATTGGGTAGGTATTGAAAATGATGAAGTAGCTATGCGTAGGGTTAACCCTGTTAACCTAACAGTGATTCTTGATGGAGATACTACATTTGTAGATGATGCTATAGCTGTAGTAGAGGAAAGAATGTTAGCTATCAATACTATCTTAGATGAATATGGAGATATTCTATCTAAAGAAGATGTAGAGAAATTAGAAAATTATACGAGAGGAACCTTTGGTTCTTTTAATACAGCAGGTGGATTTGAACCTCAATTTGACATAGTTAATAATCAAAATGCTTTTGCTGGAATAACACCAACGAATGCTTATAATGGAAATAATAGCAATAACTATTCTATTAGAGTAACTAGAGTTGAGTGGAAGTCTATGAAAAAGATTGGTGAGTTAACTTGGACAGATGAAGATGGTCAACCACAAATTGAAATTATAGATGAGTTTTTTAAAATTAATGTATTTAAACAAGCCTTTCCAGATGCTAAAGTAGAATGGTATTGGATTAATGAAGCTTGGGAAGGTGTTAAAATTGGATTAGACATCTTTACAGATATTAAGCCTAAAGCTAACCAAAGACGTAGATTAGACAATCCTTATTTCTGTAGATTAGGTTATACAGGATTTATCTATGAAGCTACTAACTCTCAATCAGTTAGTTTAATTGATAGATTAAAACCTTATCAATATTTATATGATATTATATCTTATAGATTAGAGATAGCATTTGCTTCTGATCAAGGTAAGAAGTTCATTATGGACTTAGCTCAGATTCCTGAGCAACATGGAATTGATTTAGATAGATGGATGTACTATTTAAAGGAAATGAATATTGCCTTTATCAACAGTTTTGAAGAGGGTAAGAAAGGTATGGCCCAAGGACAATTAGCTAATAAGTTTAACCAGTTCCAGGCTATTGATTTAAGTTTAAGTCAATCTATTCAACAATATATCAACATGCTTGATTACATTAAGCAACAAGTTGCTTTTGTATCAGGTGTAACTCCTCAACGTTTAGGAGCCATTAATAGTTCTGAATTAGTAGGTAATGTAGAAAGATCTGTAAATCAATCTTCTTTAATTACTGAATATTTATATGAAGCCCATGCTGAAGTTAAGCGTAGAGCTTATACTTCTATGATTGAAGTAGCTAAAATAGCTTATAAGAAAGGTTTATCTGCTCAATATGTATTAGATGATATGGGTATTGAAATGTTAACTTTAGAAGAGAATGAATTTGAATCTTCTGAATTTAATGTGTTTGTAACTAATAATACTAAAGATTTAGAATTAAAATCTAAATTAGATCAATTAGTTCAAGTAGCATTGCAATCTGAAAAAGTAGATTTATCTGCAATTGTAGAAACATTGATGAATGATTCTCCTAGGGATATTGTAAGATTATTACAACGTAAAGAAGAGGAGTTTTATAAACGTCAAGCTGAACAAGGTAAAGCTCAACAAGAACATGAGATGAAAGTTGAAGAGCTTCAACAACAAATGCATGCTGAACAAGTTGAATTAGATCATTTAAAACTTGATCAAGAAAGGTATATTGCTGAACTTAATAATGAAACTAAGATTCAAGTTGCTGAAATTGGGGTATTTGCTAGACAAGAAAATTTAGATCAAAATGCTAATGGTATTCCTGATCCAAGTGAAATTGCAGCTAATGCTTTAAAACAACAGGAGTTATCTTCTAAAGCTTTCTTAGAACAATCTAAGTTAGGTCATGATAAAAAGAAACATGATGCTGTATTAGCTCAAAAGGATAAAGAGATTAGAATGAAGAATGAATTAGAGAATAAGAAAATTAAAGCTATTGAAGTTCAGAATAAATCTCAGGAGTTAATGCAAAAGAGAGATCATGCTCTTAAGGAAAAAGAGATGAAGAATAAACTTGAAGTTGAAAAAATGAAAATTGCTGCAGCTAGAGCTAAAGCATCTAAAACTAAGAAATAATGGAAGTACCTAAAGTAAAGTTGGGAGGAGTTAAAAATCCTTTTGCATCTAAAGAATGTATAGATATTTTAAACTATAGAATTGAACAGGAAGAGTATTCCAGTAGATTCTATCAAATAATGTCTTTATGGTTAAATGATCATGGATATACTGGAGCTGCTTCAGCCTGGTTAAAAGATTCTGAAGATGAAATGAAACATGCTCAATGGGCTAAGGATTTTCTATTAGATATGGGAGTTACTCCTAAGTTACCAGCATTAAAAGAACCTCCTCAAGTATTTACAGGATTACCTGATATTATTAAGCAATCATATGCTCATGAAATATTAGTTACTCAACAATGTAATGAGTTAGCATCACATGCTTTAAAATATGGTAATCATTTATTGTACCAATTAGCATTAAAATACTTAACTGAACAACAAGAAGAATTAGGAAAAGTACAAACTTATATGGATAAGTTAGAAGCTTTTGGTGAAGATAAAATTGCTATGAAACTATTTGATGAAGAATTAAAAGGATAATAAAGCTATAGAAAGTTAGTTAACTGTCTAACTTTTAACATTAGGAAACAATAATCAAAACAGTTATATTTATAGTATATTACTAATTAAGGCAAACATGAGTAAGGAAAAAAATGATGCTCCGTTAAAGGAGTTTAATATTCTTGACACTCCATTTGGAGAAGGTTTAGAAGTAAAGTTTACAGAAGATTTTAAAGAAAATAACTCTGTAACACACACTAATTTAGATGCAGGTAAAACAGATGAAGTTGAAGAAACTGAAACTACAAAATCTGAAACTAAAGAAGTTAAAAAAGAAACTAAGGAAACACCTACAGAGGAAGAAGAAGAGAAAATTGAAAAAACTACTTCAACTGAATCTACAGAGACAACTACTACAGAAGATTCTTCTCTAAAAGTATTTGCAAGTTGGTTAGGTGAAAAAGGTTTAGTAGACTATGATGAAGAAACTTTTGAAGATTCTGAAGATGGTTTAAAAAAACTAATGAGCTCTACTGTTGAGAAAGAGATTCAGAACTATAAAAATAGTTTACCTGAAGATATTCACAAATTAGTAGAATTCGTTGAAGCTGGTGGAGATCCTAAACAATTTATGGATATTTACTACAATCAATCTTCTTGGGCAGATTTTAAATTAGAAAATGAGTCTGATCATAAAATTGTTTTAAAAGAGTATCTTAAAGCTCAGGGTGAAGATGAAGATGAAATTACTGAAACTTTGGACACATATGAAGTTTCTGGTATTTTGGAAAAGAAAGCTAAAGCAGCTTTAACTAAATTACAAAATGCTGAAAAAGGGTACCAAGAACAATTAGTTGAAGCTCAAAAAAAGTATGATGCTGAACAAAAGGTTTTAGCTAAAAAACAATATGATGAATTTAAGGAAAAACTTTATGCCAAAGAAGAGATTCAAGGTTTTAAGTTAACTCCAAAAATGAAAGATAATCTTTGGGATTTTATTATGAAACCTGATAAGACTGGTAAAACAGGATTACAAAAACATAATGAAACTAATGAAAATGCTCAATTTATGTATGCTTATTTAGCAATGAATGATTGGGATTTAACTAAATTAGAAAAACAAGTAAAGAATAAGGTTAATTCTGATCTTGCTAACAAACTTTCTAATTTCAAAGATGGAAGAAGTAAAATGAGATCTGGACAGTCTGATTCATTCAGTCAAGAGAAATCATCAGGAAACTTCAGTGCTTTTAAGCAGGCATTAAATAACGGCTTAATCTAAATAATAGTATAATTACTAACAATATAATAAATTAAAAATGCAAATTAGTCCATTACAAATAACAAACATGAACTGGCATGCGGGTCTTACTCAAGATTCTCACTTGTCAACGTTCTTTTTAACTGAGCCAGCTATTGCTAGTCAGGTTATTACTCGTATTTATAACAAACAAAATGGTTATAAAAATGCTCTTTCTTTCTTAACAGGTGGAATGGGTAAATCTAAAGAAATTGATGGAATCCAATATCGTTGGAATATCATCGGTGACTCACGTAAAGCAATCTCTATTACTCGTGCAGTATTTGACAATGCTACTAACGTAGGTATCAACGCTACAACTTTTAAAATTGGTGTAGGTGAGAAATGGTTCTCAGAAGGTGACGTTTTATTATTTGATAATCCAGATTATAAAGCTCGTGTAATTTCTGAACCAATTTATGATGGATCTGATTATATCTTAGTATGTCAATTGGTAACAGCTGATATTACTAAATCTGTACCTTCTGCTTTATTAGCAATTGGTAAAGAGGTATCTAAAGAATACAACTTAGTAGAGCATGACCACTCTCGTACATCTGGTGAAACACACTATGCTACACCAATGATGTTAGAGAACTACATGTCTACATTGCGTAAAAAATATTCTGTAACTGGTGCTGCTCACAGCCGTGTTATGGTTATTTCAATGTTAAATCCTGAAACTAATGAGAAAACTAATACTTGGGTAAAATATGCTGAGTGGGAATTCTGGAAACAATTCATGGATGAAATTGAAATTTCATTAATGTTTGGTGAATCAAATATTAAATCTAATGGTACAACTGATTTAAAAGGTGCTTCTGGAAATACAATTTATTCAGGTGCAGGTTTAGAGAATCAAATTGCTCCAGGTAACAAACGTTTGTA
>JACCDQ011884895.1_pt1 | contig 10795 bp, 12 predicted proteins | sample 7446031 | NCBI WGS metagenome assembly JACCDQ01 (sample SAMN15323442, study PRJNA562643) | freshwater metagenome | isolation source: river surface water | place: USA:Blue River Watershed | collected 2017-08-17
GTTCGGCACTTCCGAACTTCATAACCCAATTTTAGGCACACCTTTTTTAGAATGTCAAATCAAAAACCGTACCAAACAGACCATTTTATTTCGCGTATGTACCCGCTTTTAGGGCGGCGCACACCCACATCCAAAATCTCAACTTTCCCAAAACTTTTCATGTGCTATGATAGCTTTATGTCAGAAATCACTATCAACATCTCGGGCCCGAATAAGTTCACCATGAGCCTGGACCTCATCGACCCATCTAACCCAGACGACCTAGACCAGGTAGAAGTCTGGCGGGCGACCTTCTGCGACGACGCATCCAATGATTGTGACGTTGTGTACTTCGAGATGGGCATTGACTATGAGTCATGGGACCTCATCGAGGCTGCCATTGAAACATATCGGGATGAAATACTTCCGGACTAAAGTCCGACTCAAAAAATTTTTCGCGTTGGATTTTAAAAAAATTCGACCCCACTAAAAGGAGCGCATATGTCACGTGGACTAACTGACCTGCCGGAACCAGAAGAGCAAGACGACAGCGAGTCAAGCGAAGAAGTCCAACAGATTATCCGCGAGCTCATCCTCGGCCAGAATAAACTGCACGATAGAATCATTGACCTAGAACGCAAGCTCGACCACATGGTCGCAGCAGCCAACACAGCCGAAGAGCCACAAACCAAATGGTGGCACAAAGGACTTTAAATGAACCTCCCCGCAAGTAAAGCAACAACCATCCTAGATGACATCCTGTTAAAAGCAGCCGCCGATGGCCGCAGCCCAATGGAGATGGAACGCATCAGCGGTATCCCTGCAGCCCAGGCTGTGCAGCACGTTAAGCAGATGCTGGATTCTAGAGACGTGTGGAGCGAACATCAGCAGAGACAGTTGCTACTAAACGAACTGCACGAACTAAAGGACAGCCTGCGCGACCAAGCCCTTAAGGCGAAAGACTTAGACAGCGCCCGACTGCTACTAAAAGCGCTTGAAACAATCGGCAAGAGGCTCGATGCACAGCAGCAGACCCTTGATGAGAACGTGATTAAGCTAAGCGAGTACCAGCAGGGCATATTGCTACGGGCCATGGACTCAGCATTGCAGTTTGCAAAGGACCAGCTAGCCGAGCGATACCCGCAGATTAGCACGATTGAGCTACAGGAACTTGTGGCTGACGGCCTTGTGCGGGCTAAGTATGAGATTATGGAAGAGGAAGAATGACCGAAGTAACAGTTGCACTTGCCATAATTATTGTCGGCCTTATCATCTTGGCCGCTGGAGAATAAATATAAATGATTGAATCCGTACTAGACGGCGTAATCGCAGACCTAAGACAGCGCTCTAAAAAGACTGAGTACCTAACCGACCCTGCCCTGTGGGCGAAGGAGGTTCTCGGCAAGCACATGTGGTCAAAGCAGCGTGAGGTCGCTGCCAGCGTTGTGCAGAATACCCACACCGCGGTTGTATCATGCAACGGTGCCGGTAAGTCTGGTCTTGCAGGTATGCTTGCAGTATGGTGGGTTGCGGTACATGAGCCACGCGATGTTGCGGTGATTTGTTCAGCACCGACCTACGTGCAGATTGCCCGAGTGCTGTTTACGGAGATTAAGGCTAACTACGACCTTGCCAAGCAGAACGGTGTAAACCTACCTGGGCAAATTAACCAGAGCCAGGAATGGAAGCTGGATGATGGTTTCGTTATGGCATGGGGTCGTAGACCTGCTGATAAGGATTTGGTTTCGAGCTTTCAGGGTATCCACCGTCGTTACGTGATGGTAATCTTGGATGAGGCCGGAGGCATCCCTGAAGATTTGTACACGGCTACTGAAGCGGTTACAAACACAGAGGGTGCCCGAGTTTTGGCGATTGGAAACCCTGACCAGCGAGGAACTCCGTTCCACAAGATTTTCCGCGAGGACCCGACCTGGCACAAGATTAAGATTTCAGCGTATGATACCCCGAACTTCACAGAAGAGAAGCATGAGGTACCACAGGACCTACTGCCCCTACTAATCCAGCCAGCCTGGGTTGAGAAGCAGAAGATTTCATGGGGCGAGGATTCCGCTAGGTTTAAGTCTAAGGTTCTGGGTGAGTTCCCAGATGAAGCCGACAACACGTTCTTCAGCCAGACTGCGCTAGATAGAAGTATCGATACAGACTTGCCAGAGGACTACGCGATTGTGCCTAAGCTCGGCGTTGACGTTGCTCGTTTCGGTGAGGATGACTCTGTTGCGTACCTTAACCGAGGCGGAAGAGCTCGCGTTGTTGAAAGGTGGACTAAGGCAACCGCGATTGAAACCGCTAACCGAATCCACAGGATTGCGATTGACAACGGATGTAAAGAGGTACGTGTTGACGGCGCGGGTCTTGGTGGCCCGATTATCGATATCTTGGCGAACTTAGCAGGAAGCAGTTACACAGTTATATCTATGCTAGGTTCTGCTGCTAGCCCAGACAACACCCGCTGGCACAATGCTCGTGCCTATAATTTTGACTCGCTACGCGAGCAGATGATGGCAGGGGAGATTGACCTTGACCCGGACGATAAGGCATTGCTGGATGAGCTGCTGATGATACAGTATAAGTTCTCGCCTAAGGGTGCAATCCAGATTGAGTCAAAGGATGACATGCGTAGCCGTGGTATTAAGTCCCCGGACAGCCTTGATGCGCTGGTTTATTCGACTGTAAACCTTGACCATCTGCTAAATAACCCACACGCAGGTATGCAACCTGGTGATAGAATTGAGTTTGACACTAGGTTAGTGGATGACTACGACCCCTTCTTGTCAGCTTGGCAGTGGTAGGCGAGCCGGCTTTTGCTAGCTTTTGAAAACTTTAAAAACCTTTTTCGTGTGATAGAATAGTTTTACAGACTTTTTAAGGGGTTTTTACGTGGATTTTCAAGAAGAATTAGAAGCAACTCTAGCAGAAAACGAGATGCTTCGCGAGTCATATTCCAGTATGGCGCAGGCCCTCTTGGCCTTCGATGACGCTGGCTGGAACACTGCTAACGCATCTGGCTCAGGAGATGGCTTTACCCTCAATGAATTGAAGGATGCAGCCAAGCGAATCCGCGAGCAGACTGAAGGTAACCCGCTACTAAAGCGTGGTTGCGGATTGCGTACCTCTTATATCTTCGGGCGCGGTGTTTCGTTCTCGGACCAGCCGCCTCGTATCCAGAAGTACATTCAGGACCACCGCAACCAAGAGGTTCTATTCTCGCCTGAGGCGCAGGTTATCAACGAACGTGCCAACTTCACAGATGGTCAGTTCTTCCTTTTGGCTAACGTTTCAACCAAGCAGTTCCAGCGAATTCCATTTGCTGAGATTACCGCAATCGTAACCGACCCAGACGACAGCGAGCGCATCCGCTACATCCGTCGCACATGGACTAACAAGGTTCAGGAGCTTTCGTCTGGCGCTGCTAAGGAAACCATTAAGCAGGTGTGGTACCCTGTGGATACCTACACCCCAGAGAACGGTCGCTATGTAGCGTCTATCCAGGGCAACCCTGTGGATGTCGGTTTCCGTATGTTCAACTTCCACGTCAACCGTCGCGCCGGTCAGGTGCTTGGTGTGCCAGACGCTTTCCCAGCCCTACCTTGGGCACACGCATACAATGAGTACCTAAAGGATGGCTCACGTATGCTTAAGGCTTTGTCAATGTTCGCATGGCAGCTAAAGTCAAAGAGTAAAGTAGGAGCAACAAATGCAGCAGCGCAGATTGCAACACCTAAGACTGCTGGCTCTGTGGCTGTCACGAGTTCTGACATGGACCTCACTGCTATGCCTCGTGGCAATAACATCAATCTTACTGATGGTCGCCCTCTTGGCTCTATGGTCGCTTCTGCTCTTGAAGTATCTGTGGTTGCACTTCTATCAGACCCTGGTTCGTCGGGTGCTTACGGCACAGCGCAGACGCTAGACGTTCCAACCGTAAAGGCAATGGAAGCCCGTCAGCACTCATGGACTTTATTCTACAAGCGAGTGCTTGCTTTCCTAGGCGCGAAGACCGATGCCCTTGAGGTGAACTGGCCAAAGATTGAGACCGAGCCTTCACAACGTTTGACTCAGGCACTTGCCCTAGCATACGAGACCAACGCCATCCACCAGGATGAGTATCGTGCAGCTATCATCGAGGTTCTTGATGTCCCTCGTCTACACCTTGAGCCACCTGCACTTGACGGTGCAGACCCAGCACAGGATGGCACAGGCAGTGCAATCCCTTCGCAGGGTAACTCTGGTGCGGTAGGTGCTATGCAGGATAACGGCAATGACCAACGCGCCGCAGACAACGCACCGCTTGCATAATAACTTTGTGTGCTATAATAGTATACAGTGAATGACTTTATTGGAGATTTTGTATGAGCGTTTCGTTAAACGAATCAATTGCTTTTAACGCTACCGGCACTGGCAAAAAATGGCAGGTCAAAGTCATCGAGTCCGGATGGGGTTCATCGGGTTACTACTCGAAGGAAATGCTTGCAGAGCATGGACCTCGTGCGTTCAAAAAAGGCACCAAGGTCTTTATGAACCACCCTAGCATCCACGAAGAGAACGACCGCCCAGAGCGCGACGTAAACCAGCTTGCTGGTAAGCTAATCTCAGATGCAAAATTTGACGGCACAGGTCTTGTTGCCGAAGTTGAATTCTACTCACACTTTGCTCCAATCATCAAAGAGATGGCTGGAGATGTAGGCTTGTCTATCCGCGCTATGGGTGAATCCCGTGTCGGTGAGGCAGAGGGCCGTCAGGGTCCTATCATCGAATCTCTCGTTGCGGATGACCCAATGACGAGCGTAGATGTTGTAACCGTAGCCGGAGCTGGTGGCAAGTTCTTGTCACTGCTTGAGAGCTACACAAGAAAAGACGATGAGGCAACTGTGCTGTCGGAGTCTGTATCGGAAGGAAATGAAATGCTAACTAAGGAAGAGTTCGAGGCAGCGATTGCTGACCTAAAGACTACCCTGGTTGAAGCTATCAGCCCTCTATCAGAGTCAGTAATGACCCTAGTAGAGTCTGCAACTCCTGCTGAGACTGAAGAGGCTACCGATGAGGCAGCAGAAGAAGTTGAAGCATTGGACCCTGTAGAAGTTGCTGAGAAGTTCAACGAATCAGGTCTACCTAAGATTTCGCTAAAGCGTATTGCTGAGGCAATGAAGTCTGAGACCAACATCAAGACTGTAGACGAACTAATTGCTGACGAGAAGTCATATGTATCAGCAGTTTCAGAGTCTGCTTCAAAGGTAGTAGCTGCAGAGACCACTGGTGTCATCAGCGAAGCCTCAACCACAACCGCTACTGATGACTTCAACGCTATCGTTGGTCGCATCGCTGGCAACAAGTAAAGAAAAGGAAAAGTAAATGGCTCTTAACGAGATTTACAAAGACGGCAATGAGCTTGTCCTTCCTGTAGCAAGCACCGTAGTATCTGGTGACTTGGTTCAGGTTGGTGCACTTGTTGGCCTAGCACAGCGCGACGCTGCAGTTGGCGAAGATGGTAACTACTACACCACCTTGAAGCTCAACGGCGTTGTCAAGCTAACCACCTCTGTAGCAGTAACCGTTGGTGCAGCAGTCTACGTGACTTCAGCTGGCGTTATCAACGTAACCGCTTCTGGTAACAAGTTCATCGGTCACGCTGTGACCGCAAAGGCTGGCACCTCAGCTGGCGACATCTACGTTCGTCTAACCCAGGCTGCGTAAGGAAGATAGAAAATGACTGAAAACATCACTTCACGCCACATTGAAGCTGCTAAGATTCTTGAAGGTGCTATCCGCGGTGACCGCCGCGACAAGCTAAAGCTTCAGGAAGGCATCTCTACCTCTGACCTACCTGTACAGTTGGCTCCGACCATCAACAAGATTATGTTCGAGAACTACGCTGTTCAGCCTAAGGTTTGGGACAAGTTCGCAACCAAGATGGTTGTAGACGACTTCCGCCCACAGCCATTCCAGAACCTTCGCTACGAAGACGAGGGCAAGGACAACGCAGGCGACACCTTCCGCGAGGGCTCACTTCCTACCGTTGGCGAGTACGACGAGTACCCAACTGCTGGTTGGTTCTCAGTTACCGACGCAGCAATGCAGGTAAAGAAGTCTGGTCAGCGCATCCGCTTCTCATGGGAGTCAATCGTCAACGATGGCAACATCGGTCTACTAGAGCGTCTACCTATCGAGCTAGCCCAGAAGGCTGCCGGCAAGGAAGACGAAGAAGTTACCAAGCAGCTTGTATCTGTTTCTGGTCTAAACACCGCTAACTTCAAGTCAGCTAACGGCAACTTGCTTTCAGGCAACTTGGCTCTAACCCTAGAGAACCTAGAGAAGGCTATCCAGTTCGCTAACGAGCAGTCATACAACGGCAACCTAATCACTCCTGTGACCCGTTTCGCCCTTGTTATCCCTCGCTCACTAGAGCTAACCGCCAAGAAGATTCTTGCAACTCAGGAAGTACGCACCGAGACCACCGTTGGTGGCGTTGTTACTTCAACCGTTTCAGGCAACCCAATCGGTTCACAGGTTGAGATTGTTGTAAACGACTGGATTACCAAGATTAACTCAGGCGCTTCAGCTTACTGGTTCTTGATTCCAGTTCCTGGACAGTCACTAAACCCATCGGTTGCTCTTGGCTTCCTACGCGGTTACGAGACTCCAGAGCTTCGTATCAAGGCTAACGGCGGAACCTTCCTAGGCGGCGGCGACGTACCTGCTCGCGATGGCTCATTCGACAACGATGACTTCGAGATGCGTATTCGCCACATTGCCACTGGTGGCTTCTTGCTTCCAACCGGTACCGTTGCTTCAACTGGTGCAGGCGCTTAATAAGCATTTAGAACCAAAGATAAGCCCCCTCTTCGGAGGGGGTTTTTCTTGTTTCTAGCATGTTAGAATAGTAGACCAACTAAAAAAGAGAAGGAACCAATGGTCACTGTATATAGCCTGCCATCATGCGTACAATGCGAAAGCACAAAGAAGCAGCTTGCTAAGCGAAATATTCCTTTTACTGAAGTCAAGTTGCACGAAGACGAGGCAGCCTATGAAATGGTTCAGGCCCTCGGTTACCAGTCTGCGCCTGTAGTAATCGCAGGAGACAAACACTGGAGCGGTTTCCGCATTGACTTGATTTCCCAACTGCAAGAACAGTAATGTTATAATAGAGTGCGACATCTTCCTCCTTAGGTGTTGCCTTGCCGAAACCCCCGTTGAGCTTTCTTGGTTTGCTCCGGGGGTTTTGTGCGTTTTGAGGATAGATAAGATAGAATAGAAGAACGATGATTATATTCCCAGAGCACAATCTCCCTCGCCAGTCTGCCGAATGGGGCGATAAGGTCGAGCTTGAAATCAAGAAGCTCGATAAGAAGCGTGGCGGAGGTTCTGGAGCATCCGGCTCAGACGGACAGGTTGGCCCTCAAGGCCCTCAGGGACCGCAAGGTCCGCAGGGTCCCGCTGGTGCAGATGGAGCTCAAGGCCCTCAGGGTGAGCAAGGAATCCAGGGAGTTCAGGGTCCAGCCGGAGCAGATGGTGCTCAAGGACCAATCGGCCCTCAGGGCCCTCAGGGTGAGCAAGGAATCCAGGGAATCCAAGGCCCTCAGGGAATTCAAGGAGAGACCGGCCCAACCGGACCAATGGGCCCAGAGGGACCGCAGGGTCCTCAAGGAATTCAGGGTGAGACTGGTTTAACTGGAGCTACTGGACCACAGGGTCCGCAGGGCATCCAGGGCGAAACTGGACCTCAAGGGCCTCAGGGTATTCAGGGTGAGGCTGGCCCTACTGGACCAACTGGTGCTACCGGCGCAACCGGGCCAGAAGGCCCTCAGGGCTTGACTGGCCTTTCGGCCTACCAAGTTGCCCAGCTAAATGGATTTGTCGGCACTGAAGCCGAGTGGCTTGCATCTCTTGTGGGTGCCGATGGTGCCACTGGCCCTCAGGGTGAGCCTGGCCGCTACTTCGTTGGAGCGACCCCACCAGCCGACCCTATTCAGGGCGACGCTTGGCTAGACTCTACCACCATGATTCAGTATATTTACTACATGGGTGCCTGGGTTGAGCCATCTCCTGGCGTACCTGGCCCTCCGGGCGTTGTTGCTGCTGTGCTACCTGCAACCTATGATGCAGAGACACAGACCGTTGGCGTAAACCAAGATGCGTTTGACCACTTATCAACCCTTAATTACATTACTTTTGATACAACCCCAACTGGAGTCCCAACTGGGACTGGTGTGCTATCTTGGAACGCCGTTGACAAGACTCTAGACCTGCAATCTGATGGCGTAACCTATCAGCTTGGCCAAGAGCTCGTTCAGAACGTTCAACGCTTTGACAATTCTGGCTTAACTAACGGTAAAGTTATTTACAACGTTGGCTCTAACGGCGCGAATATTCTCGTTGACTATGCGTTGGCAACTGGCGACCCTACATCTACTAACACTTTTGGCGTTATGACCGATAGCGCCTCTGGTGGCGCTAAAGCACCTGCCACCACTTTTGGCTTGGTTCGCAACATTGACACATCAGCTATGACTGAGGGTGCAACTGTTTGGCTATCTGGGACTACCGCAGGTGAGATGACTACCACTAAGCCTGTTGCTCCAATCCACTCTGTGAAGATTGGTATTTGTATTCGTAGCCACGCAACTGAGGGCGTTGTTTTCGTAAATATCCAGAACGGTTTTGAGCTAGATGAGTTGCACGATGTGCTGATTACCTCACCAGCGTCGGGCCATGTCCTGCAACGCAACGGCAGCAACCTCTGGGTAAATAGGTCGCTAGCTGACGCTGGTATTTCAGCAGTTGGCCACACCCACGCCCAGAGCGATGTCACTGGCCTAGTCTCAGCGCTCGCTGCAAAGGCACCAACGGCCTCCCCGACGTTCACTGGAACTGTCACCGCTCCGACGCTTTCATTGACACCTGCAGGCACTGTAAGCCTTGCTGATGGCACTGGAAATATTCAGGTCGGTGCCAACGGCACAACCAACATGGGTATTGACCCTAACGATATTCAGGTTCGTAACGGCGGCGCTGGAGCGCAGCTATTCATCAACCGCCTTGGTGGCGCTGTATTTATTTCTGACGCTAGCGATAACACGAGCATCAACCGCAACGGCGGAGATGTCTTCATCGGTAACTCAACTGTTGGCCTTGGCATCACAGGTGGTCAGGTCTGGGCAACTGGGGTTTACGGTAACGCACTGACAACCTCGTACCGTTCGATGTATGTATCATCAACTGACACCTACGACAAGCTTGGCTACGTTGCATCATCTCGTGACGAGAAGAAGAACATTGAACCGCTTAGCTACACAGCCGAGCAGATTCTTTCGGTTGAACCTGTGCAGTATCACTACAACACAGAAGAAGATGATGCGCCTAAGCACCCGGGTATGATTGCTGAAGACTTGCACGATGCAGGGCTTCACGGTTACGTCTCATACGATAAGACTGGCAAGCCAGCATCGATTAATTACGAGTTCTATGTTTCAGCATTGCAGCAAGTAGTTCGCGAGCAGGCATCTCAGATTGCTTCGCTATCAGCCAGACTAGATGCACTGGAGGCTAAGTAATGACTGCAGTTATATTTCCGTCTAGCCCAGCCTTGGCTCAAGTATTTACCTTTGGGCCAAGGAGCTGGGTTTGGAATGGATTCGCTTGGGAATCAACTTACCTGTATGCAGCGCAGGTTGACGCTGGTGAACCGTCGAATGACCAGACAATTGGCTATGTCTTCATTAATGGTGGAACCGCCTAAGTGTGGTAGAATAGAGTAATGGTAAACGAACTCCCATCTAACGTAAGCTACGGCACAGTCGTAGGTAGATTCCTCCTTGCTTACGCAGATGGCGTTGACGCAGATAGCGCACCTGATGGAGTTGCAGCTCAGGGTACAGTTCTATTCACTCCATCTGCTGCTTACATTAAGAACGTAACTGGTTCTGGTGTAAACTCTACAATCATTCCTGCCACGATTGAGTGCACTGTAAACTCAGAGGGTTACTTGGTTGGCCCTGCAGGAACTCCTGGCGTTACGCTTATTGCGACTGACGACCCAGACAACAACCCAGTAGACTGGACTTGGCGTGTAGACCTCCGCCTGACTGCCCCTGACGGCACTCCAGTTCGCTCAGCTCAGCCGTTCCACATCGCAGTTCCTGGCGGTTCAACTACAGACCTATCTGTAGCATCTCCTGTCGCTGCTTCTAACGGTGTCTTCTACACTGTCGGCCCTGTTGGCCCAGCTAACTCACTCACTGTTGCATCCGTCGAGACTGGAGCTGCTGGCTCGTCTGCATCGGTTACAGTAACTGGCGAAGCCCCAAATCAATCTTTGACCTTTGTCATCCCTCGTGGAGACCAAGGTATTCAAGGTATCCAAGGTATCCAAGGTGAGGTTGGCCCTATCGGCCCAATCGGTGCCACTGGTGCTACGGGTATCAACTGGCAGGGCCAATGGTCTAGCTCAGTAGACTATGTAAACAACGACGCAGTTTTCTACGACAGCGCTTCATGGTTTGCTTCTGGCAATCCAGTCGTAGGTGAGGTTCCGTCGCAGGAGTCAACCCACTGGTTCCCTCTTGCGCTACAAGGAGCCACAGGGCCGCAAGGTCCCAAGGGGGATAAAGGCGACAAGGGTGACCAGGGTATTCAAGGCCCTGCTGGCAACCTGGGGGATTTGGCTGGTTCCGGTGCGATAACCTACATTGGTTCAACTATCGGACTAGATTCATCATTGATTGAAGAAATAGATGGTGGAACTGCGTAAGTAATTACGCACTACACTATCGGGGGATGGTATAAATATGGCTGTGCAAAC
>JACCDQ011793116.1_pt1 | contig 10794 bp, 10 predicted proteins | sample 7446031 | NCBI WGS metagenome assembly JACCDQ01 (sample SAMN15323442, study PRJNA562643) | freshwater metagenome | isolation source: river surface water | place: USA:Blue River Watershed | collected 2017-08-17
GCACCAAGTACCACCAGATGCTGCTCAAGGCATTTGCCGAGCATCTGCTGCACACGAGCCTTGATGCGCAGCGATTGATGGCGCCGACACTGGATCTCTCAGCACTTCGCCTCGGGTTCGATGTGCCGCAGGCACAGGTCGATGGTTTCAATGTCCTCCAGGTGAAGTCCATCAGCTTGATGAGTCCTGACAACCAGTTGAAAGTTGACTGTACGGCCATGGCGGCAAGCGAGCACCGCTGCGTGACCGATCTCTTGGCAGAAAAGCTGCCCGGCCCATTGGCGGAGAACTGGATGGTCACGGCCGCGCAGATCAATCTGTACTACCCGCCCGAGCCAGGCAAGGCCAGGGCCAAGGCTGTCACCATTGAGATCACTCGCAAGGGCCGGCTGAACCTGCACAAGTTCGACGCGGCATTGCAGTCGCAGTTGGAAGGCTACCTGGTCACCTTGGGCATCCTCAGCAAGGGACAGACGCTCAACCCGCAGGACATGGCCACGAGCGACACGTCCAATCTGCAGCCTGCCTACGAGGACTGATCGATGTCGGCCCACGAAGCATGGTCGTTGGTCTGCCGGCTGTTCAAGGGTGGCACACCGGTATTCAAAGCAGCGTTATCGCCCGCCGAGGTGAATGCCTGCGCCAGCCTGGGCCCAGCGATCAAGCCGACGGCCATCAGCCAGACATTCGCTTTGTGTCCTTACTGCCAGCTGCGCAGCGGCCAAATCTTCGGTGACGGCAAGGGCGGCCAAATATGCCAGTGCCCTGAGTGCGGTCCCACAGTGCTCTCGGCGGAGGATCGTGCTGCCCTGATGTTGGATGAGGGATGGCTCAGGTCAAAGCTGCGCATGGCCATGGAAATCGAAAGTCGCGATGGCATCACCGACATCTGTGACGGAGTCTGGCGGTTGGGCGATGCACGTCGCGCGCCGGTGTTGCTGGCCAGGAGTCTGACTCGACTGTGGTCGGATCCGTCCATCTTTGACAGGGTTCGCGTGGCAGGTGCCGACATCCGAGTCATTGCGCCCAAGACGAGGGAGGTACGCGGCACCTCTTTTGCCGCAGGCGTTGAGTGGCTACCGCTGGAGGAACGCTTCACCCTCTATGGCGGTGGGATCGCTTTCATCGGTTCCGACACGGGCCAAGCCCCGCTGATCGCGGCTGAACCTTGGGCAGCCTACCTGGGACCCTTCTCGTCGGACTTCAGGTGGGTGACGCTCGATAACTGGCCACACGGGCCCATCCGGTGCACGGACGGCCAGGCGGCCATCTTCCGCGCACTCTGGTCATTCAAGGGCGTCAAGATGGACGCAGAACGCGTCATGCTCAAGGCCGGGCAGGACAGCGCAAAACCCAACGACCTGTTCAAGGTCAAGAAAGAAAACAAAGGCAAGCCTGAGTACGAGGGGCCGCTGCATGCCTACCGCACGCTCGTGAAATCGACACAGCGTCCCGGAGAGTACTGGATGCCTTGTGCAGCTGAAGAAGCCCAAGAAATTTGATTGAGAAAAATCACAATTTCTGTCATCTAGCCGATTCGCTCCCATGGCGCTTTCCCGACTTCTCTCAAAAACTTTCCTCCCGTCTTGTTCTCAACAAGCTCCACAGGCAAGCGGAACTGACTCCCCAAAGGAAACGCTTGCCGCATGGCACGTGAGCATTGCACGCGCATCGTCGCTGGAAAAGCTTGGCCGTTTATTGGCCGTACCCGGTACTGCGCGTCAGACGGCTCCCCTGGGTTTAGGAATGTTTCGACGACTACGAACATAATTCTTCTCCTAGGACTGAACGGCTTGATTGCTGTGCGCGTTGAAGAAAAGAATGCTCTCTTGGAACAGTCTTGCGTGCTCGGGATACTCAAGCGCTTTGATGCCAAAAGCCCGGAAGGTTACTTCTATAAAGTGATCGTTTTTCGTTTTGATGGTCGAAATATCGTAGACGTGCCGCTGCCCAGGCACCGCCCTCATCCACACAGGCACTGCTTTCTTGAGTATTTTGGGGTTCCCCTTGATAAGAATCTCGCGCCCCTGAACGTCAACAACAAATGTACCCTCACCTTTTGGCAATGGAAATGTTGAAAGCGGTCCAGTTTCTCTCAGCAGAGGCCACCATCCTGCTTTCTTTTTTTCTAATGCTTCCGCCGAATGCCTTTGAGGTGTGATGGTTGGATCTGTACAGGGATGCTTAGGCCATGGCGGGCCAAGATCGTCGAAGAAAACGGAACCACCCTCGGGAGATTTGTAATAGAAGACAGGTGCGCTGCAGACAGGGCACTTGGCATTAGGGGTGGTGTGACTATCGGCCTTGGACCAATCCGGTAGGGACAACTGCCCATTGGCCTCATAAAAAACGCCGCCCCAGCCACAGTTGCAATCGGGCCGATGATTGTGTGCGTTGCATGTCATGAGCTGGCCTTTCTACAGTCTTGGTTGCTGCCTTGGTTTATCTTGCGCGTTTACCCAAAGATGGCAATCCGCCTTGAACAACGCTGACCCATGAGTTTGAGTTCCGTCGGACATTTGGCGAGCGCGTTATTCGTTTTTCCCCATGTTGTGATTCTTTATGTGCCAGCATGAAACCCGGCTGTATGTGCTCCCCACACAACAGACAAACCAATTGCTTGGGCGCCTTCGGATACTTTTTCTTCAGCCTTTCACCCTGACTCAACATTTGACGTCTTTTGCCTTTGCCCAAAATGCACCTCCATATTGGCGTATGTAAATAAGCAAGCTTGCGACTCGATGCGAATTCAAGTCTTATGAGGGCGATACAGCGGATGCAGTCCAGCTTTGATAACGCAGAGTTCCCAGATGCCAGGGGGCATCTTTCGATCCCCTGCTTCCCATAACTGCCAAGCCCTCAGACTTACATGCACTAGTTCCGCCGCCTCCCTCTGGGTGTAGCCGAGCGCCTTGCGGGTACTCTTCAGCTGCTCTGGTGTAGGTGATTTAAGCATGATTGCAACTATTTTACGAACAATGTTCGTTCACTCAAAAATTTTCTGTAGAGTTAACGCTGTGCCCCAAAGTTGACAGGAGGAGAGCAGCATGGCGATCTGGTTTTGTGGAATGGAATTCAACTGTCCAAAGCAGTGGGACGAGCTGACAGTCACAGCCGATCCTTTGGTTCGCGACTGCGCAGAGTGCGGCAAACCGGTTCACTACGTCGACAGCCAAGTAGAACTAGAAGACGCTGCTGCAAAGGGGAAATGCGTCGCTTTTTACAACCAGGAAAAAGACGACTTGCCGCCCGAGAAGCGACGAGAGCTTCAGCGGACTTGGCGTATCAAGTCGTTGGGAGGCCGGCTTACGCTGGGTCTGCCACGCAGGCCTATGGGTGACAAACTCAAGGCATTCATTGACAAGATGTAGGCGCCGTTTGCGCGTGTTAGTTGCTTCGTTAGCAAGTCTGCCTTGAGTGATTTTTACTCACCATAAATGCTTCAAATAAACTGAATCAATGCCCTGTTCGCAATATTTGGAAGAAATCCGCCGCGAGTCGGCCATCAGCCAGCATTTGTGGGTCAAGGTGCTAGGCATGCTTCAACAGAACTGGTGTGTAACCGAGCCTGCACGTGACGGCGGGGTCGACATCGTCTTTTTTGATGACCATGGCGAGGTCTTTGACTGGCTGTCTGCACCTGACCTAGCGACTGCGCATACGGCACTGGACGCTAACGGTTTCAGCTGGATGTGGACCTATTCCAGCTTTTTCAACGCAGCCGGCATGCCGAAATTACCTGCACCCGAAGCGCGCGAACGCAGCCGGCCAGTCTATTCCGGTGGCGAGTACTGGAATGAGCCCTCCGGGTTTGACCGCTTTCCACCGCGCCATACAGGCGTGCCTATGAGCGCTTCGCGCGATACCTTGCACCGCTTTGTCGATGCGCAGGATCCCGTTTGGTATTCAGTGGTGGAGGAACTGGCCAGCGGCCGCAAGTGCTCGCACTGGATGTGGTTTGCGTTTCCGCAGCTGCGCGGCCTGGGGTCAAGCAGGATGGCCGACTATTTCGGGCTCTCTTCACCCAGCGAAGCCGCCAGTTACTGGGACGACGATGTTCTTGGCAGCCGCTTGCGCAGCTGTATCCACCTGCTATTGGATCTTCCCGATAGCACAAGCGCCCACGCCGTGTTCGGAAAGATTGACGCCATGAAGCTGCGCTCGTGCATGACGGTCTTCGAAAATGCCTCCCACGCAAACGAAAGCGTTGTGGCTGTGTTGGATCGGTATTTCCAGGGTCAGCGCTGCCAGCTGACGCTGGACATCATTCAGGCTTCTGAGCCGGCACGGAGGATGCGGATATCTCGCTGAATCTCTGATCTTCAAAGCAACGAGAAATCTAGAGACTCAATCATCTGCCCCTCCAAACGGCCTGGCGAACTCGAAAAATCGACACACGTATAAGTCCTTGTCACACAAGGCGATGTGCGCGTGCTGTGGCGAAAGAGTTGGCGTCTCTTTGCAGAGAACAGAGGGCAGAAAAGAGTCGAACTGGCCGAAGTGGGCAACTGGCCGAAGTGGGCTCCAGCCGTGACCACCCCGTGACACACGCACAATGCGCCTGTTTCCCGCGTGTACTGGGGGAAGCCCAAATGAAAACGCCCAACTGAGAGCAGTCGGGCGTTTGTATATGGTGGCCTGGGGCGGAATCGAACCACCGACACGCGGATTTTCAATCCGCTGCTCTACCAACTGAGCTACCGGGCCGTGAGCTCTGAATTATAGCAGTTGTCAGGCCGGTTTCCCGAGTCAGCCCGACTTTTTACTGCGCGACAGGTCCACGCCGAGCTGTTTGAGCTTGCGGTAGAGGTGGGTGCGCTCCAATCCCGTCTTCTCGGCCACACGGGTCATCGATCCACCTTCCTGTTGCAGGTGGAACTCGAAATAGGCTTTTTCAAAGGCGTCGCGGGCTTCACGCAGTGGTTTGTCGAGGTCAAAGCGCTGGTCGTCCTGGGGAGAGTGCAGTGGCTCATTTTGCAGCGCAACAGGCGCCTTGAGTTCAGCATTGACTGGCGCCTGAACATGGAGCGACACCGCCGTGTGCGCAGTCTTGACGCTCTCGCGCGCGAGACCCTGCTCAACCGCCTTGAGCAATTTTTGCAAGGTGATCGGCTTTTCGAGAAACGCCTGTGCACCAATCCGAACAGCGTCCACAGCGGTATCGATGGTGGCATGACCGCTCATCATGATCACAGGCATGTTCAGCATGCCGCTGGCGGCCCATTCCTTGAGGAGGCTCACCCCATCGGTATCGGGCATCCAGATGTCGAGCAGCACCAGATCCGGGCGCATGCGCAGGCGGGCTTCACGCGCCTGCGCAGCGTTCTCAGCCAGCTCAACCTGGTGACCTTCGTCAAACAGGATTTCCGAGAGCAGGTCGCGTATGCCGAGCTCGTCGTCCACCACCAGAATGTTTGCCATGTTGCCTGTTCTTTGCTTGTCTCGTTCAGTCCGACTCAGGTAGAGGAGGACTTGTTGTCGAGCATGAATGATAGCGAGACTTGGGCCCCCACGGTCTGTCCGTCTTGCTGCACGTTGCCCAGGTCGATCCGGGCACGGTGATCGTCAGCGATTTTCTTGACGACTGCCAGGCCCAAGCCCGTCCCTTTGGACTTGGTGGTCACGTAAGGTTCGAAGGCGCGCTGCAGGATGTGCGGCTCAAAGCCCGGCCCGCTGTCGGAAACCGTCAAGCGCACGCGCTGGCGCAGAGCGCTCCATTCGGTGCGGATGATCACGCGAGGCGGACGGTCGGCCACAGCTTCGCAGGCGTCCTGTGCGTTCTGGAGCAGGTTGTGAACCACCTGACGCAGCTGCTGGGCGTCACCCTGAATCTGCGGACAGGCGGGATCCAGCTCGCGCACGATCTGTGCGGCGGCCTGGCCTTCTCCCCCATACAAGGCCAGCACATCGACAATGAGGGCATTGAGGTCCAGGGGCTTGAGCTCGGCCGCAGGCAAGCGTGCGTAATCGCGAAACTCGTTGACCAATCGCTTCATCGCATCGACCTGATCAACGATGGTACGCACCGATTTGTCGAGCACAGCCGTCTCTGCTTCGGGCAGCTTGCCTTCCAGCTTGCGCTGAAGCCGTTCCGCAGACAGCTGGATGGGCGTCAAGGGATTCTTGATTTCGTGCGCCAGACGTCTGGCCCCCTCGCCCCAAGCCTGGGTCCGTTCCGCAGACACGATCTCGGAGATGTCGTCGAACACGAGCAGGCGCATGCCATCGGGCAAAACAGCGCCACGGGCCAGCAGGGTCACGGAGGATTGGCTCAACCCCTGACCCGAGGCATGCAGCTCAAAGGATTTTTGCCAGTGATCGAGTTCATGCACGTCGGCCGACGTGCCCAGCTGCTCGAATGCCAGCAACACACCGGCCGCAAACTCATGCAACTGCGGCAGCTGCATCAGTGACTGCGATTCATAGACCGCCACCGGCACCTTGAGGATGCGCGTGGCCCCCGGGTTGGAGGAGAGGATCACGCCAGCAGGGTCGAGCACGATCACACCGGCCGTCAGGTTGTCCAGGATGGTCTGCAGGTTGGCACGGGCATGGTCGAGCTGCTGCAGACTGCGCTCAACGGCATGGCGGGCATCGGCCAGCTGTTGCGTCATGTCGGCAAATGAACGGGTCAATCCCCCCAACTCGTCCTTGCCCTGCAAGGCCAGCTTGGGCCGCAGATCGCCCGCAGCCACCTGCCGCATGCCCTGCGCCAGCAGCAGCAAGGGTCTGGCCAGCTGGTTGCCCAGCAAAACCGCCAGCAAAATGGCCCCCAGCACCGCCAGAAACAAGCTCAAGGTGAGGGTGCCGATGTACATGCGCCGCAGTCCCTCACGGGCCAATGCACGCTCCTGGTATTCGGTGTTGGCCGTCTGGACTTCGAGTGCGTTGGTGACCAGGGTGGGGGGCAGGTCCTGCACCACCTGCAAAAGCCGAACATCTTCGCTCAGCGACAGACTGAGTCGAGGCACCTGCACCAGCACCTTGATGCGCGCGTTGCTGCCAGCCGTATCGCTGTCGTCCAGTCCCTCGATCCACTGCAACACGCCTTTTTGGCGAACTTCCCGCAATTGGTTGGCCGAAGGTCGTTCGGGCCGGATCAGAAAGCGGGAAGCCCCTGCGCTGGCCACGAGCTGGCCATGACCTGACCAGAGCAGAACATCCCTGGCTCCGAGTTGCTCACGCAAGCGCTCCAGCCCCACGCCCGCACTTGCATCCGGCACTTCGGCCAGCTGAGAGGCGGCCTGTCGCGACTTCTGGGCCAGATCCTGCCCCAGCGCGTCCAGCGTGACCCGACCCAGGGTCAAGCCAGCGGCCAGGGCCCCCTCCACCTTGACATCGAACCAGCTCTCGATGGAACGCGACACGAACTGGTAAGACACGGTATAGATCAGCACACCCGGCACCACACCCACCAGCGCAAAAATGGCCGCCAGCTTGATCAGCAAGCGCGCGCCAAACTGTCCTCGGCGCAGTCGCACCAGCAGGCGGACACTGCCCCACACAATGCTGACGAACAAGGCTGCCGCCACCACCCCGTTGATCAACAACAACCACTCATAGTTCTGGTTGTAACTTTGAAGGTTGCCCGTGGCACGCGTGAGCAGGATCAACAGACCCAGCCCGATCAAGACCATCGCGGTCAAGCCCAGGCCCACCAACCAGCGTGTGGTGCGCGAAGTCAACAAAGGCACCCGCAACAAACCCTGACGCAGCGACATCTCAGGATCCTGCCTCGGGTTGTATCCGCAAGGTGCGGCTCACGCCGATGTTCCAGCCCGCCTGGTTACCCGCCGCGATCTGGAAAGGCCTGGGCAGCTGCGACATGTCGAGCCTGAAGCGGTAGACCACATATTGCCGGGCATCGGGCTCCACATCCGACGCTTCTGCCAGCTTCCAGCCCGCCTGCCTGCGAATGACCTCAAGCGCTGCTGGCAGGCTGTCGAACGTCTGGGCAATGCTGGAGCCCGAACCACTGGCGGACAAGGGCTCACTGGAAACCTGCAGACGCCACAGACGGGTCAGAGGCTGGTAGGCGAGCCGGTAGTAACGGCTGGTCTGCGCCACCTTGCGGTCGTACCAGTACCAACGGTCACGCATAAGCTCAGCTTCCGCCACAAAATAGACAGCCACCCCCTTGAGCAGCGCATCTTCCACCGAGGGCCCCAGCTCGAGCTTGAGCACGGCATTGAGCAGCAGCGCCTGCTCCTGACGCTCGACACGCAACTGCTCAAGCTCGGCCGCAGCCGACACCGGCCCCGCCAGCGTGCACAGCAGCAGCATCGGGAAAACCGTGCGCTCACACAGGCGCCGCAGCTTTCTCCAGCAAAGCGTAATAAAAACAGTCGTGCTCACCCAGTGCATTGTCCCCGACGGACAGTCCCACCGGGGCTGCTGCGGGGATCAAATGGCCTGGCGAAGGCCTTAAAACGGCACCAGTGTTGCGCTGAAGAAACGCCTGTACGACCTCCTCCCCTTCGATCCGGAAAACAGAGCAGGTGCAATACACCAGGCGGCCACCGGGTGCCAGCAGGGGCCACAGCTGCTCCAGCAAGGCCGTCTGGGTGCGCGCCAGCTGGGCACTGTCCTGCGGTCGTCGCAGCCAGCGCACATCCGGGTGGCGGCGCACGATGCCGGAAGCGGTGCAGGGTGCATCCAGCAAAATGGCGTCAAAGGGCTGACCATCCCACCAGTCCTGCGGCCGGGAGGCATCGGCCGCCTTGACCTCGGCCTGCAAGGACAGCCGCTGCAGGTTGTCATGGATGCGCCCGCAGCGCTCGGGGTCGATTTCAAGGGCCAGCACTTGCGACTCGGGCCGCAACTCCAGAAGGTGGCCCGTCTTGCCCCCCGGCGCTGCACAGGCGTCCAGGATACGCAGCGGGCCCGGTCTGGACCAGTCGGCCAACAGCAAAGGCGCCGCCACCTGGGCCGCCGCATCCTGCACCGAGACATCGCCCTGTGCGAAGCCCGGCAGCTGATGCACCGGGACCGCCTGCGCCAGCTGGATGCCGCATGACCCCACGGCCTGGCCGGGGCCGAGTCCGGCTGCGACCAGTCTGGCCTGGTAAGCAGACACTGTGCCGCGCTGCAGGTTGACGCGCAACGTCATGGGCGCGGCCACCTGCGCGTGCCTGAGCAGTTGCTGCCAGTGCTGCGGGTAGTCGGTTTTGAGCCGCTCGATCCACCACTCCGGGTGGTTCCACAAGGCCTGCGGGTCATCCGCAGTGCGGGAGAGCAGGGTTTCACGTTCACGCAGAAAACGCCGCAGGCAGGCGTTGATGAAACCCGCCTGTGCCTGGGTCTGGCGCTGCTGACTTGCCGCCTCTACCGCCTGGCTGACCAAGGTGTGGCTAGGGTAAGACGATTGCGCCTCATCCCAGCACAGGGCCAGCGCACTGCACAGCAGCGCATCGACAGCAGGTGGCGGCCGCCTGGGGGCGAGCAAGACGCGAAGGGCGCGGGCACGTCCGAGCTGACGCATGACCTGAAAACTCAGGGCCTGCACCCCCGGCCGTAAGGCCACTGGCACAGCCTCCAGCCGCGCCGTCATCGATTGCCCAGCCATGACAGCCTGCACCACGCCAGCGGTGTGCTGCAGCAAACGCCAGAGGGCGGGTGCCTGGACCTGCTCACTCATGCCGTAGACCCGTTGCCGCGGGCAGGCCACGGCAGCAGCAAGGCTTCACGCAGGCGCAAGCCACGTGCCAGCCAGCGTGCGGGCGCCTGCGACAGTGCCTGGTTGTAGGCCTCCACAGCGGTGTGATAGGGCAGCAGAGCGGGCGGGATGTTCTGCAGGATCTTCTGCTGCGCCGACAGCAGGTGCGGGCGCACGGTATCGGGCACACGCTGCGCGACCGTATCGATGCAGTCCATCAAGGCCTCATGCCGCTGCAGCAGCTTGTCCAGGCTGGCCGCATCCAGGGATTGCTGACGCGCCTCGGCCAGTGCTTCAATCAGCGCATCGCTGCCATCCTGCAGGGCCTGCAGGTCGTCGGCCTCGGAGGCCCAGGCCAGAATCTGCCGAGCCGAAATGGCGCCCTGAAAGCGCATCAGCCACTTGAGCCAGACCGTGTCGACCGTCCCCCATTGGCGCAACACCTCGCCACGCAAACGCATCAGCCGGTTGTAGGCCCCAACGGCCCAGAACAGCACCAGCGCCAGCAGCACACCCAAGGCCAACCACCCCATCGCAAATCTCCTGTTCAAAAGAAATCAGCCCCGGCACCGGTAAGGGCACTGGGGCTGAACAGCATCACCGCATCAACGGTGATGGGGCGCTCAGACGGCTTCGCCGCCGTCGCTCACGGCATCGGCAGACGCCTCGCCAGCCAGCTCGGCCGCCTCGGCATCGGCGATGGCGCGGCGCTCGGCCTCGTCCATCTCGTCCTTGACCTTGCGCGCCTGGTGGTAGGCCAAACCGGAACCCGCCGGGATCAGACGACCCACGATCACGTTTTCCTTGAGGCCACGCAGTTCGTCGCGCTTGCCCATGATGGCCGCTTCGGTCAGCACGCGGGTGGTTTCCTGGAAGGATGCCGCAGAGATGAACGAATCGGTCGACAGCGAGGCCTTGGTGATGCCCAGCAGCACGTTGCTGTAAGTCGCCGGGATCTTGCCGTCTTTCTGCAGCGCTTCGTTGGTGTTGAGGAGCTCGGAGCGCTCGACCTGTTCGCCAGCGATGTAGGTCGACTCGCCCGGGTTCTCGATGACCACGCGACGCAGCATCTGGCGAACGATCACCTCGATGTGCTTGTCGTTGATCTTCACACCCTGCAAGCGGTACACGTCCTGCAC
>JACCDQ011735168.1_pt1 | contig 10793 bp, 9 predicted proteins | sample 7446031 | NCBI WGS metagenome assembly JACCDQ01 (sample SAMN15323442, study PRJNA562643) | freshwater metagenome | isolation source: river surface water | place: USA:Blue River Watershed | collected 2017-08-17
AAAAAATCAAATACTATGAATTATAGAAATAGTTTAAAAAAGAATACTTTATTTGGTTCAGATATTATAAATTCTATTATAAGCATAATTAAAAAAGGTGAACTAACTTATAATGATTTATTAAATGACTATTCTTTTATAATAGATAGTCTTATTGATAAACAAGAAATAAAAAATAATTTTTACAGAGAAGAAATATTGGAAGTATTTAACAAAAAACTATTTATTAGAAGTAGAAAATCTGTTAATAAAAAATATAAAACTATTACAAAGAAAAACTTCAGATATATTTTAATTGATTACATAAATAATTTCTTTAAAGAAAACAATCACTTTAGTAGATATTTATTGGAAAAGAAAATTAAATTTAATTTAGATAAAGAACTATATCCTCTTATAGAATCAGGTCTTGCTATATATACTTTAGCATATATAAATGGCTATCAAAGATTTGAAGGTCTTGTATATCCAAAAGATTTAAATGAAGCTATGAATAACTATTTTTTAATACATAAAGATATTAAAAAAGATTTTTCTAAAATAATTAATCCTAAGAAATATTCATTTAAAACAAAAGAAATGATTTTAAAAACAAACATTTATTACTATATGTCTAAACATAGAGCTGCTGATTATCTAGAACAAATAATTTTTATTATTGATAGATTAAAAAATATGGATATTAGTGAAAAATACATAAGAGCTTTTCTAGGTAAATTTTTAAATATAAATAATTACTTTAAGAATAATTGTTTAAATAAACATGAATTACATTTTGTTTTTAGTAATTTATTAATAAATATTGAAAGCTATTTAAAAAAAGAAAGAACAGATAATGATTTATTTAAGCACTTCTTTAAAATGATTTTAAATTTACAAATACATGACGAATCAATAGAAAAAACTATTGAGGCTTTAAATCATTTATCAACTTTTTACAATAAATTAAAAGACTATAAATTCACTAGTTTAAAAGTATTTTTAGCTGATATAGAATTATTGAAAAATAAAGAATTAGAAGAAAATTTGTTAGTATTGAAAGATCAATTCAATTTTGATCAAAGCTTTTTAAATTATGTTAAACATATGAATCGTTATCAAGCTGTTATTAAAGAATTTACTAATATAAAAAAATCTGTATATTCTGATTATAAAGAAGATAATTACTTAGGTGAAGATATTATATTAGAAAAGAATAATTTTAAAATAGGTATTTTTAAACATAATTCTAATATTGGTATATTAGGATCAAATGTAAAAGGAGTATGTATTAGTTCTTTTGGAAATGAAAGATTATCTCAAATTAATAAATATTTTTTAAATCTTTGTATATACAATGAATCAAATGGTGTTTTTTTATGGGGATTGTTATGTAGAGCAGAAGATAAAGAAACTGGTGAAGTTATGTATATTTTAAATAATTTACAAGGATCTAATAATAAACATAATGTATGCAATCAAGAAATATTAGAATCTATATATGAAGTAATGAATTTATTAAAAGTTGAATTAAAAATAGATTATATATTATTTAAAGAACAAGGATTTAATTCTTTGAAATTAAAAACAAATAATTTAACCTATTCTAGTCAAACAATGGAATTATGTAAAAGAGTTAGATTAGACTTTAATATAAGAGATACTTTTTATATATTGTAATTGGTGGCTCCCAAGGGAATCGAACCCTTCTTCTTCTAATTAACACTAGCTATTCTATGCCATTGAACTATGAAGCCATTTTTAATGAGTATTTGGAGCCCCACACTGGATTCGAACCAGTAACCTTAAGGGTAGAAACCTTTTGTACGTCCATTGTACTTCTGGGGCATTTATTTGGTGCTGGATAACAGACTCGAACTGTTATTTCCTGATTACAAAACAGGTGTACTAGCCTTTATACTAATCCAGCTTTTTATTTGGTCGTAAGTGTAAGAATCGAACTTACTAGACAATTACTTGTCGCCGCTTATCAGGCGGATCCTTTTTCCAATCAGGCAACCTACGTATTATTTGGTAGCTCTAACGGGACTCGAACCCGTATTCCACAGCTTGAAAAGCTGGTTTCCTATTCCATTAGAAGATAGAGCCTTCTTTTTTATTTTGGTAACTCCAACGGGGCTCGAACCCGTATTCCACAGCCTGAGAAGCTGGTTTCCTATTCCAATTAGAAGATAGAGCCATTTATATATTTTTTTTGGTAACTCTAACGGGACTCGAACCCGTATTCCGCAGCTTGAAAAGCTGGTTTCCTATTCCATTAGAAGATAGAGTCATTGGAGCTGATTAACAGAATCGAACTGTTGTTTCCTGAGTACAAAACAGGTGTAATTATCCGTTATACTAAATCAGCATTTTTTGGTACTCTATGAGGGAATCGAACCCTCTTCTGCGACTTGAAAAGACGTCGACCTAACCAGTAGTCGAATAGAGCATTATTTTGGCTGTGGCGGTGGGACTCGAACCCACATATTTAGAATTAACAGTTCCGCCTCGTACCGATTGAGTACACCACAATTTATTTTTTATTTGGCAGCTCCAAAGGGAATCGAACCCTTGTCTTCTGGCTGAAATCCAGACGTTCTATACCATTAAACTATGAAGCCATTGGCACTCTATGAGGGAATCGAACCCTCTTCTACGACTTGAAAAGACGTCGACCTAACCAGTAGTCGAATAGAGCATTTTATTTGTTTTGGCTGTAGCGGTGGGATTCGAACCCACATATTTAGAATTAACAGTTCCGCCTCGTACCTATTGAGTACACTACAATCTTTTCTACTTTTTTTGGAACCCCACACTGGATTCGAACCAGTAACCTTAAGGGTAGAAACCTTTCGCACGTCCGTTGTGCTTCTGGGGCATTTATTTGGTGCTGGATAACAGACTCGAACTGTTATTTCCTGATTACAAAACAGGTGTACTAGCCTTTATACTAATCCAGCTTTTTATTTGGTCGTAGGTGTAAGAATCGAACTTACTGGGTGAATGATCAATCACCACCGCTTATCAGGCGGCTCCTTTATCCAATCAGGCAACCTACGTTTTGGAGTGCCTATCAGGATTCGAACCTGACACCTGCTAGTTCGTAGCTAGCTGTTCTATCCAAATGAACTATAGACACAAAAAAAAAGCCCCAGGTAAAAAATACCCAGGGCTTAAATTAAAAATTTTACTTTTTATTTTAATTACACCCTGCGTTTAATCTCTCTATTTTCAGAGAATTCATTATTAATCGTATTAATATTCGTAACAATAATATTTCGTGTATTTGTTCTAATCATAACTATTCTCCTATTTTTATTTTGAAATTTTAAGCAAAAAAAAAGCCCCTAGAAAAAAAAATCTTCTAGAGGCTTTCAACATATTTTCAGGCAATATATTATCCTCTAAAAAGATTTCTCTCTTCAGTCGTTCTATTATTAATAGTAATATTTAATAATACAATTTTTTTCATAATATACTCCTTGATTTTTTTTATAACCGAATTATACATGAATGAAACTTAAATAAAACTTAATTTTTAAAAGAATTTTTAAAATTGATCTATAAGTTCGAAATAACCCCATTAAGAGGTTATTTATCTATGTTTAAATCTATTTTAATTATAGCACTATCAGCTGCTAAAGTAGATATTCCTACTATACAACCAACAGATAATATAGCTATAAAAATTAATCTTAATGCTACTAACATTATATCTATCTCCTTTTAAATTAATAGATATGTTATATATATTTAAGTTAAAAAAAGATAGAATAAAAATAAAAAGGATTTATGTATGTTAAAAACAAAAGTTTTAATAGCTTTTACTATAAGTATTATTATATATATTTTTTTATGGAATAGTTTTTTGATTGCACCATTAAGAATATATCTTACTGCTCTACATGAAGCTTGTCATGGAATAGCAACTATATTAACTGGAGGAGGTATTTACAAAATGTCTTTAAATCATTTTTCAGGTACACTTATGTCTAGTGGAGGATTCTATCCTTTAATATCAATTTCTGGTTATTTAGGCTCAGCTTTAATAGGAGCTCTTCTTATTTCCTCAAAAAATAAAAATTTAATATTCATAGCAATATCAATTATAGTATTCCTTATATCATTGATTTATATTGATTCTTATTTTTCAAAAGAATTTGTTTTATTAAATGTTATGTTATTTATTTTAGGATTTATTATCTGGAAAGGTTTATATATACAGGAAACTTCTCTTTTAATAGGATCTTTATTAGGCATTGAATCATTACAAGATATTAGAATATATTTAATTGTTGCACCAGAAAGAACAGATTCAGGTTTATTAGCTAATTATCTAGGAACTAGTTTTTTAACATTTCCAATAAGTATATTTTTATTTATTATATCTATGTATATATGGTATAGAGTGGGATTAAAAAGAGTCTTAAATGAAAAAAGCCTATAGTAAAAACTACAGGCTTTTTAACTTACAAAAAAACACACAATCAAAACACGAAAGGAAAAACTTTGAAAATATTTTTGTAAACTTATTTGAAAATCAAATTGATTAGCAAATATCTTTTTTAAATTTTTATCACTACAAGTGATTTTTTATTTCAAACCCGAAATAAGAGGGACGTATATAAAAGACTTAACTTTATATACTAAACACATATAAAATGTGCAATTTTTTTTCATATTAAATAACATTAAAAGACAAGACCACACTCTTTTAATTGAACTTATAATAACCAGATTATTTTAATTCCTGGCGTGTCCACTAAATATATCTATTCAGTTTAAGTTCACAACCGCTTTCTTATATACCACTAGCATTTGTGGTGTTGTATTTAACTACTCTAGATAAAAGATAAATGTATAGCTATTTTTATTTATTCTTTTTTCTAAAAAGATTTTCATATCTTTATCTGATTCTTAAAAAGTCAGACTTTAGGCTGCTTTCGTTAAATACCATTAATAGAATTATTTATAAAAAAATACCACAGTGAATTTTAGTATCTTTTACTATAACAAAAACGCTCTATAACGAAGTTTTATTTACTAAATGAAATGCTTCTTACGTTTTTTTATCTTTCGTTCCCCAACTACTCAATTGTTTTTCAAGTTAAAGTATTCCCAATAACTATCAAACTGAAATACAGCTTTTGCCTGGGTAAAGCTCAAACCATAAATCTATCTACGATTATAAATAATTAAAAAATAAAATAATGTTGTTATCAAAGGGATTAACCCAATAATCAAAATTTCATTAATTGTAATATTTACTTTCCAACTATCTTTTTATAATTGAAAACTACGAATCAAGATACGCTTAGATTGACTATTATGTTTAAAATAGCGATATTTTTATTATAGTTTAAAAATACCTTTCTCTATGTCACCATAGATTATCTGAGCCAAGCCTCTAATATAAAATTATACAAAATCAAAAGGATTTAAAGCCTGGATTGTAACTTTATATTAATAACTTCCATAAATTTGAAAGCTATTTTTAATTATATATTAATTTTTCCTTAAAAGTCAATTAATTTTAAAAAGATTTTATATATTTTTAAGGATATTTTTATTATAATTAAAATAAAAAAGGTTTGAAATGGAAAAAGAACTATATATGGTGACAAATAAGTTAAATAGATTCGATTTAGAGGATTACTCTAAAACAATCTGTTTTCAACATACATTAGCTATGTTTTTAAAAACGTATATAGCTTATCTTAAAAAAGAAAAATTTGATTTAAATTATTGTTTTGAAATTAATAATTGTTGTTTAGGTTTAATGAATGAAAAAGAAATGATTAAAAATCTTGAAGTAACAACTTATAGGTTTTTAAATAATTTGAATAATACAAACTCTATTCTAATAACTATTATTAACAAAAAAAGCTTAACTAAAAAACATAGAAGTGACCTAGAAATGTCATTTAAATGGTCTATATCTTGTTTAAAATATTTAAATTTAAATATTAATAAACAATTTTTAAAAACAGAATTAAGAGAAGATTATTATTTAATAGAAAATATATTTTAAGGGTTTTAATTCCCTTAAAATTCAACTTGTTTAAAAAGTTCTCTCATTTTCATAAGCATTTTACCTAAGTTATTTTGTCCACGCCCCAAATAAGTACCCCAAAATGTATCATTCCAGTCATTTCTTTCTTCAATATAACCTTCATAGTTAACTAACTTATCCTGAATAATTTTATTTTGTGAAAATTTTAACATTAAAACAACTTCCATTACTTCTAGTTGAAAATCATTTTCCCAATCTTCTCTTATAGCAAATAACATACTATCTTCTGTTAACTCCATATCTTTTAATTCACTAGCTTTTCTTAAATGTTTTTTTGCTAATGATTTAGTTTTTAATGGATCTTTTTCTGATCTTATAATTTCATGCCACCTTGGATCTTCAGATTTCAACATTTGATAAATATGTTCTGAACTCTCATAAGTAAAATTATCAAATTTTATTCTTTTAAATCTTTTTGATAATTTAGTTCCATGAAAATTATCTTCAAATTTAATTTCTGTTTTAAACATATTTGATAAAAATCTTTTTTCATTTTTAAATTCTATATTATCTAAATTCATTTTCACTCCTTTACTTTGTTTAATAAACTAACTAAATAATTTATTTCTTCTTCATATTTAAAGTCTGTCATTTCATTTAAATTTTTAAAATCAGAATTTATTCTAACTTTTTTCATTAATAATTCAATTATGTATAGAACTTTAGTTCTACTTATAATTTGTTTTTTTGTTTCAGATATTTTATATGAAACAGAACTTAATGATTTTTGTAAATGTAATAAATTTTCTTTTTTAATTTTTGATATTAATTGTTGACTGTTATGATAATTTATTTTATCTTCTATTTGCTGAGCAGATAATTCTTTTTTTAAACTCAACAATAATTTATATTTATCTGATTTTTTTAAATTCAAAATAAATCCTTTTTATTTTTATTTTGCCAAAATAAACATTAAAAGTCAATTAAACTTCCTATTTTTTAATTTTTTAGATAAAATAAAACAAAATCAACAAAAAGGTAATGTAATATGAAAAAAATGTTTTTAATAGCTTTAATTTCAGGTTTAAGTTTATTTGCTGCTGATAAAGCAAATGTTAGTGGTGAAGAAGCAATGGAGGTAACAGCTGAAGAATACTCAGTTATTATTCATGAAGAAATAGATTCTTTTAGTAAAAAACTTCCTTTGAGTTTAGGTAGTCCTAATGTTCAATTATATGCTGCAAATATTGAGAAAGATACTATTAATTATAGTGTTAAATTAAATTTAAAAGCTTTTGAAAAAGATTCTAAAATGCAAGTGAATTCTGAAAATTTACCTATTTTAACACCTGCTATATTAGGTAGTTTTAGAAATGCACAAGTATCTGGATTATGTACAAATGAAGACACTTTAAAAATTTTTAAAAGAGGTTATTCTATTCAATATAGTTACGAATTTGATAATGGCGTAAAAATTGGTGCTAATAAAATTAATTTAAACACTTGTAAAAGTATTTATCAAAAATCAAAACAACTGAACTAAATGAAAAGAAGCTATTTTTTAGCTTCTTGTTGTTCCATATTCTTTTTTAATTTAGCTTCCTGAGTATTTCTTTTTGATTCTTCCCAAGATTCTCTTAACCAATCTTTTGCATATTGTGTTGCAATCTCAGCTCCAGCAGCACTTTTTTCTTTAATTACTTTTAAACTTTCTTCTGCCGTACCAGGTAAATTTTCTTTTGTTTTATTATATAGCTCATTAACGCCTTTTAACATACCTACAACCTTACTTTTCTCTTCAGGCGACCTCAAGTCTTCTTTTTGTTCACTTTCTTTTTTAGGAGCTATCTCTGCTTCTTTTTTATTAGTATCATTAAATTCTGCTTTTTTTATATTATAAAATTCATTTTTATTATCTAAATTAATTTCATTAGAAGTTGTTTGAGGATTTATTACATTTTTTGATTGATCTACTTTTGCGTCTAAAACTTTTGGTTCTGATTTTATTTCTTTTGTTTCTTTATTATCAGAACAACCAATAAATAAGAAACTACTTAGTGTTAATATACAGATATTTTTTTTCATATTATTCCGCCTACAAAGGAGTATGTTTAGGCACGAGGCCTAAACTTCAAATGGTATTGTACCATGTAATTCTATTTTATAACCCTCATTTGAGAATGCTCTCTGAGGTAAAAAGTTAATATCAATTTCTTTTTGATCAAACTTTTTAATATTTTTATCATGAAAAAACCATGTTAAACAAGAATTACCTAATTTATCTGTAACCATACATTTCCAGTGTAATCCTTCTTTGAAAGATTCTAAAATTGTTATTGTTACATTTGCTCTAAATGTTGGTGCTATAAAACCTTCTCCAAATGGTCTATAGTTATCTAATAAATCCATTAACTCATTGTTAATTTCATTTAATGTAATATCTATAGGTTCAGTTTCGGTTGCATAGAATTCACCAGTTGGAATATCTTTTGCTGCATTCATTACAGATTCAGTCCATGATTCGAAGTTATCTTTTGGTATTGCTACCCCAACAGCTCCTGCATGTCCACCGAAACCTAATGCATGTTTTGCTCCGTTACAAGTTAAATCAAACAATTGAACGATTCCTGTACTTCTACCAGAACCTTTCCAACATTCTTTAGCTCTATTCCAACCGAACACATATGACGGTCTTTTATATCTTTCGGCTAATTTTCCTGCCAAAATTCCAACAATACCTTCATGTAAACTTTCATGTCTTACGATCAATGCCTTTTCACCAGCTAAATATTGTCTGTGAGCTTCAGGAAGAACTATTTCTAGTAATTGCTCAGTTAGAACTTTTCGTTTATTATTTACGCTTATAAGATATTCTACTCCTTTTTTAATTTCAGTTTCTTTATCAGATAAGAATAATTCAACTGCATGCTTAGCATGATCAATTCTTCCAACAGCATTTATCATTGGTACAAGTTTAAATCCAATATCTGTTTCGTTTAATGTTTTGTTTTGAAATTCACTAAAAATATATTCATAGATATATCTATGTCTATTTTTAATTAAGTCCATACCAAAATAATAGAATATAAGATTTATATCTCTTAGTGGCATAACGTCTGATACAACTGTTATTGCAACTAAATCAATCCAATCCCTCATATCTAATCTTAAGTCTAAAACATTATTGATTTCAGCACATAAGTACCAAGCAATAGTTGCACCTGAAATTTCAATGAATGGAAAATCACCTGCCTCATATTTTAAATCAACAATAATATCCACGTCTGGAACAGCATTACCTGGTGTATGGTGATCTGTAATGATAATTTCTATACCATTTTCTTTACCATACTTAACAGCTTCTGCTGCACCAATTCCATTATCTACTGTAACTATAAAATCATAATTATTCACTAATGCATAATTAATCATGTTTTTAGAAACACCATAACCGTCAACAAATCTATCTGGAACTATATATCCCACTTGATCTTTAAAATCTGTTTCATTAAAAAAAGATTTTACTGTTGTTGTTGCCATAATTCCGTCACAATCGTAGTCACCTACAATTAAAAGTCTTTTACCTTGCTTTAATAGTTCAACTATTCTTCTAGCTGCTCTAGCCATATTAGGTATTAAACTTGGTTCAGGTAAATCTTTTAAAGATAAACCTCTGTTTCTTAAAGAGTCTTCCTCTTCTAAATATCTTTTTAAATCTTTCATGTTATATCCTCTTGTAAATTAATCATAAGATCATTTCTAGTTATATTATATTTTTCTTTAATTATAAGATATTTTAGCTTAAATTATTAAAGCTTTTTTAGTCTTTTTTGATAAAAAAAAGATAAGCTCTCTTTTAATATTCTTTTTAATATATTTTAATAACCTTTTAGACACCTCTCTAGCCACGATACCATGGGGCCTACAGAGATTCAAAACGGACACATTGCATGACTTGGACGGACACATTGCATGACTTTCACGGACGGATTGCATGACTTTCACGGACACATTGCATGTGAAAAAGACAACTATTGACATACGTCTTTTTTTATATTATAATTCAAATAAAAAAGGATAAATTTTGAATCAATTAACAGAATTAAGAGATTTAAATCAGCTCAAACAATCTAACAAATTAAATCTTTCTAGATTTAAATTAAGTTCTATTTCTTTAGATATTTTATATTTATTTATATCTCAAATTAGAAAAGACGATTCTTCTTTTTTTGAATATAAAGTTACATTTACTGAATTGGAAAAAAGATTAGGAAAACAAATTAATAGAAGATTTATGAATGATATTGCAAGAGAATTAAATTCAGCTCAAGTATTTTTAAAATTAGAAGACGGTTCTGAAGGTTATACGAATTGGTGTTCTTCTGCTTTTTATCATAAAACAGAACATTGGTTTAGATTTAGAATGTCAGAAGAATTAAGAGATTTTTTGTTAAATGTTGATAAAAATTATGCTTTAATTGATTTTAGAAGTGTATTAAAATTAAATAGTGTTTATGCAAAGAGATTATTTACTATATTTAATCAATTTGATTCAACTAATTTTTTTGTAACTACTATTGAAGATTTAAAATTTATATTTGAATTAGAGGATAAATATCCAACTTATTGTGATTTTAAAAAAAGAGTTTTAAATATAGCATTAAAGCAAATTAATGAATTAACAGATTATCAAGTTACTTTAAAAGAATTTAAAGTTAACAAAAAAGTTGAAAGAATTCAATTCTCATTCTTTAAAAAAGAATCAAAAAATGATACGAATAAAGTAGATAATTGGCTC
>JACCDQ010458832.1_pt1 | contig 10792 bp, 8 predicted proteins | sample 7446031 | NCBI WGS metagenome assembly JACCDQ01 (sample SAMN15323442, study PRJNA562643) | freshwater metagenome | isolation source: river surface water | place: USA:Blue River Watershed | collected 2017-08-17
CTGTTAAATTAAATTCAAATAATCAGGAGATAACTTTTTTACACTGGCATGGATATCAATTTGAAATTCCCCAAAATGCCATTCTTCTTGGTGAAAGTCATTTTTGTAAAACTCAAGGTTTTACCATGAATGATCATATTTTAGCCTTTCAATTTCACCCTGAAGCTGACGATGAATGGCTAGAAATGGCTTCAAAAAGCCTAAATTTGCCACCTGCTTCGAACTCGGTGCAATCTAGAGAAGAATTAATTTTTGGTCGCAAATATTTAAATCAGTCTAGGTTGTGGTTTTTTAACAGGTTAGATCAATTTTTAAAGATTTAGATAGCTAAAATCTAATTTAAATCATGTGCTTTTCACCTTCTTTTGGACTATAACACAGTCAAAGAAGAGGTAGTTATGTCAAAAATATTATTTGGTTTATTACTATTAGTAAGTTTTCATATTCAAGCTTTACCATTAAATTTTATAAATTCAGAAGATTTCTTAAAACATAAGAGAATCTCACGGGAATTGTTAAAGCAAAAATTTTCTCAAGATAAATCGATTATTTTGGCCCAAGATCAAGCGGAAGATTTAATCGATGATCCCGAAAAGCTTGAAACCAATTTGCAAAAATTAGAAGATGAAAAATTAATGTCGGCAAAGCTTCCGGTGATGCCTTGGTCTGATTCTTACTGGCCCATTTATGCGGGTGCAACTGCTTTTAGATATAATGATCCCAATATGAGTTTTGACAATTGGTTAGATTATAAAAAGTATTACGATGAGAATCCAACTGCCAAATTAGTCGCAGCTAATAAAATAGATGAACTTTCTCCTGCTGAAAAATACGACTATATATTTGGATTAAAATCACTAGGATTAACTCTATACAGTTGGCAAGAAGGGGAAAGCTACCAAAGACAATTTAATAAAGTTGAATCTTGGATGGGACTTTGTCATGGTTGGGCAGCAGCCAGCATTGTTTTACCTGAGCCAAAAAAGAATTTAGAAATTAAAAATATTTTTGGTAAAAATTTAATATTACACCCATCTGATATTAAAGCTCTGGGTACTTTACTTTATGCTAATGGTAATATCCCTTCTAAATATATTGGAACTAGATGTGAATTAAAAAATCCTGAGCGCGATGGAAATGGCCGAGTTAAGTTAGAAGATTGTCTCGATAACAACCCTGGAACTTGGCATCTGGTTGTGACTCACCAAATAGGTAAAATCCAAAGATCATTTGTAATGGATGCTACTTATGATTATGAAGTATGGAATCAACCGGTCTATAGTTATAAATACCAATATGTTCATCTTGAATCGAAAGAAAAGTTTTCAACCTTAGCTGAAGCTATCCTTTCGGTTGAAGATTTTAAAAACGATGAAAGAAAGTCATATCGAAGTGATAATGCGAAATATATTGTTGGTGTTGAAATGAAAGTTAAATATGTTGCAGAAACTGAAGCAAATATTGATGAAGAACAAGAATCGCTTTATTCAGAAGTAACTTATCGCTATGATTTGGAATTAGACGCAGATAAAAATATTATTGGAGGAGAGTGGTATTCTAAAGCTCACCCAGACTTTTTATGGATTCCAAAAAAAGGACATGTTCCTGCTACTTTTGGTGATTCTCAATATCAATCATTAAATTTAAATGCGATTCCAAAACTATTAGCACCAATGGCAAAACAAAATGCTAGTATGGGGATGCCACTTAGTTCTTTAATTAAAACTTTATTTAAATCAGATGAGAATTAAGATGAATATTAAGTTGAGAATTAGTATGAAGAAGGTTCTTTTATGTATTGGGAGTATTATCTTTATGAATCAAAATATAGATGCCAAAGAATTTGTTAAACCAACAAAAGAAGAGTTAAAGAAAAAATTAACCAAAGAACAATATCAGTGTACCCAAGAAGAAGGAACTGAAGCTCCTTTTCAAAATGCTTATTGGAATCATCATGAAGTTGGAATTTATGTAGATGTGGTTAGTGGTGAAGCACTTTTTAGTTCATTAGATAAATATGACTCAGGTTCAGGATGGCCTAGTTTTACAAAAACAATTGAAGAAGGCGTCGTAAAAACTAAAATGGACTACAAAATAGGTTATGAAAGAGTAGAATTAAGATCAAGCAAGGCCGACTCACATTTAGGTCACGTGTTTGATGACGGACCTCTTCCTTCTAAGAAAAGATTTTGCATAAATTCAGCTTCCTTAAAATTTATTCCAGTAAATAAGCTTCAAGAGTTGGGATACGGTAAATATTTGCCGCTTTTTAAGGATAAAACGAAGTAAATATTCATTTGACTAAAATAGGCAGCTAAATTTACTAGGCAACTCTTTTCATTCATTTCAAGCATTTCTATTTCCCATTAAAATAGTGGAAGACACTATAGGGGAAACAAATGAATTTTGAAAAATTTCAAAACATCAACCAATTCAAAAAATACGGTAATAGAACTAGTTCAATGATGACATTGCATCCGCATTTTAATTCCTTCATCAAAGAAACTGACAACAAAGAAATGGGCGAAATTCGTTTTGTGGAAAAAAAGAATTTAGTAGTCATTGCCAATGAACCGCTCACGCATGAAAGAAACAGACAAAAAATTATTTATGAATTTTTAAATCAAAGTAAGTATAAAAACTTTGATCAATATGTATTTCCCATTTCGGAAAAACTTTCAGGTGAATTAAAAAATGTCGGTTTTACAGTTTGGCAAATTGGTTCAGAACCAATATTTAATTTAGCGGAATATTTTAAACCGGGGCAAGATCCTTTAGATTTTCTACCCATCGCAAGAGCTTTAAAAAAAAGAGGGGCGAAAGTTAGTGAAATTAGTGAAGAAGAAGCTTTGAATTTAAAAAATCGTATTGAAGAAATAACGGAAGAAAGCTTGGCCAAAAAGAGAATGGGGGCTTTTGAGTTTTTAAATATCGTCGAACCATTATCAAATGCAGAATATAAAAGATTTTTTATTTTAGAAGATAGAAAAGAAGTGAAAGCTTTTTTGACTGCGCTCCCTATTTTTTATCAGAATCAAGTGATTGCCTATTATTTTAATGACATTTTTAAAAGTGATTCAGCCAGAAGTGCTACCAATGAACTTTTAATCATTGAGGCGATGAGATTAATGCATCAAGAGGGAGTGCTTGAAGTACGTCTTGGTATGGCCCCACTTGCAAGAATTCATCCAGAAGAGAGAGATGCAAAAAACTTAACCGACATTTTTCAAAAAATGAAATGGGGATATAATTTTCAATCTCTTTATGAATTTAAAAATAAATTATCACCAACGAGATGGCGTCCTGTTTATTTAGCTTCTAATCGAAAATCATTAAAAATTCTCATGATTAATGTAATGAGAGTACATTTAACCAAAGGGGCTTACGGGGAATTCATTAAGCGGACTTGGTATTTAGCAAAACAAAAAATTAAATTAAAAGAACGATTTAATAAATACAAAAAAGAAAAAGCAAAATCTGTTAGCGAATTTCTCTTTAGAACCAAAGGCACGATAACATTATTTGCTTTTTTTGTTGGATTGCATTTACTAAAAGTCAGTCAAGCCAGCTTTTTAAAACTATATCAAGAATCGGCCTATATTCCGGGCCAGGTAAGTGCGAAAGGATTATTTTTAGGACCATTATTTCACAATAATAATTTCCATCTATTTGGAGATCAGCTTTCTTTTATCGTTTTTGCCGGTTTTATCGAATACACTTTCGGAATGATGCCGATGCTTTTAATCACCGCTTTAGGGCTATGGCTTTCAAATCCATTTACCAAAATGGTTTTATCTTCAACCTTAAGTCTTATTAGTCCAGAGAAATTTTCCCATGTTTTAATAGAAAAAGACTGGGGGTCCTCGAATGCGGTATTTAGTTTAGTCGGAGCAACTTTATTTGTTATTAAAGATAGAGCTTGGCTTTTTTGGCCATTTTTCTTTCATGCTCTATATATTTCTTTTCATCTTGAAAGCTTTTTATCTACGCACCATTTTATCGGTATCTATCTTGGATACGCTGGTGCTAGTTGGTATTTCTTGCAAATGGATCGAAAACAAAAAAGAGCCTAAGCTTCCTAAAGTTTTTATTCACACTTTAAATAGCGCGATCTAAACACGGAGTGCATGGTTTTATTTATTTCAGCTTGTGGAGCATTTTCTTCATAACTTTTTTGGCTAAGCTGATTAAATTTTATGCAATCGGCTTTTCTAAATTCTTCCATTGCAGTTAAAAGTTCACGATAAGTTGGAGCAAAGCCATGTTCATTAAAATATTTTTCTTCTAAATCAAATAAGTAAGGATAAACGATTTTAGTTAGATCATTAAATTTTACCACCGTTGCGACAGCTCCAGCAGGCATACTTTTTTGCATTTTTGATTTTAAAAGACCCAATTGTCTTAAGATCCAAGCCGATTTTGACATTAAAAAAGCTTTGGGATTGGCCGAAAAATCATAATCTTTTTCAATCATCCAATTAAAAAGAGCCGACATCGAAGCGTCGTGCAGCTTTAATTTTCTAAGAAGTTTTAAATGGCGGTACTCGGCAACTGCGGTAAAGCGAGGATCCATTTCGATATCATAAGGAGCAAAAGTTTCTAATTGCTTGATCCCCATATCTTTAACAAAAGATTCATCTTTTAATTCAAAAAAAGTTGTCTTGTACATTGGAAGAGAAATCGTATTATTCGAACCAAGTTCATAGGCCACTTGAACAACTTCCGAACAAAATAGTTCATCATGAGATTTGGTATTCATGCCAAAATCATAAGGAATGACACCATCTTTTTTTAGTCTTTCTTTTACATATTGAACAATCTTTTTTCCAGCATTTAAGGCTAAATTTTCATTTTGATTTCGATAGACAACCAGGCGAGCTTCTTCTTTTTTTAGCCATTCATCTAGTGGAGTTAAAATGGTACCTGTTTCAATTAATGCCTCGACTAAATATTTTTTCCCTGTCTCATCTTCGCCGACAATTCCAAGGTGAGAAAAGTTGGCATCTTCATCTCCAATTCTAGCAATCATCGAACTAACAAAAGATTGCCCACGCATCAAAATGACATCACCTGTTTTTAAATTAAATTTATCATTTTCAACCTCATTGATAAATTCAGGATGAATGAATGTTTGCTGATGGATTTCTGAAAAAGTTTCGATGTTTGATTTAAATTTTCCTTGGTAATACATCCATTCCGAAAGTCCGTCGGCTACATAGCGAGTGATTCTAATTCCGCGTCTTACAGCTTTTATACAATCTGGAGCCGGGGACTTTAAAGCACTAAATCTTGCTTGCAAATTTATTTTTAACATCAATAAATTCTTATATGTTTCCGGTCCTGACTCTAAAAGGAAACTTTTGTCATTTTCGGTTTTCGGGTAATAGTAATTTGAAGGGAGTTTATAGAGATAGTCGGTTAATTTATAAATATAAGTAGAACAGCTTTTTTCATTAAAAATATCTGGATTTAAAATGTCCTCATTAATTTTTGGAACCTGATTAACTAATTCATCAGTACTTTGAGGCATTCTCTCATAATTTATTTTGGTTTGATGAGCACAAGAGGCGATTAAGCTAATGGCAAGAATTAGAATATAGTTTTTCATAAAATCTCCTCTATATTTGATTTTGTTTTATCGGTATTTTGAGTGAATTTATTTAATGTATAGTTAGAGAATTGATGCCACAAAATAAAGGCAAATTAGCAATGAAATTCAAGGGCTTAAAAGTTTCTCTCAATTCTTGATTTTACCACTTTAACCGCTTGGATTATCTCAGTATTTTGTATAATTAAGGTAGAATTTAGATAATTGGGTTACTATCTTAGAATATGAAAAAGATGTTCATCGTCCTTTTTTTTGTTTTAACAAGCTTTAATGTTTTAGGTCAGGTCAATGCTGGGCCAGTCATCACTTTTAATCCGGCAGGGGGCGAATTAACAACGCTAACTCCAACTATAACGTCTTATATCAGTGATTCCGATGGAGTGAATTATAATTCAGCAAAAATTAAATTAAATGGTTTAGAATTACCAAATACCTTATATCAGATTGATCCCAAAGCTCATTCAATAACTATTCAATTAAATGAAGTTTATAAGTTAAGTTTAGATTCAAATATTATCGATCTTGAAATACAAGATAATTTAGGAAACATTGGAATCGGTTCAGTTGGATTTGATTTAAATAAAGCTTTAAATTATGCCTTAGTTACTATTAATGATTCAACCGCATCATTAAACCGATCTCAATGTGTGATTCTTGAAGGTGGCTTTTTAAAATGCTTTGGTTATAACTATAATGGGCAATTAGGTACGGGAACAAATCAAATCATTGGTGATAACGAAACTCCAGCTCAAATGAGTCCAGTTAATATCCCAGAAAAAGTTGATCAAGTGGCAACCGGAAACCGACATACTTGTGCCGTGACGGAAAATGGAAATTTGTACTGCTTTGGTAATAATAGTTTTGGACAGATTGGAGTTGGAAGTATTCTAGGAGATTCAGGCAGTGATTTTTATTTGCCTACTTTAATTGATATTGGAAATAAAGTAAAAAAAGTTTCAGCGGGTTACGCCCATACTTGTGTCATTTTAATCAATGGTAATTTAAAATGCTTCGGTTGGAACGGCTATAATGTTTTAGGGCAACCGACTAATGGAAATATTGGAGACAATGAAACGCCTAGTAGTCTTCCAGAAATATCTTTCGGTGAGAACGTTATTCAAGTCACCACCGGATGGCAGTTTACTTGTGTTTTGGTTGAATCGGGGCGAGTGAAATGTTTTGGAAACAATCAACTCGGACAACTTGGTCTTGGAACACAAAGTTTCAATATGAAAAATGCCTTGCAAACTCCTTTTTTAAATTTTCCTAAAAAAGTTATCGAAATAGCTTCAAGCTATGTCCACACTTGTGCAATTTTGGAAGACTTTAGCGTTTATTGTTTTGGTAAAAATCAATTGGGACAACTTGGACTTGGTCATACTATGAATATTGGAGATGATGAAGAAGCAAGCTTTGGTGGACCACTTCCATTTGATTACCCCGTTATCAAAGTGGCCTTAGGTGGGACTCATAGTTGTGCTTTATTAAGTAATGAAGCAATCAAGTGCTGGGGGGAAAATAATTTTAATCAACTTGGATATGGTCATACCTATAATCTTGGAGATAATGAACCCATTTCAAGTTACGGATATGTAAACGTCGGAGGCGGAGTTGTTGATGTGAGTTTAGGAGATTATGTATCTTATGCTCGTTTAACCGATGGCCGATTCAAAGCTTGGGGAGAAAATGCTTTTGGGGAATTAGGATTTGGAATTTGTAAGTCCTATTTTGTTACCCAAACACCAAGTGAATTACCAGATGTTTCTTTAGGGGGAAATATCGCTTCGACTCAAACGACCACTTATATAAAATTGACCGCTTATTTTGAAGTGAATCAATATTTTGGACCTTCACCTTTTTTATTAACCTTTGATGCATCTAAATCGTTTAGCGGACTTTCAAAAATTACTAATTATCATCTGGATTTTGGAAATGGAGAGAGTGTTGATTCCACTAATCCGATTATTAATTACACTTATTTAAAAAATGGCGTATACAAAGCTATCTTAACTGTGACCGATCAATATCAATTTCAGACAAGATTTGAAAGAACCATTACTGTTGGTCCGACTAATAATCCACCTCTGGCATTTTTGAAATATTTATCGACTGATTTGGTGGTGGGTGATGAAGGTGTCTTTGATGCTTCGGAATCATTTGATGTCAATGGTCAAATAATGAACTACCAATTTAACTTTGGGGATGGATCAATTCTAGATTCAAATTTAAATCAAGCCAAGCATGCTTATTCAAATGCAGGAAATTTCTTAGCTTCAGTCAAAGTAACAGATAATGATTATAGTAGTGCTGAAAGTTTGCCTGTGATTGTTAATGTAAGGCCATTAAATATGGCGCCATTCGCCAATTTGAATTGTGAAATAAAACATAAATTAGTCTCTTGTGATGGATTTAAGTCCGCTGACCTTGATGGGACAATTGTGAAGTATCAATTAAAAGTTGGTGGGTTAGTTTTTGATAGCACCAATCCTGGTCCATTTGTATTTCGTTTTAAAAAGTTTGGAGTCTATCCCTTAGAATTTAGAGTTTGGGATAATTTAGGTTTATCTACTGTTAGTGAAATGAATTTAGATATATTTCCAAAAGCAGAGCAGAACAATGAAAAATACGAAGAAGTCTTTGATGATAAAGAATCCCATGAATTTGGTCTTAAAAACTTTGAGTATTTAAAATGGCTCATTAAAAAACCAAATGGAGAGTGGTTTGATTTAAGAAATTTTAATAAAAAAGTTGCATCAGAAGCAAAAATATTTGCAGCTGTTTATGATAAAAAGGGAAATTTTTTCTATGTGAATCAGTCCGGCGAACTTTGGAAAAAGGGAATTGATGGTCAAAAATCGATCATTATGAAGCAACTTGTCTTGCCAATTGCAATAACCATCGATGGATTAGATTCAAAACTTTATTTATATCAAAATAGAGATAAATCAATTGTAAAATTTGATCTTTTAAGGTCATCAAAAACTAGTTTTAATTACAATTCAAATTGTAAATTACAGAGGGAATGTGACTTCAATGTGGAGCTTTTAAGTTTCGATGAAGATCAAAATCTAGTGCTCATTAATTTTGAAGATCAAAAGTTAACCGAAGTGCAATTTAGTGATTCAAAATATCAAAAAATAATTCTGAATGAAGCCGAAAAGTTAAAAATAATCTTCCAATTAGAATTCTAAAAAAAAAATCGTCAAAAAATTGAACAAAAAAAAATTAAATTTTTTTTTAGGAATATTTGACAGTTTCGAAGAATCGTTTATGATTAAAGTATGGTTATTAATTTTTAAAAGGAGTTTACAATGGCTAAGAAAGCAACAAAGAAAGCAGCTAAGAAAGCAACAAAGAAAGTAGCTAAGAAAGCAACTAAAAAAGCTACAAAGAAAAAAGCTGCTAAGAAGTAATTAGCTTTTTAATTAAAAGAACCAAAAGTTAAAATGTGAGTTTTGCTTTTGGTTCTTTTTTTTTGTCCATTATTCTAATTTTAAGTTCGCATTTACGTCAAAAACCTGACACTTTATTTAAAAATCTTCCACCATATCTACTAATTCAGGATTTTCAACAAAGGGATTTTTATTTTTTTGATAAATATTGATCTTTAAGTTCCTTTCAATTTCATTTTGATCGACAGGATCTTCTTGATGCCACTTTCTCAAAGTTTTTTCTTCGGCCGCACTGATGGAGTAGTGATATCTGATGGCAAAGTAGAAAAGTGATCTGGCTACATTACCTTTATGGGCTACCGGTGGTTCAAAACAGTTTTTAAAATCTTCACTTTCGCCTCTTTTACTAATTTCTCCGGCCCATTTAACGGTTTTAACATCACAGAAGGGAAGACTTGATCTAATAGAATTGATCACACTGTTGGCCGGATAAAGATGGTGTAGATCGGCTTTAGCTTCTCCATGCGCACCTAAAGATTGAGGCCAGGTATGTTCTATATTCATTATTTTTGGACTGGGAATTGTATCTGTTTCAAGACAGTCTTTGGAATAAACGCTGCAGACTTGGCCGTTTTGATTATCAAGCTTGGTAAAAAGAATTTCATTGGCCCTTTTATAAGAAATGGGAGTGTGGTTAGCCTTGATATCTTGTGAGATTTTGCCTTTAAGCTCTTCAGCATTTAAATTTTTGAAACTATTTAGAGTTTCATCGGAGTAAAGCGCATAAGAGTTCAGTTGAATAAAGGCCAAAAAGATAAAAATTCTACTTTTCAAGGTTCTACTCCTTAAATATTTTAAGGGTTTTACTTAAAGAATGCGTTTTGAACAAGACACCTTGTAAAAATGACTGCCTTTTTAAATGTATACAACTGTTTTAAATCAGCTTTTTAACTACTTTTTATTAAATTGACGAGTTTAGCGCTGTTTTTTAATGTATGGATATGGATAAAAATAGATTTGTCATTGTTAAAAAGTACATAGATTCCTCTCGGAAAGATTTTTCACCACACATGATCTTAGTGATGTTAAAAAGTTCGCTCGCAATTATATGCTTAGCGATTGTGATTCGATTGACCTTTTCAATTACCCCGGGTGGATTCGTGCAAAATTTTGATGATTCCATTTTAAGATGGGTTGAAACTTTGCGCACACCTTTTTGGAATATGATGATGTTAGATGTGACCGCTCTTGGAGGTCTGGCCCTGACAGTTGTTTTAGGTTTATTAGCAGTTTGTGTCTTTTTAATTGCGAAAGATCCAGCGGCTGCCCTACATTTAGCACTGACTTCCACTGGTGGCTTTTTTATTTCTAGTTGGACGAAATCAATTATCGCTAGACCTAGACCATCAATTATTCCACAGCTTGTCGCTGCAGGTGGATTTTCTTATCCAAGTGGACACTCCATCACGTCGGCCGCCATTTATCTCACCATGGCCATACTCGCTTGTCGGCATTTTAAATCCTATCGCTCTCGTTTTGCCCTTTTATTTTTAGCCGCAGTGATGATTACTTTGATTTCTTTTTCAAGAATATATCTGGGAGTGCATTATCCATCAGACACGATGAGTGGGGCCTTGATGGGAATTTCTTGGGCCTTATTAATGGCGGCTTTGTTTTCTAAAACTCATTTTGCTTTTAACTAAAAATTAGAATAAAATTTGTTTAATGAAAACCGATCCTGTATTCCAGTTTAAACATAAACTCACTCCTGATGCTATCGAAATTAAAGCTC
>JACCDQ011080953.1_pt1 | contig 10791 bp, 12 predicted proteins | sample 7446031 | NCBI WGS metagenome assembly JACCDQ01 (sample SAMN15323442, study PRJNA562643) | freshwater metagenome | isolation source: river surface water | place: USA:Blue River Watershed | collected 2017-08-17
GACGATTCGTTCTTGATGTCAGCTTCGGCAACACCGAGTTGCTCGGCGACGATTTTCTTAACGCGTGATTCGATGTCAGACATCTTGGTCCTCCAGTGGGTGGGTTGTTCGTAAAAGTGCGCGCATTCTATCAGGTTTGCGCTGTGAAACTTAAGTTTTGGCTTGTGCTTTTCGCTATGACCGAGAGCATTCCCAGCGGCATCAGCCGCCGCTCATGTACATGCCGCCATTCACATGCAGGGTGGTGCCGGTGACATAGCCCGCATCGCCTGAAGCGAGGAAAGCGACGGCTGCAGCGACATCTTCCGGCATGCCGAAACGACCGGCCGGAATCTGCTGCAACAGCGCAGCAACCTGCTGCTCGTTCAATGCTTTAGTCATGTCCGTGTCGATGAAACCGGGTGCGACACAGTTGACAGTAATATTACGACTGCCAATTTCGCGCGCCAACGCGCGGCTCATGCCGGCCACGCCGGCCTTGGCAGCAGCATAGTTCATTTGGCCAGGGTTGCCAGCCGAGCCAACCACCGACGTGATGTTGATGATGCGGCCATATTTTGCCTTCATCATGCCGCGCAGTACCGCGCGGCTCATGCGGCCGACTGCGGTCAGGTTGGTCGAGATCACGGCATCCCATTCTTCGTCTTTCATGCGCATCGCCAATTGGTCTTGCGTGATACCGGCATTATTCACGAGGATGGACAGCCCGCCGAATTCTTTTGCGATGGCATCGACCAGCGCGGCCGACGACTCTGCATCGTTCACGTTCAGCACGGCGCCGCGACCTGCATCTGCACGCACAGCCTGCAGGTAGTCGGTGATGGCCGCCGCACCGGCTTCGGATGTCGCCGTGCCAATCACGGTCGCACCGCGTCGTGCCAGCTCCACCGCGATCGCTCGGCCGATGCCTCGCGAAGCGCCAGTAACGAGCGCGATCTGCTTGTCAAGATTGGAACTCATTTGCCTGTCTCCAGAATGGCATCCAGCGATGCCTGATCCACGATCGCCTCAGCCGTCAGTTCGCCGTTGATCCGCTTGACCAGACCCGTCAGCACTTTTCCGGGACCGCATTCGATCACGCGAGTGACGCCGCTGGCCGCCATTTTCTGCACCGATTCAACCCAGCGCACCGGGCTTGCAGCCTGACGAACCAGCGCATCCTTGATGGCAGCCGGATCACTCACGATGGCGACGTCGACGTTGTTGATCAACGGGATGGATGGCGCAGAGAAACTCACGCCGGACAGATAGTCACGCAGCCGATCCGACGCCGGCTTCAGCAACGACGAATGAAACGGCGCCGATACGGGCAGCGGCAGTGCCCGCTTCGCGCCCTTCGCCTTGGCCGCCTCGCATGCGCGCTCAACAGCTGACTTGTGCCCGGCGATCACGACCTGTGCAGGCGCATTGAAATTGACGGGCTCGACGATCTCGCCCTGCGCGGCTTCGGCGCACGCAGCGCGCACATCATCATCCGACAAACCCAGGATCGCTGCCATGCCGCCCTGCCCGACCGGCACGGCTTCCTGCATGGCCTGCGCGCGGAAACGCACCAGCGGCACGGCGTCTTTGAATGCGATCACGCCAGACGCCACCAGTGCCGAGTACTCACCCAGGCTGTGGCCAGCCACGAGCGCTGGCAGTGCACCACCAGCGGCAATCCACGCGCGATAGAACGCGACCGCAGAAGCCAGCATTACCGGCTGCGTATTGGTGGTCAGGTCGAGCTGCTCCTTCGGGCCCTCGGCGATCAGATTGCCGAGATCGAAACCGAGCGCGTCGGATGCTTCGGCGATAGTGTCGGCGACGATGGCGTTGCCGGCAAAGCCGTTCAACATGCCGATCGCCTGCGAACCTTGGCCGGGAAATACGAATGCAATGGTCATGGTGTGTCTGTGTAGAGCGTCAACAGAATTAAATACGTGCGAGCACCGCGCCCCAGGTGAAGCCGCCGCCGACACCTTCCATCATCACGGTCTGGCCGCTGCGGATACGTCCATCGCGCACTGCGGCGTCGAGTGCCAGCGGAATCGATGCCGCCGAGGTGTTGCCATGCTGGTCTACAGTAACAACCATCTTTTCCAGCGGCAGACCGAGCTTTTTCGCGGTGCCCTGCATGATGCGGATATTCGCCTGGTGCGGAATCAGCCAGTCAATCTGAGAAGCTTGCATGCCGGCGGCATCCAATGCTTCGTTGGCCACTTTTTCCAGCACCGAGACAGCCAGCTTAAACACAGCTTGACCATCCATTGTCAGGAAGGCACTGCCGCTCACCGTACCGGAATTCACATTGCCAGGCACGCACAAGATGTCAGTATGGCGACCGTCGGCGTGCAACTTGGCTGCAAGGATACCGGGCTCGTCGGATGCCTCGAGAATGACGGCACCAGCACCATCGCCGAACAGCACGCAGGTGGTACGGTCGTTGAAATCGAGAATGCGCGAGAACACTTCGGCGCCGATCACGAGCACGCGCTTGTGCATGCCGGATTTGATGAAGCTATCCGCTGCGGACATCGCGTATACAAAGCCACTGCAGACTGCCTGAACGTCGAGTGCGCCGCAGTTGTTTGTGATGCCGAGCTTGCGCTGCACAACGCAGGCCGTGCTCGGGAACCCCCCCAGGAAGTCCGGAGTCGAGGTCGCGAGGATGATCAGGTCAATATCATCCGGCTGCAAGCCGGCCATCTGCAGCGCATTCTGCGCCGCGGTCACAGCGAGGTCGCTGGACAGCACACCTTCATCGGCAAAATGTCGGGCAGAGATCCCGCTGCGCGACACGATCCACTCATCCGAAGTCTCCAGGCCTTTCGCTGCCAGCATGGCGGCGAGATCCTGATTGCTTACTCGACGTGGCGGCAGGCAGCTGCCGGTCGAGACGATGCGGGAATATTTGCTCATGCGGTCTTTTGTTCGTTGGTTTCGCGGCTGGCGGCCGAATTCGGCATCAACTCTGCGATCGACGTTTCGATACGCGACAGCACATCGTGCCGCGCTGCCTCGAATGCGCGCCGGATGGCCCATTCAAAGCCATAGGCGCTTTCGCCTCCATGACTCTTGAACACCAGTCCACGCAAGCCGAGCAAGCTCGCGCCATTGTAGCGGGACGGATTGAGTCGTTGCGAAATACGTTTCAGCGCACGCTGAGCGATCAGTGCACCCAGCATGTTGATCCAGCCTTTTTTCAGCTCGGCAGTCAGCACACCCTTGATCAGGCGCCCAACACCCTCAGCAGCTTTCAGCGTGACGTTACCGACAAAGCCATCGCAGACGACGATATCGGTCGTGCCCTCGAAGATGTCATTACCTTCGACGTTGCCGTAGAAATTGATGAGACCTTTCGCATGATCAGCGCGCAACAGCTCAGCGGTCTGCTTCACGAGCTCATTGCCCTTGATATCTTCCTCGCCAACATTCAGCAGGCCGACGGTCGGGCGTGCATGACCTTCGACAGCCGCCACCAATGCCGACCCCATCAATGCGAACTGATGAAGGTGCAAGGGCTCGCAGTCGACGTTCGCACCCAGATCGAGCACGTAGGTCGGACCGTCTTTCTGGTTTGGAAGAATGGTGCAGATCGCCGGCCGATCGACGCCGGCCAGCGTCTTCAGCAGATAGCGTGACACAGCCATCAGCGCACCGGTATTACCGGCTGAAACGCAGGCGTGCGCCGAACCATCTTTGACACGGCCGATCGCAACCCGCATCGAAGAATCTTTCTTGCGACGCAGCGCGACCTCAAGCGGGTCGTCCATCTCGACGACCTCGGTCGCATTGATGACGGACAGGCGGGGGTGATTGTCCGCACCGAGCTTCTTCAACTCGGCGCGCACAACATCCTCACGACCGACGAGCAAAAGCTCTGCGTCAGGCTCGCGCTGAACGAAGGCTACGGAGGCGGGAACGGTGACTGACGGGCCGTGATCGCCGCCCATGCAGTCAATGGAAATCTTGATGGTCATGATCTTTCAACGATAACGCATGAAACCGCGCTCATGCGCATGATCATGACCCGATGACGTTGTTCGCGCATACGAAAACGGCGGAAGCAGTCATTGACACTTCACGCCGGTTTGCAGCAATACGATTTATGCCTACCGGTGCGATGACGACGAATTACTCGTCGTTCTTCGTCTTCAGGATCTTGCGACCACGGTAGAAACCGTTCGGGCTGATGTGGTGACGCAGATGCGTCTCACCCGTCGTCGGCTCAATGGCGGTCGCCGGCGGGGTCAGGAAATCGTGTGCACGATGCATACCGCGCTTCGACGGGGTCTTTTTGTTCTGCTGAACAGCCATGACTTGCTCCTAAATCGGTGAATCTAAAATTTTAACACAGGGAACGCCGTTCCCCCAAGCTCGAGATGGTTCCGGGCTCGACAACCGTCTCGTTCAGAATTTGAACTAACTCAATTAAGTTTTTTCAGGACAGCAAACGGCGAGTCCGGTTTTTCCTGAGGAATCTCGGGAGCATCGCCAGGACAAACCTCATGTCGCGCCGACAGCGGCAGCGACAATAGAGCCTCATCCTCAACCAACTGCAGCAGGTCCTGTGTAGTCGAACCGACGATCACGTCAATACTGTCATCATCGAGCTTTTCCTCGACTTCATCGGCATCGGCCTCGTCACGTGCCAGCACCAACACGGCTTCCGAAACAATCGGATACCGGAATGGCGTCAAGCACCGCTGGCAGATCAGACCAACCTCGCCGTCGATCGTCATTGTCAACTGCGGAAAGCCTTTCGGATGCCGACCACCGGTGAAAGACCAGCGGAACTCGCCCGCAGCATCTGCCGCCTCGGAAGACAAGCGCCCGAAAGACTCGACCGGCGTCACGCCGGAGCGATCCTCGCCAAGCTGGCAAAACTCGAATGCGTTGACGGTGGTAGCGCTCATCGAACGTTTAGCTCCCGGAAAACCCGTTATCATAGCAGGGATTCGAGGCATACACAGCCACGCTCCCAGCTCGCCGGAATTTGCCCATTTCCCCCACATGCTTTCCACGTCCCCGCCTCGCCTGATACTCGCGTCCAGCTCCACTTATCGACAACAGTTGCTGGCCCGCCTGCGCCTCCCGTTCGAGGCTATTGCACCCTCTGTGGACGAAACACCTCTACCCGACGAAACGCCGCCCGCTGCTGCGCTGCGACTCGCACGCGCGAAAGCCGAAGCCGTAGCGAGAAACGCTCGCGACGCACTCGTCATCGGGTCTGACCAGGTGGCAACCCTGGATGGCGAGCACATCGGCAAACCTGGCAACCATGAAAGGGCTCTCGCCCAGCTGAAAAAAATGCGCGGCCGGGAGGTGGTGTTCCACACCGCACTCTGCCTGCTGGACACCCGCGCCGGTGCCAGTCCGGAGCTGCAAATCGAGAACGTACAAACGCTGGTGCGCTTTCGCGACTTGCCGGATGCCGAGCTGGATGCCTACCTGCGCATCGAGCAACCGTACGACTGTGCGGGCAGTGCCAAGAACGAGGCCCTCGGCATCACTATCCTTGAGAGCATTCGCAGCGATGACCCGAACGCCCTCACCGGCCTGCCTCTGATCGCTCTGACCACCATGCTGCGCAACGCCGGCATCCGCTTTTTTACGGAGTAACACGCATGTCCGGCATCCTCTATCTGATACCGAATGCACTCGGCCCCGGCGATCTCGAGCAGATAATTCCGGCACCGGTACGCGCCATCACTGCGGGGCTCGACAGCTTCATTGCAGAAAATGCCAAAACGGCACGTGCGTTCCTGAAGACTGTGGCAAGCACTCATCCACTGCAAACCGTGCTGCAGCAAATCGAGATTCGCGAACTGAACGTGAACACCCGCGCCGACGAACTGCCGTCGCTGCTGGCGCCGCTGCTGGCGGGGAAAAATGTCGGCCTATTGTCAGAAGCCGGCGTACCGGCGGTCGCCGACCCGGGTGCGGACCTGGTGCGACTTGCACATGCAAAAGGCATTGCGGTTCGACCGCTGGTCGGTCCTTCTTCCCTGTTGCTCGCGTTGATGGCGAGTGGCCTGAATGGCCAGAGCTTCGCCTTTCACGGCTACCTGCCAACCGATACCGACGCTCGCGCCGCACGCATTCGCCAACTGGAACAACGCTCGCGGCAGGAAAAACAGACACAGATCCTGATCGAGACACCCTATCGAAATGACGCCATGCTGCAGGCGCTGGCAACGAACTGCAGCAGCCAGACCCTGATCTGTGTCGCAACTGACCTTACCTTGCCGTCAGAATCAGTGCGTACCGCGCAAGCTCAGCAGTGGAAGCAGGAAATTGCGGCGGGCCGTATGCCAGAGTTCAGAAAAAAGCCGACCGTCTTTCTGTTCCTGGCCTGACGGTCGGTTTCAATTTGTGGTGCGGCCCTCCCGGACCGCCCTGCCATCAGCGCGGCTTGAACCACTCTGTGGCGAGCGTTTTCGCCATAGACTCGCCGACCGCCGCACCGAATTTTTTCAGCACGCGATCCGACAAGCCCTCACGCACTGTGTAGTCGATCAGGTCTTCGGCTTTCAGCACATCACGCGCCACGCTGTCGACCGTGCCGAGGCTGTCGGCCAAACCAAGGTCAATCGCTTTGCTGCCAGTCCAGAATAATCCGGAAAAAATCTCCGGCGAAGACTTCAGCCGCTTGCCTCGACCGGTCTTAACGGCAGTGATGAATTGCTGGTGAATCTCGTCAAGCATTGCCTGCGTGAACGCCCGGTGTCGTGCATTCTGCGGCTGGAACGGATCCATCATGGCCTTGTTCTCGCCCGCAGTCATGAGGCGGCGCTCGATGCCGAGCTTTTCCATCAGGCCAGCAAAACCGAAGCTGCTCATCAGCACACCGATCGACCCGACGATGCTGCCCTGGCTGACATAGATCTTGTCAGCGGCAGCTGCGATGTAATAACAGCCGGATGCACACATATCCTCAACCACCACATACAGCGGCTTGGCCGGATGCAGCGCACGCAGACGGCGGATCTCGTCATTGATAATGGCCGACTGCACCGGGCTGCCGCCCGGACTGTTCATGCGCAGCACGACGCCGACCGAGCCAGCGTCGGCAAAAGCATCCTGCAGCGCCGGCAACACCGTGTCGACCGAAGCTGTGCTGCTCTCGGCATCGATCTCGCCAGTGATCTCGATCAAGGCCGAGTGGCGCGTACTCGGTGGCTTGCCGCCCCACTTCATGTCGAGTGCCACGCCGATCGCGAACAGCCCGATGACAAGTGACGCAATGCGAAACAAATTGCGCCAGCGGCGATTTGCGCGCTGCTCGTCCACCATACCCTGCGCCAGTTTTTCCAGCGTGGCGTACGGAATGCCCTGTCTGCCGTCCGGCTGCGACGGTTCGTTCAGTTGTGTATTTTGTTCGTCCATGGACTCGTTGTGTGCAAGCTTAAGGGTTCATGCAAGTGCCGGGCGCACAAAATCGTCCGGCTGCCAGTAAATCTTGCCTTCTGCCTCCACGACTGCAATCTTGTGAAGTCGACCACCGCGGCAAGGCCCGCCGGCGCAGCGTCCGGTATGGGGTTCGTACAAGGCGCCATGCGTTGCGCACATCAGGTACAAGCCACTCGACTCAAAAAACTCCCCCTGATTCCAGTCGAGCTCCATCGGCACATGCGCACAACGATTCAGGTAGGCATGCGCAGTGTCACCGTAACGGATCACGAACGCGGTCCAGTCCTCGCCGCCGGCGGTGACAGGAAAGCGCAGGCCCTTGCCACCATCAACCACCTCAGTTGAATCGCAAATATAGATCGTTTCAGTCATGCGGACAGACTTAAGCGTGCTCGTTCAGCCAGGCGTGCAGCTCGGCGATCGAGGCGGCACCGAACAACGGCGAGAGTGCCGCCAGTTCCTGTGCCGGATGCGCACCATAATGCACGCCGACAGCCGCCGCCCCGGCGTTACCGGCCATCTGCAGGTCGTGCGTGGTATCGCCGATCATCAGCGTACGCTGCATGTCCTGCCCCAGTTCGCGCGTCAGCTCCTGCAGCATCGCCGGGTGTGGCTTGGAAAAAGTCTCGTCGGCACATCGGGTCGCATCAAACAACGACGTTACCCCGGCGGTAGCCATCGCGCGATTCAGGCCGACGCGGCTCTTGCCGGTCGCGACCGCCAGGAAATAACCCTGCCCAGCGAGATCCTGCAGCATCTCGCGCGCTCCGTCGAACAGCGTCAAGGCATGATCCTGCGACAGATAATGGTAGCGATAGCGCTCGACCATCTTCGGGTAATGGCGAGGGTCGAGGTCTGGCATGGCCGCCTGCAAAGCGTCGCTGAGCCCGAGGCCAATGACATAAGATGCAGACTTCTTGTCTGGCACTGGCAGACCGAGGTCGCAGGCGGCCGACTGCATGCTGGCGATGATCGCTGAAGTGCTGTCCATCAGCGTGCCGTCCCAGTCAAAGACGATCAGGTCAAAATTCTTGCGTGGCATCTAAATTGAAAACTAAGGTGTCTCGGATATAGCGTTGTCATTACCGGCAGGCTGCAACGATTGCAAAAAGCGCAAGCACTCGGGCGGCAACGGGGCTTCCACACTAACAGGCTGCCCCGTCACCGGGTGCGTGAAGCCGAGCCTGTACGCATGCAGGAACATCCGCTTCAGCGGAACGCGCTGCCCGTCGGCCTTCTGGAGTTCACGGTTCAGCGCAAAGTCGCCGTACTTGTCATCACCCGCAATCGGAAAACCTGAGGACGCCAAATGGACGCGGATCTGGTGGGTACGTCCGGTCTTGAGCTCCGCTTCCAGCAACACAAAGTCGCCGTATTTTCGCAATAAATTAAATACCGTGTGCGAAGGCTGCCCGTCGGACTGGACCCGCACTCGGCGCTCGCCGTCCGGCGTGGTGTACTTGAACAGTGGCAGCTTCACGTGCTGGCGGCGGTTCAACCACTCCCCCTTCACCAAGGTCAGGTAGCGCTTGTCCAGCTGCCCATCACGAATCTGTTCGTGCAAATTAGTTAATGCGCTGCGCTTTTTGGCCAGCATCAGGATGCCCGAGGTTTCGCGGTCAAGACGGTGCACAAGCTCCAGAAAACGAGCAGCAGGGCGGGCCGCACGCAGCTGTTCGATTACACCGTAACTGACACCTGAGCCACCGTGGACGGCAACGCCTGCGGGTTTATCAATGATTAACAATGCATCGTCTTCGAGCAGCACCCGGAACTCTGCCGCCGGCACATGACTCTCATCGCGCTCGGCGAGTCGCATTGGCGGCACCCGCACCGTGTCGCCTTCGACCAGCCGGTAAGTCTGGGCAATCCGCCCTTTGTTTACCCGTACCTGGCCCGAACGCAGCACTTGGTAAACATGACTTTTAGGAACGCCCTTGCAGACTCTTATCAGGAAATTATCAATGCGCTGACCCGCATCTTCGGGTCCGATCATGATCATTCGAACCTCGGGTCGCGTCTGCGAATCCGGGGCAGCGGAGCGAGAAACAGATCCATTCTCGGAAAATCTCGCTAAGTCCTTCATTTTGAATATATAATCGACCAGCGGAAAAGATCCGCCAAGTGTTCTAAAAGAAAAAGAGCATTCTACACAGGGGCGTGTCCGCCGGCCTCGCAAGTTTTTGCAAATCGGGCGGAATAGCTGTGTATGCATCATCCCCCTGCGGTCAGGGTCGCACCAAAGCTGCGATCGGGCAGGCAGCGGGATGTTGGAACCGAGTACCTGGAATTCAAGGATAAGTCTGGCCAGCCTCCCGTTGAAGGAAAGGCTGGCCGGTAGATGTCGCCGTACAGTTTGCCGCTTTCGTCCAACGCCACTATCCAACCCGATATGGTTATTGCCAATCCAGCCCAGTACGGCCAGCAGCCGCGCACAGCGCGCCTGAAGGCGCGCCTGCGGGTCTAAGGATTGTCGACAACGGCCTGCTGACTGCCCATCCGCGCCCTGCGGGGCGGCGCGCATTGCGCGCTCACCTCGCGCAACGGCAACTCCCCCCGTCCAGCCTTCGCGTCCTCGCATGCATCCCTGAATTGGCCGCGCACTTTTATAGCGCGGCATAAAGGCCCCCAGGGGCCGCGGAGCATCACATGAAACGCATGTTGTTCAATGCAACGCAGCAGGAAGAACTGCGCGTCGCCATCGTCGACGGCCAAAAGCTGATCGACATCGACATCGAGACCGCCGGTCGCGAGCAACGCAAGTCGAATATCTACAAGGGTGTCATCACCCGCATCGAGCCCTCACTCGAAGCCTGCTTCGTCAATTACGGCGAAGAGCGCCACGGCTTCCTGCCGTTCAAGGAAGTCGCCCGCAGCTATTTCCGCGAAGGCGTCGATGTGCGCAACGCCAGCATCCGCGAAGCGTTGCGCGAGGGCCAGGAAATCATGGTCCAGGTGGAAAAGGAAGAGCGCGGCAATAAAGGCGCTGCGCTGACCTCGTTCATCTCGCTGGCCGGCCGCTATCTGGTGCTGATGCCGAACAATCCGCGCGGCGGCGGCGTGTCGCGTCGTGTTGAAGGCGAGGACCGCCAGGAACTGCGCGAGACGATGGACAAGCTGGACCTGCCCCAGGGCATGTCCGTCATCGCCCGCACCGCCGGCATCGGCCGCACCGTCGAAGAACTGCAGTGGGACCTGAACTACCTGATGCAGTTGTGGACCGCCATCGAAGGCGCAAGCAAGTCGGCGCCGGGCGCGTTCCTGATTTACCAGGAGTCGTCGCTGGTGATCCGCGCCATCCGCGATTACTTCCAGCCCGACATCGGTGAAATTCTGATCGACACCGATGACATCTACGAGCAAGCCCAACAGTTCATGAGCCACGTGATGCCCGAC
>JACCDQ011739346.1_pt1 | contig 10791 bp, 8 predicted proteins | sample 7446031 | NCBI WGS metagenome assembly JACCDQ01 (sample SAMN15323442, study PRJNA562643) | freshwater metagenome | isolation source: river surface water | place: USA:Blue River Watershed | collected 2017-08-17
CGGCCTGGGTCGATGCCGGCGGGCAGATCCGCCTGGTGCGCGAAGATGCCGGTCGCCACAACGCACTCGACAAGCTCGGTGGCGCCCTGCTGCGCAGTGCTCTGCCGGTGGCCGAGGGTTTCATCCTGACCAGCAGTCGCGCCTCCTACGAAATGGTGCACAAGGCGGCCAGCATCGGCGCCACCGCGTTGATCGCGGTCTCTGCACCGACGGCGCTGGCCATCCGCACCGCGCAGGCCGCCGGAATCCTGCTGGCCGGGTTTGCCAGACCTGGCCAGCTCGTCGCCTATACCGATGCCGGACGTCTGAGCGGCGAATTGCCGCCCGCTGACGCCTCCCGCACCTTCATGTAATGCGCAGGCCCTGCCTGCGCACGGAGAAGTTTTCTTGATGAATCTGCCTCAGACCCTGCCTTCCTCGATTGCGCCGCCCCTGGTCCTGGCGCCCGCTGCCCAGCTCTTCTCACGTCGCGCCGAACGCCTGCGCAAGCTGGCCACCGGCCATCCGATGGCACGCTGGATGGAATGGCTGGCCGGCGTTGCCGACCGGCAGCAAGGCCTCCTCGATCGCCTGGGCACTCAGGCCATCGAACCCCTGAGCGCCTGGCCGGCACTCTATGGCGAATTGTGCCGCGGACTCGGGCTTGTGCCGGAGGATGGCGCGGTGCTGGAGGCACGGGCGCAGGCCTGTCTGGCGCTGGCTGCCGGCCGCGGGGCCGGCGAGGGGCGCGGGCAGGCCGACCTGCTGGTGGCTGCGGCCATCCAGGTGGCATGGGTGCAGTCTTCACGCCAGCGCTGTGCGCAGACCCTGCCGGCCATTGCGAACCGTGATCAGTGCCCCTGCTGTGGCAGCGCTGCAGTCGGCGGCGTGGTGATGGCGGGGGATGGTCGCGGTGGCCTGCGCTATCTGGAATGCTCGCTGTGTGCCACGCGCTGGCATGTGGTGCGCGCGCACTGCAGCCTGTGCGACAGCACCGGCGAAGTCGCCTATCTGGGGCTGGAAGGCGGCGCGGGCGAGGTCCAGGCGGAAACCTGCCCGGCCTGCTCCGGTTACATCAAGCTGTTCTTCGAAGCCCGCGCACCGGGCATCGACCCGGTGGCAGATGACCTCGCCACGCTGGTGCTGGACGTGCTGGTAGGCGAGGACGGTTTTGCCCGCGGCGCGCCCAACCTCTTCCTGGTCGCAGGTGAAGCGGTCTGAGTCCGGCGCGCTGATCGTTTGCAGAGTGTTGCGGCAGCAGCCGGCAAGCTTGGCGCGCCGTGGTGTGTCTGCGGCCAGAAAGCCCGCAACCGGGCGGCTTTGCCTGATCCGATGCGCATGTTTTGCGGGTGATTTGCCTGTTTGTCAGGATTCATGGCCGGCCGTGGCAGGCTCCATCTGCCCTCCTAGAATCCGTGAGCTTGCTGGCCGCTGCCGTCTGAGGCGGTCGGCCGGGCGCTCACTCACTCATTCAGGAGATCATCATGGGCATCATCATTACCTGCATCGTCGGTCTGATCGTCGGCGTCGTCGCGAAACTCCTCATGCCCGGACGCGATCCGGGCGGCTGGTTCGTGACCATGCTGCTCGGGATTGCAGGCTCGTGGGTCGGCAGCTTCCTCTCGGCTCACCTGGGCATGGGCGCTTCGGTGGGCTGGATCGGTTCGATCATCGGCGCCATGATCCTGCTGGCGGTCTATCGCCTAGCACAGCGCGTCTGAGCCATCCGCGCGAAACAGGGCCGGCGTGCCCGCTCAGCGCGGGGCGCTGGCCGGGGCTTCGCCGGCCTTCTTCTTTTTCTTTTCCAGGTATTCCTGCTCGTGCCGGGCATAGCGTTCGGCATCCTTGCGGGCCTGGGCCGCGCGTGCCGCTGCCGCATCGTTGCGCGCCTTGCGATCGGCCTCGGCTTGGCGGACTCGCCCGGCACGCTCGGCATCGGCTCTGGCCTGACTGGCCGGGTCGACCGTTGCCGGCGGCGCGTTCTTCGGCATCACGGCGGGGGGGACGGACTCCGCCGTGGGGGGCGGTGCCTTGCGATCGGTGGCGGGCTCGGCCGGCAAGGGGCGTGCCGTCGGTTTGGGCTCTGCCTTGTTCATCATGTCCAGCTCCACCTTGCGCGCTTTGGCGACGCGATCGATCTGGTTCGCGTCAATGTCGAGCTGGCGTACGACCTTCATGCGATCGATGTTTTCCTTGCGGACCCGGTCGCGACAGGCGTTAACGAGGATCTTCGCGTAGCACGCGGCCTCGTCACGCTTGCGGATGGCTTCGGCTTCGGCGCGCAGACGATCCGCTTCGCGGCGCATGTCGGCCGCACGGTGCTCGGCGGCCTCGGCCTCGGCGAAGGTCGTGGGCTCCGGCGGCAGATCGGCCGAGGGCGTCGGGCCTTCGGCAGCGACACGGAACGCGGTGAGCAGCAGGAGCAGCAGCGGAAGCTTCTTGATCGACATGGAGGAGCGGGGCGACGGTGGCCTGTAGAATGCGGTTCGGTTCCATTGTCCCAGACCCTTCCACCTTGATCCAGTTCCGCAAGCTCGCACTCGCCCGGGGTGCCCGTCGCCTGATCGACGATCTTTCCCTCCAGATTCACCCTGGCTGGCGCATTGGCGTGGTCGGCGCCAATGGCACCGGCAAGTCCAGCCTGTTTGCCTTGCTGCGCGGCGAGCTGCATCAGGACCAGGGCGAGCTGGAAATCCCCGCCGTCTGGACGATTGCCCATGTCGCGCAGGAAACGCCGGCATTGGCCATGAGTGCGCTCGATTACATCCTTAAAGGGGATGCCGAGCTGCGTCGCGTGCAGCGCGAGCTGGAAGCGGCCGAGGCCGCGCAGGACGGCCACCGCATCGGCGAACTCCACACCCGTCTGCAGGAGATCGACGGCTATTCCGCCAATGCCCGCGCCAGCACGCTGCTGCATGGGCTGGGGTTTGCGGATGCCGACTGCGCCCGGCCGGTGTCTGATTTCTCCGGCGGCTGGCGGATGCGCCTCAATCTGGCGCAGGCGCTGATGTGCCGATCCGACCTGCTGCTGCTCGACGAGCCGACCAACCACCTGGATCTCGACGCGGTGGTGTGGCTCGAAAAATGGCTCGCGGCCTATCGCGGCACGCTGCTGCTGATTTCGCACGACCGCGATTTCCTTGACGCCTGCGTGACCCACATTGCCTATCTCGATCAGCAGCGGCTGACCCTCTACACCGGGGACTACGACGCCTTCGAGGATCAGCATGCCGCGCAACTCGCGCAGCAGCAGGCGCTGTTTGAGAAGCAGCAGCGCGAAGTGGCGCATCTGCAGAAATACATCGACCGTTTCCGCGCCCAGGCCACCAAGGCGCGCCAGGCGCAGAGCCGGATCAAGGCGCTCGCGCGCATGGAGCGGATTACCGCGGCGCACGTCGACACCCCCTTCGACTTTGCCTTTCCGGTGCCGGACCGCGCGCCGGACCCGATGGTGACCCTGCGCGACGTGACGCTCGGCTATGGCGAGAAAACCATTCTCGACGGCGTGAAGCTGGAGCTGCGACCCGGTGCCCGTCTCGGCCTGCTGGGCCCCAACGGCGCGGGCAAGTCCACGCTGATCAAGCTGCTCTCGGGCGAGCTTGCCGCACAGAGCGGCACGGCGCTGCTGGGCAAGGGCGTGGTGCTCGGCTATTTCGCCCAGCATCAGCTCGAACAGCTCCGGCCGGACGAATCCCCCCTGCAGCATCTTGTCCGGCAGGAGCCGATGACGCGCGAGCAGGATCTGCGTGACTACCTCGGCGGCTTCGATTTTCGCGGCCCGATGGCGGACGCGAAGGTCGGCCCCTTCTCCGGCGGCGAGAAATCCCGACTCGCGCTGGCGCTGCTGATCCGGCACAAGCCGAACCTGCTGCTGCTCGATGAACCGACCAACCACCTCGATCTCGAGATGCGCCACGCACTCACACTGGCGCTGTCCGAATATGAAGGCAGCATGGTGCTGGTCAGCCACGATCGCGCCTTGCTGCGAACCGTCTGCGATGATTTCCTGCTGGTCGCCGACGGCGCCGCCAAGCCCTTCGATGGCGACATCGATGACTATCTCGTCTGGCTGGATGCGCGTCGTTCGCGCGAGGCCGCAGCTCGTGTCGACGTGCAGGCCGCGGATGACAAGGCAGCGCGCATTGCCAGCCGTGAGGCCGAGAAGGCCGATCGCCAGGCGCGCATCACGCGCCGCCGCCCCCTGCTCAAGGAGCTGGAGCAACTCGAACGCAAGCTCTCCGGCTGGCAGGGCGAGAAGAAGCTGCTCGACGAGCGCGTGTCCGACCCGGCGCTCTACGCGAGTGGCGATGGCGCGCTGGTGCAGAGCCTGCTCAAACGCCAGGGCGAGCTGGCCGCGAGCATCGAAGCGGCCGAGGAGCGCTGGCTGGAGATCCAGACGGAGCTGGAAGAGATCGGCGAGGTCTGATCAGCCGGCAAAGCGATGGGCCACGCCCACGTAAAGCGGGATGCCGACGAAGAGATTCAGCGGCAGCGTGAGGCCCAGTGACATGCCCAGATACAGCGAGGGGCTGGCTTCCGGTACCGCCTCGCGCAGCACTGCGGGCACTGCGATGTAGGAGGCGCTGGCCGCCAGCACCATCAGCAGGCTGGTATCGCCAGCCGGCAGGCCGAGCAGCCGGGCAAGCCCGAAAGCCAGCGCGGCATGGACCAGCGGGGCCAGCAGTGCATACAGGATCAGCGCCGGCGGCTGGCCGCGCAGGGCAGGCAGCTTGCGGGCGGTCATCAGGCCCATGTCCAGCAGGAAAAAGGCCAGCATGCCCTTGAAGAGATCGGCTGAAAAAGGCTGCATGGCGGCCTTGCCGGCTTCGCCGGTCAGCAGGCCGATCAGCATCGCACCGAGCAGCAGCAACTGCGCACCATCGGTGAAGGATTCATGCAGCAGCTTGCCGAGCCCGCCGCCCGGGGGCGTAGCCAGCGCCAGGCTGCCATTGCTCTGGAGGCTGGCAGCCGAGCGCCGCAGGCGGTTGGCCATCAGCACGGCGAGCAGGATCGCCGGGGATTCCATCATCGCCATGGCCGCTGCCATGTGGCCGCCGAAGGCCAGACCGCGGGTTTCGAGGTATTGGGTCGCGGTAATGAAGGTCACGGCACTGACCGAGCCATAGGTTGCCGCGAGTGCTGCCGCATCGAAGGGACCGCAGAGCCGGCGCAGCAGCGGTAGCCCCAGCAAGGGCACGCCGACGGCCAGCAGCAGCGCGGCCGCCAGACTGGCGGACACCGAGGCGCTGAAGCCGGAATGGGCCAGCGCGAAGCCACCTTTCAGTCCGAGGGACATCAGAAGATAGAGCGACAGGAAGCGCGAGATCGCGGGCGGGATCTCCAGATTGGAACGGAGCAGGCCGGCGATCACGCCGAAGAGGAAAAACAGGATGCTGGGATCGAGCAGGACGGACATGGGAACTCCTTGGTTTGCGCCAAGCTTAGGGAGGTCCTGCCATCAGGTAAAATAGATATTCAATCGATGTCGCATAGATAAAAATCTATGAATGCAAGTTTTCGCCAGCTTCGCCTCTTTCTTGCCCTGGCCGAGAAAGGCAGCGTCAGCGCTGCGGCCCAGGCCTGCCATGTCACCCAACCGACGGCGTCGATGCAGCTGCGCGAGCTGGCCGATGCGGTCGGGCTGCCCTTGCATGAAGTCATCGGCCGCAAGGTCTTCCTGACACCGGCGGGCGAGGAGCTGGCCCGCACGGCGCGCGCCATGGCCGATGAGTGGGAAGCCTTTGAGCAGCGGATGGCGGCAATGAAAGGGCTGACCCGCGGCCGGCTCCGGGTGGCAGTGGTGAGCACGGCGAAGTATTTCGTGCCGCGCCTGCTGGGCGGATTCTGCGCAAGCCATCCCGAAATCGATATTTCGCTGGAGGTTCTCAACCGTGATGGCGTGCTGGCGCGTTTGCGCGAAAACCTGGATGACCTCAGCATCATGTCGATTCCGCCCGCCGATCTGGACATCGAGCGGCACGAGTTTCTCGATAACCCGCTGGTCCTGGTCGCTCCCGCGCGGCATCCGCTGGCGTCAGCAAAGGGGCTTCAGCTGGGCGATCTGGCCGGTGAGCGCTTCATCCTGCGCGAAGCTGGATCGGGCACGCGGCAAGCCGGGGATGCGCACTTCCGGGCTTGCGGATTCCAGCCACGAGTGAGGCTGGAGCTTGGCAGCAACGAGGCCATCAAGCAGGCGGTGGCGGGCGGCATGGGCCTGTCGCTGCTGTCGAGACATGCACACGGACAGGCCGATGACAGCTTGCTGGCCGAGCTGGAAGTGGCAGGCTTCCCCCTGCCGGCGCACTGGTACATCGTGCATCCGCGCGGCAAGCGTCTGTCGCCGATTGCGGCGGTCTTCCTGCAGCATCTGAAATCGGCGGCGGGTGCGGCGATCTCATCGGAGTCTTTGCGGGCCCAGAAATGAAAACCCCCGCCGAAGGGCGGGGGCTGTTCATGCGGGCTGACTCAGTTCTGGTAGGAACACTTGTTCGGATTGCCGCCGGGGTCGGAGCCGAAGACGGCCACCGTGCAGGCCACGCTGTTGCCCACGCCGACGTACTTCGTCACCCAGCTGCCCTTGCGACCGAAGGCGACCCAGCCGGTGCCCTTGCTGACTGCGCAGGTGCCGCCCAGATCCGCGCACTTGCTGAAGCCGTCCGGATAATCACCGGTACCGGTCAGAACCGGCGCGCCCGAGGAAGAACTGCTCGACGAGCTGCTGGAAGATGCGGCGCTGCTCGAGGACGAGGCCTTGCTGCTCGACGAGGATGATGCGGCCGACGACGAGGAGGATGCCTTGGACGAGGAGCTGCTCGAGGCGGTGCTGGACGACGAACTGCTCGTGCCGCAGGCCGAAGCGACCAGGGTTGCGCCGTTCTTGCCGACGCCGGCGTAGCTCGCCAGCTTGTCCTTCACGCACTGGGCCGACACGGGCTCATAGGTGTAGGTCAGCGAGGGCTTGGCCGAGAGGGTTGAGGTCCAGGTGTCGGCATTCACGCCGCCCGAACCCGGGTCCGTCCAGGTGATGCCGTAGGTGGTGTTGCTGGCACTGCTGGTCGTGTTGTTGCTGTCCAGATACCAGGTTCCGCAATTGACGGTGTCATAGCGGCAGGTGACGGGGTTCAGCGAATTCTCGAAGTAGTTGCGTTCGACAATGGCCTTGCCGCCCGAGCGCACGTTGATCCCTGATTCGGTGATCTTCGTGTAGAGGTTGTTGTAGGCGTGTACGACGCCGCCACGCTGCAGCGGAAGGCGACCATTCACGTTGTAATACACGTTATGGTGGTAGGTCACGTTGCGCTGGTAGTCCGCCACACCGCTGCTGGCGGTATGACCATCCAGGCCGACTTTCTTGCTGTCGTGGATGTAGTTGTAGGACACCGTGACGTTGGTGGCGTTCTTCTTGATATCGACGGCGGACTCGAATGTCAGGTCACCGTCGGGTGAGCCATTGCACTCGTTATTGACGGCGAACAGTTCGTTGTGATCGATCCAGACGTTCGGCGAGTTGTCGATGCGGATCATGTCCGCGTCATTGTTGGCGCCGGCCAGCGCTCCGATCTTCATGTTCTTGATGACGACGTTGCCACCGTTCACGATGGTGATGCCGAAGTTTGCGGAGGAACCATTGGCGCCCTGGATCGTGATGCCCTTGGTGAATTCCTTGAGCGACACCTCGCGATAGGCGTCATTCCAGTGCGGGACCGGGCAGTTGCCCGAGGAGTCCTTGGTGTGGTCCTTGACGATCTGGGCGATCTTGGCGTCTTCGTTGCCGGTATAGGTAATCACCAGCGGATAGGCGCCGGCCGTGACCTTGGATCCCGTGCTCGGATCGATACGGGCAGCGGCGATGGCGGCAATGATCTCTTCCATCGTTGCAGCCGTCACGTATTTTGCGCCGGTGATTTCGCCGCCGGCGGTCGTGGCAAAGCCGCCGGTATTGACTGCAAAAGCGCTGCCAGTCAGCAGCGTGGCCACGATGGCAGTCGTGGCCTTGAGAGTGAAGCGCATGGTCTGTCTCCTGAGTCGTATTGGTATTCGCCAGGTCCTCGCGCATGCGACCTTCCGGGCACTTGGCGACGCCGCGTTTTTCGCGGGTGGCGAATTAATACTACTTGTGGGCAGATAAACAAGACGCGTGATGAATTTTCATGAACGGAATAAGACGAACGGGCGGTAATAATTCGTTCTTATTTCAAACGCGAATTCTGGTTGATACATATGTCATACATGACGTCGAAAATCAGGTGTCATGTCAGGCATATCGGGCGATTCTGGTGCTGCTGTCAGAGTGCCTGACCGCAGGCGTAGCCGCTGGCCCATGCCCATTGGAAGTTGTAGCCGCCCAGCCAGCCGGTGACGTCCATGACCTCGCCAACGAAGTGAAGCCCCGGATGCTGGCGGGCCATCATGGTTTTCTGATCCAGCGCGCGCGTATCCACGCCTCCCAGCGTGACCTCCGCCTTGCGGTAGCCTTCCGAGCCCGAGGGGCTGATTTCCCAGGCCTTGATGCTGTCGGCCAGCGCGCGCAGCGCCTTGTCGCCGGCTTCGGCGATCGGGCGTCCGCCCAGTCCGGCCCGGTCTGCAAACAGGTCCGCCATGCGGCGGGGCAGCCACTGCGAGAGCACGCTCACCACATGCTGGCGGGCGCCCTGCTTGGCTGCCAGCAGGGCCGCGGCCAGATCCAATTCAGGCAGGAGGTCGATGTGCAGACTGTCGCCGGCTTGCCAGCTTGAGGAGATCTGGAGAATGGCCGGCCCCGACAGGCCGCGGTGGGTGAAGAGCAGGTCCTCGCGGAAAAAACCGTCCCGGCAGCGCACTTCGACTTCAAGCGCGATCCCGGCCAGCTCGGCAAAGGGGGCGCTGGCGGCGTCGAACACCAGCGGGACCAGCCCAGGTCGCGGCGGCACCACCGGAATGCCGAATTGGCGGGCGATGCGATGCCCGAAGTCGGTGGCGCCGATTTTCGGAATGGACAGGCCACCGGTGGCGATCACGACACTGGCGGTGTCGATGCTGCCGGCCTCCGTGTCGACCAACCAGCCTTCCGCCTCCCGCCTGATTGCCTGCACTGCACAGGGCTGACGCCAGGCGACCTGTCCCAGATCGCACTCGGCTTTCAGCATGTCGATGATGTCCTGGGCCGAGCGGTCGCAGAAGAGCTGGCCCTTGTGTTTTTCGTGCCAGGGGATGCCGTGGCGGGCAAGCAGGGCCAGAAAATCCTGCGGGCTGTAGCGGGAGAGGGCCGAGCGACAGAAGTGCGGATTGGTCGAGTGGTAGTTCGCAGGCCCGGCCTGAAGGTTCGTGAAGTTGCAGCGCCCGCCGCCCGAGATCCGGATTTTTTCCGCCAGCCTGTCGGCGTGATCGATGATCAGCACGCGCCGGCCGCGCTGGCCGGCCACGGCGGCGCACATCATGCCGGCTGCGCCGGCGCCAATTACTACTGCATCGAATCTGTCGTTCATCAGGCACTCCTTCGGGCTGCAGATGATAGCGCCCGGCCGCATTTGCCCGGCCGGGATCGCGAGTGCCGGCGGCCTTGCCGGTAGAATGGCAGCACACAACGAATTCCGGGTGCCCCATGAGCGAGGCTTATCTCATCAACTTCACACCGCAGGAGACGCGCGTTGCGCTGCTCTACAACGGTGTCGTGCAGGAGCTGCACATCGAGCGCGAGCGCGCGCGCGGCTTTGTCGGCAACGTGTATCTGGGCCGCGTGGTGCGTGTGCTGCCGGGCATGCAGTCGGCTTTCATCGATATCGGTCTGGAACGCACCGCCTTCCTGCATGTGGCCGATATCTGGGTGGATCGTGCGGCAGGTGAGTCACCGAAGCCGATCGAGCGCATCCTCGCCGAGGGGCAGAACATCGTCGTGCAGGTGCTCAAGGATCCGATCGGCACCAAGGGCGCGCGGCTGTCGACCCAGCTTTCCATTGCCGGCCGCCTGCTGGTGTATCTGCCTCAGGACAAGCACATCGGCATATCGCAGCGGATCGAGAGCGAAGCCGGCCGCGAAGCGCTCCGCGCCCGCCTGCAGGGGCTCCTGCCCCCTGAGGAAAAAGGGGGCTTCATTGTCCGGACACAGGCCGAGCAGGCGAGCGACGAGGAGCTCGCCGCCGACGTGAGCTACCTGCGCAAGCTCTGGGCGGAAATCCAGCACCAGCGCATGAATGGCGCGCCGCCCGCGATGCTCTACCGCGACCTCAGCCTGGCCCAGCGGGTGCTGCGGGATCTGGTCGGAACCGATACCGAGAAAGTGGTCATCGACTCGCGCGAAAATTTCCAGAAGCTCTCGCAGTTTGCGGGCGACTACATGCCGCGCATGGCAGGCCTGCTGGAGCATTATTCGGGCGAGCGGCCGCTGTTCGACCTGCACGGCGTGGAAGAGGAAATCCAGAAGGCGCTGGCGCGGCGGGTGGACCTCAAGAGCGGCGGTTACCTGATCATCGACCAGACCGAAGCGCTGACGACCATTGACGTGAATACCGGCGGTTTCGTCGGTGCGCGCACCTTTGACGACACGATCTTCAAGACCAATCTCGAAGCCGCCCAGGCCATCGCACGCCAGCTGCGCATGCGCAACCTCGGCGGCATCATCCTGCTCGATTTCATCGACATGGAAAACGAGGAACATCGCCTCACCGTGCTGGCCGAGCTGACCCGTGCGCTGGCGCGCGACCACACCAAGGTGTCGGTGGGTGGCTTCACCTCGCTCGGCCTGGTCGAAATGACGCGCAAGCGCGTCGGTGAACCGCTGGCCGCCCGCCTGTTCGAGGATTGCCCGACCTGCGACGGCGATGGCCGCCTGCCGTC
>JACCDQ012224723.1_pt1 | contig 10786 bp, 3 predicted proteins | sample 7446031 | NCBI WGS metagenome assembly JACCDQ01 (sample SAMN15323442, study PRJNA562643) | freshwater metagenome | isolation source: river surface water | place: USA:Blue River Watershed | collected 2017-08-17
ATGTCAAATTGACAGGCTGGGCCACCTCCGACATTTTGCGCTTGCTCCCAATGGACTTCTTCATCTCCTTCTGCTGAAGTCTCACTTCGCCAGCTGTCGGCAAAGCAAGAAGACGTATGTAGAAACTCCAGTAATGCGATAAATTTAGTACTCAAATTTCGATAGTAAAAAACGTGAAAAAACCAATGCCATGGCGTCCATTCACCCCCGAAAGAAACACCAAAGCACACTTCTATTCATCCATCCAACGATCGGTATCAATAATACCCACACCGATAGAGGAGAGGTAAAGAGAAGAACTCAGGAGGTAGTAAACTGGAAGAGAACAAGGTGGAAGAAGAAAACAACACGAGCGATCGGCTGGTGTAAGAAGAAAAGGGTCTACTACTATCCGCGAAGGCTAGTAATACGTTACACCACCAGTATGAACACCTCGTCGGCCACAAACAAACGCACAGCAGGCACACGCTCTCCAAGGAAATCGGCTGTAAAAAAGAAGCAAAAGGACAACGACGAAATGGAGGTGGAAATCCAAAAATTGGTCGATGCAGAAACACTCGTCAATACTGACACAGTGCCTACCACTATCGTCCCTCGGCTCTACCCCGCCTCAGACCACATCCAAATGTTTGCTCCAGCAGACCAAGAAGACGAGCTTATGGATCTAGCCAAGAAACCTTTCAGCGGGCTCTTCGGAACCGGTATCCATTACGTGCACACGGACTTAGCTGCTGTGACAAGAACTGCAGCAAAAATCTTAGTGTTCAAGAGAGCGCTTGACTCCGGAGAAGCAACCAAGCTGTTACAAGATGGTATCTCTCAAGAAGACTGGGTCCGTTTCTTCCCAACGTTGGTGATCAAGCAGCATCGAGACGAGTTCAATGTCCAGCAATTGTGTACGGATGCCGAAATTACACAAGCAATCGTATTTGGATCCAGATTGGCACACACAGCCCCCTCGCATCTATTCGGTCAAATCAAGAATAACGCAGTTGCTGCAAACCACCGCACCAATGCGTGGTACGGTGCAGTCATGACCTTTGGCAGCTGGTATAATGAGATACTCAAAACAAAGAAGAAACAGGCCACCCTAAAGAACTCTCTACTGCGAGCAGAGGAAGCGAAAGGCATCAAAAGTCAAAAGAAGACGCCGCCCACCCCGGACCCCAGAAAGACTATGCCACGCACAGCAGCTTCTACTCAAGATGAGGAGGAAACAGGAGAAACAGAGACAACAGCGAATGCACACTCTCCTGTGGACACACAGGAAAACACACAAGAAGAGTCGGTTACCATTCAAGATGACACAAGCCCAAAGGCCCCCCAAGACACCACGGAAAGCACTAACCAAGATGCTGGACAGAAACAGACCTCACATGGACCCTCAAGTCCATCCCAAGCGGACAGAGAGAAAGCACGTACACCTGAAAGAAGACCTGCAGGAGAACCACCAGGCATTGCTAGTCCCCCGGACTTACAGAACATCAGCAAAAAGAAACCGGCTCGACATCTCACAATGACCACCAAGGAAAAAGCGTCTGCCGTTGCCGCCCGCAGAAAGTTTCAATCGCGACTTCAAGTGAGGCTTCAAATGCCGGACAAAGCGGAAGACAAAACAGTGGGCACTCAAGGGCTCGAACTAGTACAGAGCATGTTTGAACATTTTCAGTATGCAGATGAGAAATGCGTCCTTCTTCCATGGAAAGAATCCGACATGGCTCTGCTTCCAGCTATTAAACTATCTACAGGCTTTCCTACAAAACTCTCGGAATTCAGACCGTATGCGGACAAGTTTCGACCTCTAGCCAAAGCTGGAATCTGGGTAAAAATTCGTATTGCGTCGCAAGAACCAGGAGAAACATTTACAAGTAAAGATGGGAGTGACTGTCAAGACTGGTTTGACGATAATGATAGTATGGCCTTCCTCTGCAGCGTCCAGAACTCGGAAGACGTGGTCAAAGTTGGAACTTTCATATACTCGGGCCCCTTTATCAACCATCGGCGCCTCCAAGATGAAATTGTCGCAGACCTGCAGGCCTACAAGGCGATCAAAGAGTGGAAAATTGGAGTCCGCATCCAACGACAGACAAAAATGGAGCAAACAACCAAAGGCCACTGGGTCTTAGCGGACAACCAACTTGCTACCATCGAAGCAGACAGTGCCCAAGCCCAAACGATTGCATACCGTCTTACGAAACGATTCAACGACTCTACCAATAATCCCCAACGACCGGGAAACTACGAGAACCTTCGCTTTGCTGCAGAGCCAGACTATATCACCTCGGGTACAAGCCATGTTGGAAGTGCGAATGGCATGTTGAAAAAACACACAGCCATTCTCTGTTCTCTAGATCTATTGACAACAGACTGCATCAAACGTTTGGACACGATTGACCCCGCTACACAGAAATCCCTCCGAACAGTGCTATGCAGCCTCACACACCCGTTAGTCCCCAAAAAGGGACAAAGGACCTCCCTTCTCCTACACTCCATCGATTGGGCTGCCTCTGGAAGAGATGCCGGAACTAAGGTATACATCACGGCCTACAAGGATCGAGCACCGCTGGTCAGAAAACTCATCCAAATCCTTCCAACTTTTGTCGCCTGGTACGAAGCAAACCCTGCCTTGGTTACAGCATGGTTCAACCCCCAGCTAGATCCTCCAGACGTCACCTTTGGCGAAGACGCAAACGGCGCCTGGGACGGCGAATGGACGACAGCTCATGACGAAGCCCAGCAAAATCTCATCGATGAATACATGGGCATCGACATCCAGTTGGACAATATGGAACTCCTTGATACTAGTCGCCCCATCTACAGGGCTGACGAAATGTCCATTGGCTCTGCCTACCAGCCACCACCACCGGCAAACGGCCAAGAGGATGACGACTCCTCGACGGCATCCGCTCTCTCGAAGGTGACTCGGGAGGGCGGATCTAACACGTAGGCCACCTTCCTCCGCCACGACGCGACCGTGTGCAGGAGGTAGGCAAAAGAAAAGTCGCACAGATAAAGATACCAACAACAACAGAACAAAAACATCACAAAGAACTCAACAACGACAAGAATCCTCCACGATAACTACAGTGGATGAAACAACGGATGAGGACATCGACTCTGTAACCTCATCTCAATCGGAGGGCTCGTACAAAGGACCATACTTCGGACATGCTCCGCTACGACCAGCCAAAGGTCACCTTCGCATAGGATGTGGCAACGTGGACAACATCCCTATCCACTCCAAAGACCCAAAAAACAAACGCCTCTTTCAAGATATTATCAATTACGAACTTGATGCGCTACTCATACAGGAAGCTGGTGTAAACTGGTCGCTCCTATCACGAGCAAACCAGTGGCGGACACGAGTAGAAGAGGTTTTCTTCAACCAAAAAACACAAAGCAAGTTTGCTTACAACACCAAAGACACCTCCGGCAACAAGAAGCAATGGGGTGGAACCGGCATCTTTTCCCGAGGCAAGCTAGCATACTATTGTGCAGGAGCAGGCACCGATCGTGCTGGCCTTGGACGATGGACATGGACTCGCTTCCGAGGCAAAGGAGGTATGAACCTTCGACTAGTGAGCATTTACAGGCCATGCAAGAACAAAGGCGAAACATCAGTCTGCGCAGTACAAAAGAGTGCCATGCAGGAAAACAACGATGATAGACATCCTCGAAAAGCCTTCCTTGAAGATCTCAAGACCGAACTCCAAACATGGATAGATGAGGGCGACCAAATAATTGTCGGTGGTGACATTAACGAATCGGTTTTTCACAAATCGGTCACCGATCTCTTTAACTCCTTCGACATGCGAAATCTCATTTTTGACCTCCACGATCCCACGGATGCCCCCAAGACATACTTCTACACCTCAGAAGGACGCGTCATAGACGGCCTTTGGGGCACACCGGGCATTCAAGCACACAGAGCAGGCTACCTCGAACCAAAGGAATTCACAGGAAACCACTCTCTCCTATGGGTCGACATCTCTTACAACAGCGCCCTTGGCCATGAACCTCTCAAACCGTCTCCTCCCTGCGCTCGGAAACTGCAATTGGATTTTCCGAAAGTGGTTGAAAAATACTTGAATGTTTATGAACAACTGGTCGATAAGCATCAGCTCCTCCATCGGCAGATCAAACTAGAGAGAAGCATCCTCTATGGCGTCCCTCTCACACCAGCACAAGTCCAAGAAGCCGAAGCCATTGACGCCCTCAGAGAAATGTGCATGAGGAAGGCCGAAAAACGGTGTAGAAGTCTCAAAATGGGGGCTGTTCAGTTCTCCGAAGCCACCTCGGTTCCCTTAAAACAAATCGACTTTTGGGACACAGCTATCAAACGCAAATTCCCTCGGCCAGACAAGCAAACACGCAGGTGCCCAAGCCACTCGACCCCCACTCCAGCTCCCCCGAAGGTTAGCCCACGGTTATGGCGTCGGAAAAAGAAAGCAGCAGGCGTCACCGAGGCTGTGGGTCCAATGACGCTCCAAGAGATGCTAGACAAGAAACAAGGGGCTCTCGATGCCTATCATAAAGCAAAAAAGGACCATGATAACCTCCGCACAACATTCCTTAAATCCTTCCCCCCCAAGATCCGCGACAGGTTAATGCGGAAAGAGCAGCAGCGGAAACTAGGCCGGGTGGCCAAGCTCGTCACAGGCAAGCTGGAGTCCAAAAGTGTACTGAAAGTGATCACCCAAGATGGAGAACTCACGGACAAATTAGATATGGAGCGATGTCTACTGGGAGTAAATGCGGCCAAACTACGGGCATCCGACTCCACGCCTTTCATGACGGCACCCCTTGTCAACGACTTCGGGTACGACAGCAGATCCCCAGCTTCGGAACAAGTCTTGCAAGGCACCTACCAACCCCCGCCGGACGCGGACCCTTACGCTTGTCTTCTCCTCCAGCATCTCCAACTCCCACCTCCCAACCCAGATCCCTCCACTTATCAAGTCCGACAATTCATCTCCACCGAAGATCACATTCGTGGATGGAAAAAAGCCAAAGTTAACACCTCCGCTGGTGTATCGAAACTGCACTTTGGAATGTTCAAGGCTCACATCAAACGCCACAAACTTGCCTCACTTGATGCCTCCATGAGATCGGTAGCATATACTACAGGATACTCCTTCAATCGCTGGAAAAAAGGCCTTGATGTACAGCTGCTCAAACGCTCACAAGACTATCGGGCAGAAAAGCTTCGCACGATCCTGCTCTTGGAAGCAGATTTCAATATGAACAACAAAGTGATTGGCTCCGATGCCATGCGATATGGCGAGAGAGCAAATCTGTTGACCAGCGACAACTACGGAGGACGACGATGGTTCAGAACGGTGGAAATCAGCCTAAACTACCAGCTCACTTGTAACAGTGTTTGGGCAAGACGTGGCAGAGCAATTATTATCTCCAACGATGCCAAAGGATGCTACGACCGCATTGCCCATACAGTAGTCTACCTCGCACTACGCCGTCTCGGCATTCCTGCCCCAGCACTTCACTCCATGATCGATACCATTCAGACGATGGATCACTACGTCCGCACAGCCTTCGGTGACTCGGCTGAATGTTACGGAAACGATCCAAGTCAACCTCCCCCGCAAGGCATCCTTCAAGGAAACGGTGCAGGACCAGCAGGCTGGTTTGCAATAGCCACAGTCCTGATCAACACTCTCAAACACCATGGGTTCGGCTATTCACAGTGGACCATCATCAAACAACGAGCCATCACCATCACATGCTTCGCTTTCGTCGACGACACCGACTTAATTCATTCGAACAACGACCCGGAGGTATCCACTCCACAACTCATCGAGGAGGCTCAACAAGCCCTAAACATGTGGGAAGGCCTATTAATAGCCACGGGCGGAGCACTCGCTCCCGAAAAGAGCTATTGGTATCTGCTCGAAGTGATCTGGAAAAATGGAAGATGGACCTTTGCCACCCCAACCGATTCCCCAGGCGACCTCTACCTCCACCAAGGCCAACACCAAATACCTCGACGTCTACCACACCAGGCAGCGGAAGCACTCGGTATTCAGGCCAGGCCTGACGGCAAGATGAAGGACGAAAAAGCTTATATCAAAGCAAAAATTGCCAAATGGTGTGACGGCGTTCGTACAAAACGCCTCCACAAGGAGGAAGCGTGGTACAGCCTAAACGCTACGATCATGAAAACTATCGAGTACCCGCTCCTAGCCACCACCTTCTCCCAGACAGAGATTGACAAGCTGATGTGGCCTCTCCTCAAGGTGATTCTTCCCAAGTGTGGCCTCCAACGACGATACCCAAGAGCTCTTCTTTACGGCCCAGTTGAACAACGCGGATGTGGCCTCAAAAACCCCTTTTGGCTCCAGTTGATCGCCCATTTACAAGCCATCCTACGACATGACCACCATGAATCTCCCACTCAAACTCTGCTACAAGAAAACTTCGAACTCGTCCAATGGTATGTAGGCTCTGACCAAACTTTCTGGGACTTGTCCTTTGATCAATACGGTCACCTTGCTCCAGCTGGATGGGTTGCATCCACATGGGAGCATCTCAGCTCCTCGACCCTTTCCCTCAAAGGTCGCGATTTATCCCTACCTCGCCTCTGTAACCAAGACAAACACCTTATGGATGTGTTTATTGCAAAATACACCGACACAGCCAAGACCACTCGCCTGAACAACTGTCGCCTCTATCTCGGTGTTACGCGTCTCTCAGAAATAACCATGGCATGTGGAAAACGCATAGATCCCTCTGTGATTGCTGGTAAACCCTTACTCACAACAGCTCCAATCAAAAACTTCAAAACACGCAAACCAACCCCAGACGACTGGGTGGTATGGAAAGACGCCCTCAGAGAATGCTTTATGATCCCACAGTCGACATCCACTCTACTTCGTCAACCAATTGGCTCCACGCTACTTATACCCCAACCCCACCTCGCATGGACTTGGTGGCGAAGCGCGGCACAAAACGAACTCTGGCAATACCAAGAAAGTCAGTGGATTCGATGGACCTTTCACTCAGCGACAAATCGATATCAACGCTATTATCTCCCCATGCCAACTGAAGATCCACCCCCACAGCTAGTGCGTGTTTCTGTCCAAGCTCTACCGTTGAATATGATCCGAGTCACTAAAACATCCCCTATCCAACCCCCTCCCGCCGTTCCGCCAGCACCACAATCATTGCAAGCGATCCTTGATGCGCTGCCATCAGAGCAGCGTTGGGCCGTCAAACACCTTACATGTGAGGACAATGGCGCCGCCATTGCCGAAGCAATCTTGAATCACACTGCTCTGACTGTGTGCGACGGCTCACTCAAAAGCGGCCTTGGTACATCGGCCATAATCGTGGAAAACTCACTGCTTCCGCATCGACACGCTCGGGCAGTCAATTCCGTCCCTGGACCTATCGAAGAAGGCGACTCACATCGCTGCGAGCTCTCGGGCCTCTTCGGCGCCATGACGCTGGTACAATGCATATGTACACTCTATAACATCCACAGCGGCCAAATAACCATTGCGTGCGACAACCTTCAAGCTCTACAAGTCTTTGATATTGAATTCATTCCCGATGTGAAACATCGGAATTTTGACCTCGTGACCAGCATATATGAACTGCTGCAAACAAGCCCCATCCGATGGAACCCACACCACGTCAAAGGACACCAAGATCGCTACAAGGCATGGCATCAGCTGTCGCATGAAGCGCAGCTCAACACATACGTGGACTCACTTGCGAAATCATACTGGACGCACTTAGTTCAGCACTGCCCAGACAATGCTATTTTCATCCCAACCATGCACCCCATCCAAGGCGAAGGTTGGCAACTCTGGATCAACAACACCAAGGTAGTGCACCCGAACACGAACCATCTTTATTACCTCTTGCAATCTGATGACACCCATCAGTGGTGGTTTCGAAATGACTTCATTGCTGAGGAATTGGAAGACATTATCGACTTCCACGGTTTAAGCCATAGCATGCCTTCCCTCCCGCGTCCCCTACAGCACTGGTGCTCCAAAACAGCTTCTCGAAATTGTGGTATTGGCACCACTCTCGAACACTGGGACTTCCAAGACGATTCCGTATGCCCCCGGTGTGCTCATCCTACTGAAGACGCAGCCCATGTATCCCAATGCCGAGGTCAAGGCGCTGATGAAGTCTTTAGTGCCTCCATGAAAAAATTGCAAGTCTTCTTCGATGACACGTCCACCTGCCCCGACATTCAAGATGCCATTGTTCGTAACTTGAATCATTGGCGACACCTACAACCACTCGCGCTTACAGAATCCCCGTCGACAAACACTGCAATCCAAGAGCAGGCGAATATCGGGTGGCAAGCAATGCTGGAGGGGCTGCTCTCCAAACGCTGGAAACTCCTGCAAATGCGGTACTACCGACAACAAGGCAAGCAAAAGTCGATTAACAAATGGCAACAACGCCTGATTCGGCTGCTCCTACAATGTGGCCAAGGTCAATGGAAACATCGCAATGAATACAAACACATCCTCGGCAGACCCCGACATAAAGCCTTTGAGGCAAAACTCAATCAATGCATTATCCAGGCTTTCCGCATCGGCGAAAAGCACCTACTTCCCGGCGACAAACACTACATCCAACAGTCCCTTATTTCCGTTTTGAGCAAACCACTAAGAAATCGCAAACAATGGCTCCTCAACGTTCACAATGCCCGCCAACGTTTCCTACGAAAGAAACACCATGATGACACCCTCAAGCTAGAATCACAACTAGCGTCACCAGTTTTCCAGTGGATGTTAACAAACAGAGCTAGATAGTTAATATGCTGCCTCTGCACAACCTGTACCCGCTCACATCCATCTTACCACCCACAATACCAAAACCGACACTGTGAGTCTTTCACCCCAACACTCACCCATTCCAGGCTATCAAGTGCTTTGTTGTGCTACAAGCGGTCCTACCGCAGTTAAGCGACAAGGCGCGTTCCTACACCAGAACTAGGACCGGCTTTCCCTCCACCAGACGTACTTCCAGAAGACCCATCAGAATCAGAATCGGGATCCCCGTTCCGATCTCCACTCTCATCGTCTTTCTTCCCACCACTGCAGCCATAAGTGACGATAGCAGTTGCACGGAGCCACTTCCACACCCAGTCACGCCAAGCCTTCTCCTCTTCGGCAATACGAGCCATGCCACGAGATCGAAATTCCTTCTCTTTCGGCTCCCAAGCAGCTTCGGCCACAGCCTCGGGATATCCCTCTGCTTTGGCATCACGGAAATGACGAGCTCGACTATCAGCCAACCGCAAACGCAATCGGGCCTCGGCATCTTCACGGCGCGCAGCAGCCTCTTCCTCCACAGCATCTTCATAGGCATAACGCCCCAACATAGGATCATTGGGATCCACCAAACGTAGAAACCCCCGGCTAATCCGTCCTGCAGGCGTATAAATGTTTCGAGAATACAATCGCTTGTACCGCTCCCAACCGGCTCGCCCACCTTCTTCCACGCTGGTACTACAGAAGTCAGGTCGTCCCATGCTGAACAATGTGCGAGCACCACCCTCGCAGGTCTCATAGCTGCGCAACACTGGAGCAGCAGGCACACTGGGCCCACCTGCTCCACCTGTTCCCCCACTTGCAACAGCCCCACCAGCCACAGCCGCAGGCGCCCCAACGGCCCCACTCGATACAGCTCCCGCTCCAGCGGTAGTAGCACCCGCATCTGCATCGGCGTCCCATGAAGCTCCCATCTGCGCCACTCCATTCAATTGATCCTCACTGTCAACTCCATCACCATCCGAAACCGCCGGCATGCTCGCCACCGCAGGACCAGACACTGTGGGCAATCCACGCTCACGATCGTCCTCCTCCTCTTCATCCGAAGAATCGGCCCACTGCACTCGCGTACGCTTAGTGCCTCGTCGCCCGGCCCCGTCACTGTCACTCACCATGGTGAAAAGGACCAACAGCCCCAAACACAACGACACAATTCCTCCAACCTTCATTGTTGAGTATTTCGTCAAAGATACTTTGAATTTTCTGAGGTAGTTGTTTCCAACTGTCGAAGACTGATTTTATGCCTCTTCGAATGATCAAAACTGACATCGCAGCCGTCGCGTCTCAACTGGGCCTCCCCCACGCTCCGACCCTCTCCGATCCGTCCCTTCCGAATGAGATCCACTCCCATGGTTTTCAGCCGTTCGTCCCCTCTCCCGCTCACTTGCGCCTTAAGTCTGGCAATCCCGGTATCTCTACTCCACAGTGATTCCCTCACGATTAGGTATTTCGTCCCACGATTCTCGCCAACCCATCTTCGGCGAAAGATTCGAATCCCAGTTCCCACTCCCGGCACCTACAAACCCGTCCCAAAATGGGACTACTCTAACCCGAGCCCTTGTGCCATTCAGTTCCTCTCTCTCGTATCTTTATCTTTTCTCCCCCATGGCGGTCGGCAAGAGCCTTCATGGTCACTATATCTTGCTTTTTATCTGTTCTCACTTATACCAAGAAATGCAATACCGTACAACCTCACATAATCTTCTGGAGTGCAAGGACGCCTCCAGTATCAAAAGAGTGTGATTAAAGCTCCTCCGGAGCGACTAGACGAGTGCTCTGATTCTAGCATATTAAAGTTTAGTAAATCTTTGAGTTATTATTAGTATACACGTAATCGGTAACATTACAAAAAACAGGGTCACTAAATGAAGTCCGGTAAATCGTATTGTGACTGAATTTGGTCACATACGTGATATGGGCGTTTGTGATGCTATGGAAAATGTGAGGCTAGTTCGACGCTTCTGATTGGC
>JACCDQ011838268.1_pt1 | contig 10785 bp, 8 predicted proteins | sample 7446031 | NCBI WGS metagenome assembly JACCDQ01 (sample SAMN15323442, study PRJNA562643) | freshwater metagenome | isolation source: river surface water | place: USA:Blue River Watershed | collected 2017-08-17
GGCCTGCTGCGGGCGGCCCTCGCCAACCTGAGCCAGGCCAAGAGCCAGGGCGCCTCGACCATCACCATGCAGGTGGCGCGCAACGTCTATCTGTCGAGCGAGAAGAGCTATCTGCGCAAGATCTACGAGGTCCTGCTGACGATGAAGCTCGAGGCGATGCTGAGCAAGGACCAGATCCTCGAGATCTACATGAACCAGATCTTCCTGGGTCACCGCGCCTACGGCTTTGCCTCGGCGGCACAGGTCTATTACGGCAAGTCGCTCAAGGAGCTTTCGGTTGCCGAGGCCGCGATGCTGGCAGGTCTGCCCAAGGCACCTTCGGCCTACAACCCGATCACCAACCCCAAGCGTGCCCGCGCGCGCCAGCTCTACATCATCGAGCGGATGCAGGAACACGGCTTCATCACGGCCGAGCAGGCGCGGGCGGCCAAGGACGAGCAACTGGTGCTGCGCCGCGACAGCAGCAAGCAGGCCCTGCATGCCGAGCATCTGGCTGAAATGGTGCGCCAGGTGGTCTATGAGCAATACGGCGCCGAAACCTACACCCGCGGCCTCACGGTGCACACGACGCTCGATGCCAGCGCACAGCGCGCCGCCCATGCCGCGCTGCGCCGTGGCGTGCTCGACTTCGAGCGCCGCCAGCATTACCGCGGCCCGGAAAAATTCATCTCGCTGCCAGCCGACCCCAAGGGGCGTGCCGAGGCCGTCGACGATGTCATTGCCAGCCATCCCGACAGTGGCGAGCTCAAGACGGCCGTGGTACTCGAGGCCAGCCCGCGCAAGGTGGTCGTGGTGCGCAGCGATGACGAGCCGATCACGATCACGGGCGAAGGCCTCAGGCCCGTCCAGTCGGGCCTGGCGGACAAGGCCCCGCCGAACCTGAAGCTGCGCCCGGGCGCCGTGGTGCGCGTGGTCAAGAGCGAGCGCGGCTGGGACCTGACCCAGATGCCGGAAGTCGAATCGGCCCTCGTCGCGCTCGACCCGCGCAACGGCGACATCCGCGCACTGGTCGGCGGCTTCGACTTCGAGAAGAACAAGTTCAACCATGTGACCCAGGCCTGGCGTCAGCCCGGTTCGAGCTTCAAGCCCTTCATCTACTCGGCAGCGCTCGAGAAGGGCGTCACGCCCGCGACCATGGTCAACGACGGGCCGCTCTACTTCAACGCCGGCGTCACGGGCAGCCAGCCCTGGGAGCCGAAAAACTACGACGGCAAGTTCGAGGGGCAGATGACCGTGCGCACCGCGCTGGCCAAGTCCAAGAACATGGTGTCGATCCGCATCCTGCAGACCGTCGGCGCCAGCGAGGCCCAGTCATGGGTCACGCGTTTCGGCTTCGATGCCGACAAGCACCCGCCCTACCTGACGATGGCGCTGGGTGCAGGGTCGGTCACGCCACTGCAGATGGCGGCCGGCTACGGCGTGTTCGCCAACGGCGGGCGCTATGCCGCTCCGCGCTTCATCAGCCGCATCACCGACCACAAGGGCAAGGTGCTGCAGGAGTCCAGGCCGCCGGAACCGGAAGAGAACCCCCAGGTGATCGACGAGCGCAACGCCTTCATGATGAACCAGCTGCTCAACGAGGTGACGCGCTCGGGCACCGCGGCGCGCGCACAGGCCACGCTCAGGCGGCCCGACCTCTATGGCAAGACCGGCACCACCAACGACGCGATGGATGCCTGGTTCGTCGGCTATCAGCCCACCCTGGTCGCTGCGGTCTGGGTCGGCTACGACAATCCGCGCAACCTCGGCAGCCGCGAGACCGGCGGCGGCCTGTCGCTGCCGATCTGGATCGCCTTCATGCAGGAGGCGCTGCGCAGCACGCCGGTGGCCGAAATCCCGGTGCCGCCCGGCGTGGTCCATGTGCAGGGCGAGTGGTACTACGACAACTACGCGCCCGGCAACGGCATGAGCAAGCTCGGCGGCGGCGAGGGTGAGCCCGCCACTCCGGAAACGGAGGAGAAGCGCGGCATCCTGGATCTGTTCAGGAACTGAAGTCCAGCGGCTGGCCGGCCTGGGCGCTGGCCTCGCGCGCGAGATGGGCGAAGAACTCGCCCGTCCCCCTGGTATCGAGCCACTGGCCACCATCGAAGCGGTAGTGGTAGCCGCCCGAGCGCGCAGCCATCCAGATCTCGTGCAGCGGTTTTTGCAGGTTGATCACGATCTGGCTGCGGTTGGCAAAGGTCAGCGTGATCATGCCGCCGACGCGCTGGTTGTCGATGTCGGCGTCGGTCTCGTCGTTGATGCGGTCGCAGGCCAGTTCGATCGCCTTGAGCGCCACTTCGGCGCGATCCATGTATTCGAGGTCGGTCATTACAATTCCCGGATGTTTGAAACCCGGCAAATTCTAGGCTCGCGCAGCCCCATCGCCCTTGGCCCCATGGCGCGCATGGCCTTGGTCCGTGCACAGCGCTGCAGTGCTGCGGGCCTGTGCGCCGCCACGCTGATCCTGGCGGGCTGCGGCCAGAAGGGGCCGCTCTACCTGCCCGACGCCCAGGCCTCGACCGCTCCGCCGCCGACGCAGAGCATCCACAAAACCCAACGCTGAACCCATGTCACGACTCGAACTCGCCCAGGCCGACCTGCCGGCCCGCCCCTTCATCGACTACCGCGACGGCCAGCTGATGGTCGAGGGCGTCGCGGCCGCCGAACTGGCGCGCGAACACGGCACGCCACTGTTCGTCTACTCGAAAGCCGCGATGCTCGACGCGCTGGCTGCCTACCAGCGCGGCTTTGCCGGCCGCGACGCGCTGATCTGCTACGCGATGAAGGCCAACTCGACGCTGGCCGTGCTGCGCAGCTTCGTCGAGGCGGGCTGCGGGCTCGACATCGTTTCGGGCGGCGAGCTCGAGCGCGCACTGCGCGCAGGGGTCGATCCGGCCAAGGTGATCTTCTCAGGCGTGGGCAAGACCCGGGCCGAGATGCGCCGTGCGCTCGAGGCCGGCATCGGCTGCTTCAACGTCGAGAGCCTGCCCGAGCTCGACGTGCTGAGCGAGGTCGCCGCCGGCATGGGCCTGCGCGCGCCGGTCAGCCTGCGCGTCAACCCCGACGTCGACGCCAAGACCCACCCCTATATCTCGACCGGCCTCAAGGGCAACAAGTTCGGCATCGCGCACACCGACGCGCTGGCGGCCTACCGCCACGCTGCTGGGCTGCCCGGCCTGAACGTGACCGGCATCGACTGCCACATCGGTTCGCAGATCACCGAGACCTCGCCCTATCTCGACGCGATGGACCGGGTGCTCGACCTGGTCGACGCGATCGAGGCCGCCGGCATCCATCTGGAACACATCGACTTCGGCGGCGGGCTGGGCATCAACTACCGCGGCGAGATCCCGCCGGCTGCGGACCAGCTCTGGCAGCTGCTGCTGGCCAAGCTCGACGCACGCGGCTACGGCAGCCGCAAGCTGGTGATCGAGCCTGGCCGCTCGCTGGTCGGCAACGCCGGCGTCTGCCTGACCGAGACGGTGTTCCTCAAGCCGGGCGAGCAGAAGAACTTCCTGATCGTCGACGCCGCCATGAACGACCTGCCACGCCCCGCGATGTACGAGGCCTACCACGCCATCGTTCCGGTGCAGCCGCGCGAGGGCGAGGCACTGACCTGGGACGTGGTCGGACCGGTCTGCGAGAGCGGTGACTGGCTGGGGCGCGAACGCGAACTCGCCGTTCAGCCGGGCGAACTGCTGGCGGTCTGCTCGGCCGGCGCCTACTGCATGAGCATGTCGAGCAACTACAACACGCGCGGCCGTGCGGCCGAAGTGCTGGTCGACGGCCATCGGGCCAGGCTGGTGCGCGCGCGCGAATCGATCGACGATCAGCTGCGGCTCGAACAGCTGTAGGCCGCTGCACAGCCCCTGCTCCCGGACTAAACTGGTCGCAGGGAGCGAGCCATGCAGCGCAACATCACCTTCGACCTGATCGAACACGCCAGGGTGCAGCCGTCTGCGCCCGCGCTGCTGCTGCCACGGCGCACCATCAGCTACCGGGAGCTCGACGGACTGGTCTGGCGCTACGCCCATCGCCTGCATGGACTCGGCGTGCGGCCAGGCCAGGTCGTCGGCATCACCTTCAGCGAAGAACTGGGCCTGGTGCTGACGCTGCTGGCACTGGGCCGGCTGGGCGCGACTTCGTGTTCCATCCCGCGCAGCGCAAGCGCCATGCAGCGCCGCCAGCTGGCAGCACGGGCCGAGCTGAGCTGGCTCGCCAGCGACCAGCCCGAGCGCTATGACGCCGGCCTCTCAGGACTGCGGCTGACACGCCAGGCCATCGAGGCCATGGCGGTCAGCGAAGACCGGGATCTGCTGGTCGAGCGCCCCGAAGCGCCCTGGCTGCTGATCTCGGGCTCCGGCTCGACCGGCAGCCCCAAGCTGATTCCGCTCACGCACGGACAGGCACGCGCCCGCGCCACCCTCGGCGCCAGCTGCCTGCAGCTGACGCCGGCCGATCGGGTCGCAGCGCTGAGCCAGCTCGATTTCGCACACTCGAAATACCGCCTGCTCGAGGCGCTGTCAGCTGGCGCCGCCTATGCGCTGGGTGCCTGGCGCGGCGGCGCGGCCTCTCCAGGGTATTGCGCCCGGCTCGGCCTCAGCGTGCTGTACGCCACCGTCTTCCACGCCTGCGAACTGCTGGCCGCGGCGGATGGGCAACCCCTGCCCCTGTTCGCCGGCCTGCGCGCCCTGGAACTCAGCGCCTCGACGGTGCACGATTCGTTGCGCCGACGCATCATCGGCCAGCTCACGCCCCGCCTCCATGTCCGCTACGGCTGCAACGAGGCCGGACCGATCTCGATCGCCCACCCCGACAGCGTGCTGCTGCCAGCGGGCAGCGTCGGCCGCCCCCTCTGCGGCGTCGAGCTCGAGATCGTCGACCGGCGTGGACAAGCCATGCCGGCAGGAACGGTGGGCCTGGTCCGTGTCAGGAGCCCGGGACTGGTGACGGGCTACCGGGGCGACGCTGCCGGCACGCAGGAGAACTTCCAGCACGGCGGTTTCTGTCCCCGCGACCTCGGGCTGCTGACCGGCGACGGTGAGCTGGTCCACTACGGGCGTGCCGATCACTTGATGATCGTCAACGGCATGAATCTCCATCCTGCCGAGATCGAGCGTGTCATGTGCGCGCATCCGGAGGTTGCCGATGCGATCGCGCTGCCACTGCGCCACCTCATGCTGCAGGACATCCCGGTCTGCGCGCTGACACTGAAACCGGGCAGCGGGGTGAGCGAGGCGGAACTGCTCGCCCATGCCCGCGAGCGGCTCGGGGCGCTGGCGCCGCGGCGCATCGTGGTGTTCGAGGCGCTGCCGCGCACGCCGGCCGGCAAGATAGCGCGAGCCGACATCGAGCGCCTGCTCATGGCCAGGCTCGGCCCAAGGCATCAGCCTGTCTCCGAGGCGGGCAAGCCGAAAATACCGTCAAAACAGCAAAGGGCCAAGCGCATCCGGCACCTGTTCTGGCTCGATGGGCAGGCGGATCCGCTGCGGCTCGACGGCTGGATCGCCGCCACAATGCCGCAAGGCAGCCAGAGGGACTCAGTGGGAGCATCCCGGGCTGTTCCGCAGGGCCAGGCCACGGAATGGCTCAGGCGTGCATTGCTGCTGGCGCGCTGGCTGCTGCAAGCCGGAAACATCCCGGTCTTCGACCCGCCACAGATCCTGGCGCTCGCGCAGGTCGATGCGCCTGCAGCCGGAACGGGCCAGCCATGGCGTGCCGACCTGGCGCTTGGCCTGGTCGAGCAGCTGCCCACTGCAGCCTATGTCGAGGCCCTGACGGCAGCGCTCAAACTCTGCGAGCTGGCGGCCGGGCTCATGCTGACGGAAGCCAGCCTGCAGACCTTCTATGCCCGAGCCGATCAGGCGCGGGCCAGGCTCTGCCGCTTCATGCCTGCCGGAAAATCCACGCTGCCGCTGCTCAGGGCGGCGCACGAACAGGGCATTTCCTTCACCTACCTGGGCGCTGGCGTGTTCCAGCTCGGTTGGGGCAGCCAGGCCTGTCGTCTCGAGCGCAGCGCCAGTGGACTCGACACGGCGATCGGCGCCAGGCTGGCGCAAAGCAAGGTGCAGACCGCGCATCTGCTGCGCGCGGCTGGCCTGCCTGCCCCCGAGCACCAGGCCGTCAACCGCATGCCGGCGGCTCTGACCGCAGCCCGCGAGCTCGGCTGGCCCGTGGTGGTCAAGCCCGCCGACCTGGAGCGCGGCGAAGGTGTGACAGTGGATGTCACGGACGAAGCGCAACTCGGACCTGCTTTTGCGCTCGCGCAGCGCCTGTCCCCTGCGCGGCAGGTCATCGTCGAACGGCAGGTTGCCGGCTTCTGCCACCGCCTGGTCATCGCCCGCGGCCAGTTGCTATACGCCGTCAAGCGTCTGCCGATGTCGGTGACAGGCGATGGCCGGCGCAGCATCGCTGAACTCGTTGATGTCGAATGGCGCGCGCAGCTGCGCCTGCCGCCGTGGTCGCGCTCCGGCATCCGCCCGCTCGATGAGCTGGCGCTGGCCGAACTCGCTGCAGCGGGCCACCTGGCCTCGAGCGTACCAGCCCCAGGCATGCGGATCGCATTGCGCCGCATCGAATCGACCGAATGGGGAGGGGTGGACGAAGAGGTCAGCGCGGCCGTGCATCCCGAGAACCTCAGGATCGCCCAGGAGGCTGCCAGCCTGCTGGGCCTCGACATCGCCGGCATCGACCTCATCACGGCCGACATTGCTCGTCCCTGGTACGAGAACGGCGCCATCGTCAACGAGGTCAATCATTCGCCCCAGCTGGGCGGGGGTGAAATCTCGCGCCGGCACTTGCCGGCCCTGCTGGACCGGCTGCTGCCCGGACGGGGCCGGATTCCGATCGAGATCTTCGTCGGCGGCGAAGCGGCCTGGACGGCCGCAAGCCTGCGCTGGCAGCAGCTGCTGGCAGAGGGCATGAGAGCCTACCTCAGCAGCGCGAGCTTGACGCTGACGCCCTCGGGCGAGCCCCGCCATCTGCCCTGGGCCAGCTGCTACCAGCGCGCGCAGGCGCTGGCATTGTCGACAGGCGTGGACGCCCTGGTGCTGGCTGTCACGACACGCGAATTCGCCGCTGCCGAGCCTCCGTTCACCCACGTGGACCGGGTCGTCCGCCAGGACGGGTTGCGTCTGGCGCTGCCCGCAGCGTAAGCGCTCCCCGTTCAGCCACAGGCTCCGGCAGACAGCGCCGCGACCTTCCCCCTTTTCATTTTTCACCTTAGACTTTCAAGAAAAAACGATAGACAAAAACATGACGTCATGAATGAATTAACCTCTTGAAAATACCCTAAATAAAAAAATGAAGGATGCCGAGCATGTTGACTTCCTCAGCAGGGGGCTTTTCCCTGGCGGAATTCCAGCCGCGGACCAGGGGCTTTTCCCTGCTCGAACTGATGGTGACGGTGGCCATCGTCGCCATCATCGCGATGCTGGTCGCCCCCGCCTTCGACTCGATGCTCAAGGCCAACCGGACCAGGACGGTGGCCAACGAATTGCTGGCCTCGCTCAACCTGGCGCGCTCCGAGGCGATGCTGCGCGGCCAGCCGGTCAGCATCTGCCGCAGCAGCGACGGACGCACCTGCACCACGGCGGGCACCGGCTGGGACAAGGGCTGGATCGTGTTCGTCAACGAGGATGGTCTCGCCGAGGGCGCGACAGCCTGGCGCGACGACGACACCGAGGAACTGCTGCAGGTCAGGCAGGACCTGCCCTACCGGGTCATGCTGCGGACCAATGGCAACTTCCTGCAATCACTGACCTATCAGCGCACCGGCCTGGTCTGGGGTCTGGGAACCGGGACTTTCGTCGCCTGCGGTGATGGCGACCTGGAGACATCCCGGAAGGCCAAGGCCGTCCAGGCCGTACTGGTGATCGCCACCCGCACCACGCTGGCGACCGACAGCAACGGCGACGGCATACCCGAGAAGGGCGACGGAGGCAACCTTGCGAGCTGCGACAACCCATGAAGCCCCACCACCACCCTGCGCGCGGCGCCTCGCTGCTGGAAGTCCTGGTCACGATCGTGATCCTGGCCATAGGCCTGCTGGGCCTGGCCAGGCTGCAGGTGAGCAGCCTGCGCAACGACCAGGGTTCGCTCCATCGCTCCGAGGCCACGTTCCTGGCCGACGACATCCTCGACAGCATGCGCGCGCTCAACAACCTGACGCACGACAAGGCCGCGCATTACGTGGTGGAAATCGGCAGCACGACAGCGGCAGGGCCCAGCGCCGTGGCGCTGGCCGACGTCAGCGCCTGGAAGGCCAGGATAGCGCAGGCCCTGCCCGAGGGTGACGGATCGGTCGAGGTCGATGGCCGCCTCGCCACGGTGCGCATCGAATGGAACGATCGCCGTGCCGGCACGCCGGCCAGTGCCGACCATTGCAGCAGCGACAAGACGGCAAGGCCGGCCTGCTTCGAGACAGTGGGGGGAATATGAAGCTGCAGCGACGCTCCCGCGGGGTCACACTGGTCGAACTGCTGGTCAGTATCAGCATGGGACTGGTCGTTGCCGGCGCCATGGCTGCGCTCTACCTCGCCAGCTCCCGCAGCTACCGCCAGTCCGAGGCGCTCGGACAGCTGCAGTCGAATGCGCGCTACGTGTTCGAGATCATGGGTTATGACATCCGGATGGCGGGCAATATGAGCTGCTACGTGCCGGGGCAGTCGGCTCCGGCGAACTTCGTCGACAGCTACAGCGACAGCAGCCGCTGGTGGAGCAACACCGACCGCCCCCTGTTCGGGATCGAGGAAAGCGCCGACGGCAACGCCGAAGGTGATGCCGGATTCCCGGCTGACTATGGCGACAAAGCCCTGCGCGGCGACTCCGTCATCGTCCTGCGCGCCGAGACGGATGACAACACCGGCATCGTGGAGAACTACGACCGCGGTCAGGCGCCCATTTCGTTCCGCGATGGGAGCGGCAAGGGGTTCAAGGACAGCTCGCTGCTGCTGATCTCCAACTGCAACAGCCAGGCCGCCGTGTTTCAAAAGACCAGTTCCGGCGGAAAGAATACCGATCCGATACCGCACAAGCTGCGTGCAGACAGCGGAACCTCGCCAGGCAACTGCAAATCGGACCTGACCGGCACGGCCAACACCCCGGCAGGCAGCTGTCCCCCGGGCGGCAGCACCCTGGACATGAGCGGCGCCAAGCTGCTGGCCCTTTCGGCCAACGCCTACTACCTGCGCAACAGCCCGCGCCGTTACGCCAGCAGCCGCCACTTCATCCCGTCGCTGTTCCGCCAGACCCTGGGCACCGACGGCGACCTGGCCTCGACCAGGGCCGAAGAACTGGTCAGTGGCGTGACCGACCTGCAGGTCCGCTACGGGGTGGACGACGATGGCAACGGGGTGCTGGACCGCTACGTCACGGCCAACGACGTGGCCGACTGGGGGCGGGTGCTGGCCGTGCGCGTGACCATCACGCTCGAGACGGCTGAGGACGCCGTCGCCACCGCCAGCAGCAGCTTCACGCTCGGCAACGGCTCCGTCATCACCGATCGACGGCTGCGCCGCAGCTATACGGCAACTTTCAGCCTGCGCGAGCGACTGTCATGAAACATCACTCCCACCACTCCCCCGCAGCCAGGCCCGACCAGCAACGCGGCGTCGTGCTGGTGACCGGCCTGCTGCTGCTGGTGCTCGTCACGCTCGTGGTGCTGGCAAGCACTCGCAGCGGTCGTCTGCAAACGATCATGGCCAGCAACACGCGCGATCGCGACATCGCCTTCCAGGCGGCCGAAGCCGCGCTGCTCGACGCCGAGGCCAGGATTGCGACCGAATTCCACGCGATCTTCACCGCGCCCGCCAACGGTTCCTCCGCCACGCCCGCCATCGGACTGCTCAACCGCGTGATGCTCGACGATGACGAGCGCTATGGCCTGATCGTGCTGGGTTCCACCACCGACTACTGGGTACAGCCTGCCGCTGCCAATGGCTATGGCTGGTTCAAGCCAGACGGCAGGACCGACAGCGCCAAGTCGATCGCGATCAGCCGGGCGGTTCCAGTCGTCCATGAGCAGCCTCGCTTCGTCGTCGAATACCTGGGCATGGCGGGCGGCAACCTGTGCGGCTCGCTCTGGCATTACCGCTACCGCATCACGGCACTCGCCACGGGAGTGGCGTCGGAGCCGGACAAGCAGGCCGGAACGCGGGTGATCCTGCAGACCGAATACCGGCATTGCGCGGCCTGATGGCGGCCGGCTGTCACATGGAGAATGAAGATGAAGCATTCCTCACTGAAACTGGCACTGACGGGCTTGCTGCTGCTGGCCAGCAACGCCGAGAGCCTGGACATCTCGAATGCCCCGCTGTTCGTGGCAGGCACCCTGGCGCCCAACCTGGTGCTGACGCTCGACGATTCGGGCAGCATGAGGCGAGCCTATGTGCCCGAGCTCTGCGGCGACAGCAGCGACTGCTCCGAACTCGACCAGCGCTGGACCAAGTCACCCCAGGGCAACGGGCTCTACTACGATCCGGGCGAAATCTACCAAGCGCCCAGCAACGCCGATGGCAGCTCGCGCAGTACCGCGTTCTCCGCAGCCTGGCGCAACGGTTTCTACACCTCCGGCAGCTTGGGCGGCGTGAATTTCGCCACCACGGTCGACCTGGCGACGGCATACCGGCCCAGTTCCAGCCTCGACATGAAGGCCAGTCCCGCTGAGACCTTCATGCACCGCGATGTGGAAGCCAGGGGCAATACCGGCGCCAACGCGAGCTTCACGATCAGCAACTTTCCGAATATCCAGGTACCGGCATCCAGCGACAACCCTGGCAGCAACCTGCTGAGCGTCGTCGTCAA
>JACCDQ010702748.1_pt1 | contig 10784 bp, 9 predicted proteins | sample 7446031 | NCBI WGS metagenome assembly JACCDQ01 (sample SAMN15323442, study PRJNA562643) | freshwater metagenome | isolation source: river surface water | place: USA:Blue River Watershed | collected 2017-08-17
AACAATAGAAAAACAAGTTTAGTTGAACGCTGCATCTGCAAACTCACAAAATTTTTACGGATCATTGGATATTTGTTTAATCGGTGATTTGTAAAATAACTACTTTCCCGAACAATTATTGTTGTAACCCCGATGAATGGTTTAAAAAATACACGGATTCTGCTGGCGCCGCTCGATTGGGGGCTGGGCCATGCCACCCGTTGTGTACCCATTATCCGTTATTTACAGGAGCTTGGTTGCGAGGTAGTGCTGGCGGCCGATGGAGCTGTTGCTACATTGCTGCAGAATGAATTTCCCGACATACGCATCGTACAACTCAAAGGTTATAACATCCGGTATGGTAAAGGTTCATCGTTGTTCCTCAACATGCTGCAACAGCTGCCTTCTATTTTCAACAGCATCCGTTTCGAACAACATTGGTTGCAATCGTTATTGCAACAGGAACAGTTCGATCTCATCATCAGCGATAACCGGCCGGGCTTTCACAGCACTACTGTTCCTTCGGTTTATATCACTCATCAATTGCTCATTCGTTCGGGCAAAGGCAAATGGTTGAACCGTTTGCTGCAACGGTTACATGCAGGCTATATGAAAAAATTTACTGCAGTATGGGTTCCCGATACTGCAGCTGCTGTTCACCTTGCAGGCGAATTGTCGCATCCCGAAAAGCCATTGGTTACGCCTGTATATCTGGGTTTACTCAGCCGTATGAAAGTGGTTGATATAAAAGACCGGATCGATCTGCTTATTTTGCTTTCCGGACCCGAACCGCAACGATCAATTCTTGAAACACAACTGATACAATCGTTACACAGCTTTAGGGGACAGATGGTATTTGTTCGGGGCTTACCCAACGAAACAACTTCACTAAACGTTCCGGCCAATGTAACTGTACATGCACATTTACCAGCACAGCAGTTGCAGGAAGTGATTTGCGCAGCGCAACTTGTTCTTTGCCGAAGTGGCTACACCAGTTTAATGGATCTGATTTGTTTGCAAAAGAAAGCGGTGCTTATACCAACACCGGGGCAACCCGAGCAGGAATATCTGGCTATGCATCTGCAGGCGCTTCAGTTGTTTCCTTACCTAACGCAGGCCGAGGCGAGTATAGAAAAAGCAGTAAATGCTGCATCTTCGTTTAACTATCAACAGCCTTTTACTGCTGACATGTTTGAACAGTTTAAACATGTTATTAAAAATCAATTGCAACAATTACTGAAAAAGTAACAGACGATTTATCCATCTTCCTGCATCACTCTGCTTTCCATTAATTTTGCAGCCTTATTACGCAACACATTTGTCGAAGCAACAAACCATCAAAGCGCATTGGGCAGTACTGCTTACCAACTTACTGTTTGGTATCAACTTCAGCGTAGTAAAATATATTTCGCCTTCACTGGTAAAACCGTTCGGGTTAAATCTTATTCGGGTTGGCGTTGCTGTTGTTTTGTTCTGGCTGTTGTTTGCAGTAAAGCCAACAAAAGCCAGTATTGATAAAAAAGATATTGGCCGTTTTTTGTTGTGTGCGTTTACAGGCGTTGCAGTAAACCAGTTGATGTTTATTAAGGGGCTTACCTTAACAACGCCCATACATGCAGCCTTGCTGATTCTTGCAACACCTGTTTTTATTTTACTGCTGGGATTTGCTTTACGTTCTGAAAAAATAACATTGCTGAAAATTACCGGGCTTCTTGCAGGTATTGGCGGTGCAACCATATTAATTTTTTCCAGAGAACAATCGAACATTGGCAGTAATATGCTGCTGGGCGATATTTATATTCTCATTAATGCTGTGTTTTATGCATTCTATTATGTGTTGGTAAAACCGTTGATGCAGAAATACAGCCCTGTACATGTAGTGCGTTGGGTATTTACTTTCGGGTTGTTCATGATTCTGCCTTTTTGCTGGAGCGATTTTGCGGCAATAGAGTGGAGCAGCTTTAATACATCGCACTACGCTGCACTTGCATTTGTTGTTATTGGTGCAACTTTTCTTGCTTACTATTTTACGGTGTATGGCCTGCAGCATTTAAGTGCATCGGCGGTTGGTGCCTACATTTATCTGCAACCATTATTTTCTGCACTTATTTCCACCCTCTATTTTCATGAGGCATTAACGCCGAACAAGTTTGTTGCAGCTGCATTAATTTTTACCGGTGTGTTCTTCGTAAATAAAAAGAAAACGGCCGGTCTGCAATAGATCCGGCCGCTGAATCTTTTATTGTTGTTCTCAATCTTTGCGCAAGGTATGTCTGCGTTCAAACAACCAGGTAAACGGTTTTTGTTTTTCGGGGCGAAGATCGAAGCGTTTAATACTTTTTTCTTTCAATACCTGTATCGCTTCTTCCACCGAATCGGTTACAACAAACAACTGATCATCTTCGGGAGAGATAGTGCCCCGTTCTTTCATCAACCGCACATGCTCGATCATTTCTTTATGAAATTCTTTGCCCATTACAATTACCGGAAAGTCTTTGATTTTTTTTGTTTGAATGAGTGTAATCGATTCGAACAACTCATCTAACGTACCAAAGCCACCGGGCATGCAAATAAATGCATACGAATATTTAATAAGTAATGTTTTACGTACAAAGAAGTAACGGATGTTTACCCAACGATCGAGATAAGGATTTGGATCCTGTTCAAACGGCAGCACAATATTGCAGCCAACGCTTCTTCCGCCAACATCTTTTGCTCCACGGTTGGCGGCTTCCATTAACCCAGGGCCTCCACCGGTCATAACTGTAAAGCCTGTTTTAGCAACTTCTGCACCTACCTTACGTGTTAACTCATAAAATTCATGTCCTTCATTATATCTTGCCGAACCAAAAATAGTTACGCAAGGGCCAACAAACGAAAGACTTCGATAGCCTTTTATAAATTCCATCATCACTTTCCATGCAAAGCGCAGTTCTCTGAGGCGGCTTTGCGGACCTTCTAAAAATTTTATTTCGCCTGTATTATTCATTTATTCTTCTGTTTTTACGAAGATAAGCTAACCAAAATAAGCGGATTATTTGTACCTACGCTTTTGACAAACTGTTAGCTTATTTGCCATCAATAAGAAAAGCCGATGCATACCGGCATCGGCTTTTTCATTATCAGGAAACAACTCAACTACTGAGCATCAATCAAAGTAATTGACGGAACAGATGCCGGCGGATTAATATCGTATGGTTCCGATGAAGAACGAGGCGCCGGTGCATTGCTGAATAATTTCAACGTTGCAGCACTTGCCGCGGCTGCATCTCTGATGCGGATGGTAACTGCAGGCAATGATCCGCTGGAACCATCTGTACGTTTTTTTACCTCCACTACATCAAACGCTACAATACCGATGTTATCACCTTTCAAACTTCCATTCAACGGAGAGTAGTTGATTGACACGTCACTATCGTACACCACTGCAAGTACAGTCTGGCCAATCAGCATTTTTAAACCGGTTGCCCGCAAAGGTGTAACATCAGGAATTTTATCGAGATACTTCTCAGGATCGTTACCGCCTCCTAAACCCGGACCGGCCAGCAGAAAATTACGGGTACCATTGGTAGTTGGTCCTTCACTTTTCCAGGAGGAGGGAATGGTTTTTAACGCATGCCATCCTTCATCACCTACCTCGCCCGTATAAAGGGTAATAGTTTTTCCAACGTTATCTTTAAAATAATGCAGTATCTGCCGTTGGCCGATACGGGCAATCTGATCGTTTACATCTGCTTCAGAAAAGTTATTGGGCTCATTACCATTGTCGATGCTTTCTTCATCAATTACAAGAAATACAGACTGCGTTACCGGACCTGTGGGTACCGTGTTATTCGCCGACTGGCTGCTCACCAGTTCTTCGTTCGATAAACTTTCGCATCCGGTTGCACCCAGCAACCCTGTTAATAATACTATTGCAAGCACGGGAGAAAAGAAATGTTTTTTCATACTATTTGTTTTTATAGAGTGAGTAACCTGATGGTGGGTGAATGTAACCAGCCACAGTATTAAATTTTTGATTTAAGTCGTTACTTCTATTTAAACAGCACGGTTCTTGCGGGTGTTGGTACCCGTTACTGCCGGATGGGTTTATCTGTAAACTTTTTTTTCTCAGAATGGTTACACACTAATAAGCGGCGAACACATACTTAAATGAACATTGTAAGAACAAATAACTATGCGAGCTTCTGTTTAATTGTTTTACTAATTGCAGGTATTACAGCCTGTCGTAAAACAGCAGAAACCGCTGATGAAAACAACAATCCCGGCACTACCGGCAATTCAACGCCGCCGCAAAACGGTAAGCTTGCGTATGCCGATACGCTTTTCTTTAATCATCAACTTACAACCGATAAGTTTGCACCTGTGGTTAGCCAACCAGCCGGTACAACTGTTTTCAAAGCCATTCCCGGTGGACTGGTGATTGACTCCGTTACAGGACGTATCAATATCAGCAAAAGCGAATCGGGCATCCGGTACAAAGTATTTGCAGTAAACCAACAAGGTTTGGCCATTGACAGTGTAAAGCTTGTGATCTCCGGTATTGATTATGCAGACGGTATTTATAACCTGGATGTAACGCCTGTTGCTTACGATACAGCTTTCCCTATTTACAATGCAACACCCGGGCTTGCGCTGCCTTGCGATGATGACGATGATGATGAACAGGATCTTTGTGTATTTGATGAAACCGATCTGGACGGCGATGGCAATGATGACATCAACGGAGTGATACAGGATAAATTACTGGTAGATATCAAGCGGGGAACGATTGATCTGGAAGCATCCTTTCGTGCTGGTTTGTTTGGCTCTTCCAACCCGGCCAACGGCAGTCTGAAAAATTTCACGATGTATTACCGTTTGGGTGATGCCAGTAACAAGGCTTTACAAAAAATACAGTTGCAGGTCTACTATTTCCGTACAACAGGAGATATTCCGCAAACGCTGTTGAACGAACTCAACAACCGGCGCAATCAGTCAACACAGGTAAACGGCCGGCTTACAACTACAGCAGAATTTGAAACTTACCTCAAACCAAAACGCCCACCGATACTGATCATTGTTGGTGGTATTTAAACATTGTTATTCGGTTCGTTGCATACTTTTTTGTTACTTGGCTGTTGAATGAAGTACGCTGCATTTATCATATTCCTGTTTTGTATGTTGCCTATCGGTTCCCTGCTGCAGGAAAAAGCGGAAGACTTCCAGCTACTGTATAAAAAAGCAAATGCGTATTACGAACTAGACGATCCTACCAATGAAACAGACAGTTTAGCCATTAACTTCTATTTGAAAACAATTGCTGTATTACAGAATGTAAGCGGATACGATGCTGTACGAACAGATTGCTACATTAAAACGGGTAACATTTACCAGGGTCAACAACAATACATCCAATCTATTCCTTACTATCATCAGGCATTGCAGCTTGCCGGGCAAAGCAGCGATACTGCTTATTTATACCAGGCAGCATTATACCTTGGCTCTGCCCGTTACTCGGTAAGTGAAGTAGACAGTGCCCGTTTTTATTTTGAATACGCATCGGGTTTGGCTGGCAGCAGATCCGATTTTGTTGACCTTCCGATCTTGTACAACTCCCTTGGTATTATTTATTTTGAAGCTGCCAATTACCAACAAGCCATCAACTATTTTCAACTGGCGGCCGACAGGCTTTCACCGGCAGATGAAAGCTATGAAGAGTCGGTTGTAAGTTTTAAGATGAATATTGCCGGTTGCTATTCACGCCTGGGAAAGTATGCAGAAGCGTTGCAACGTTACCGTGCATTATTACCTTATAAACAATTGCAGGGAAGTCTTTTTCAAAACATCGGACATACTTATTATTACCTGCAGCAGTACGACAGTTCGTTGTATTACTTTGGTAAAGTGCCGCAGCAAGCGTCGGCTGCTTATGCACGAATGCTGAATGAAAAAGGGCGCATTTATATGCAGCAGGGGATGCTGCAAAAAGCAGAAGCAGTATTTGATTCTTCCATAGCCATGTTTCAGCAGTTAGCAGCCGGAGGAAAAAATAAAGACAAAGCCACCAGTTTACTTTACCGGTCGCAACTGGCACAACAGCAGGGCCTCTTCAATGAAGCGATCTCCTGGTGTAATCTTGCATTACAGGAGCTGCATTTTTCGTTCAACGGCGCACATGCAGAAAGTCTTCCTGAAAATGAAACAGCTGTTGTATCGCCCATCAGTTTTTTCCAGGTACTCAATCACAAAGCATCGTTACTTGATGAACGATATCAGCAAACAAAAGAACTGCATTGGCTTGAAAGCAGCCTGCAAACCCGTTTACTTGCCATCCGTTCTGCCAACTATATCAAAAATAATTTTGATAATGATGAAGCAACTTTCTTTTTCAATGAGATATCAGGTGCAGTTTACAAACAGGCAGCACAACATGCAGCAACACTTTATCACAAAAGCAACAAAAAAGAATACCTCAATCATTATCTGTTTATCACGGAAAGCTATAAAGGCAACACACTCCACCGCAACCAGGTACAAACAATGGTAAAGACAAGTGGGTTATTGCCCGATTCATTATTGCAACAGGAAGCTGATTTAAAACAATTGCTGGCTGTTTTTACAACCCGGCTGAACAACAGTAACAGCAATGATCAGTTGAACCTTGTACAAAAAAGGATCACTGAGCTGCAGTATCGTTTATCCCGTTTGCACAATACCTATCAGCAATATCCCGATTATACGGCTTTACAAAATCCTGCGGCTGCATTAATTACAGGAATTGACAGTCTGCAAGAAAAACTCCCTGCAAGTGCTGCTGTTCTTCAGTACGTATGGACCGACTCGGTGCTGCTTTGCCTGGCTGTATCGAAGAAACATACATCCTTGTTTGCATCAACTGTAGATGAACGAACAAAACAGCACCTGCAGGATTACAGCGTTGCTTTATACGAACCAAAAGAAGGTGTACGCTTTACAGGTTATGAAGCATCGGCCTTGTTGTATCAATTTCTTTTTTCGTCTTTACCTCCGGCAATTGCGTCAGCAAAGCAGTGGATCATTTTACCAGACGGCCCGTTACACGAACTTCCTTTTGAAACACTTTTAACCAATAAGAATGAACGACGGTTTTTGTTAGAGGATAAAACTATCTCTTATCATTATTCCTTTACACTGTTGCTAAACAAACAGCATCAACAGAACGCAGGTTCTTTCTATACAGCTGCACCCTTTACTGATAGCGGAACCGAAGTAAGAGGAAAACAATTTCCTGCATTGTTGTTTTCAAAACAGGAAATAAGCAAGCTGAAAGGAGTGAAAGCCGAACATAGTAACGCTACACGTCAGCACTTTTTACAACAGGCACCCAACAGTTCTGTTATTCATCTTGCAACACATGCAGTTGCCGGATTACAAGAGAAAGCTTCCGATAACAGTTTTGTGCAGTTTTATCACACAGCAAACGAACCGCCCGACAGTAGCCGTTTATATCTGCACGAATTGTATTCATTACGCTTACAAAACAATCCGTTGGTTATTTTAAGTGCATGCGAAACAGCTGTTGGCAAACAAACGGAAAGCGAAGGTTTGCTGAGCCTGGCCCGTGGTTTTATGTATGCAGGAAGCAAGGGCATTGTGAGTTCTTTATGGAAAGCCGACGACCGTATAACCGCCTACCTGATGCAACAGCTACATTACTATCTGGAAAAGAATTATTCTGTGGAGGAAGCGCTGCAAAAAGCAAAAATCGATTTGCTGAACGATCAAACAATTGATGCCCGTTATAAATCGCCGGCATACTGGGGGCAATTCATTTATATCGGTGCAATAAAAGAGCAGGAGCAAACGAAACAAAATAATCTGCTGCTCATTGGCTGCATTACTGTTTTAATACTGTTTGTTTTTTTAGTCTACAAAAAAAGGCTTCATAAAATGAAGCCTGTAAACTGATGATTTTTCCAAATGGAACGGGTTGGTTTTTCATGATGCTTTCAAACGCATCAACGGGACAATGATTTAATGCGCCAGCCACTTTATTTTCCAGATCATCCATTGGCTGATGCGGCTGTGATATGTATGATTTTTGTCGGCATTAATTTTTTGCAGCAACAGTACAGCTTTCTCATACTGCTTTTCTTTCAGCAATGCCAATGCGTGGTAGTAATCTGTTTCATCCTGATACAACAACGTTTTATTATCCCGGTTGGCTTGTTCGATCTGTTCAAAATAACTGATTGCACGGGCAGCCTGGTTGGTTTCCAGATAACTGACTGCCGTAAAAAATAACTCACGGTTACCGGGATTGTTGATCTGTTCAAACAAAGCAATGGTTTGCTGGTAATTTCCAGAACGAAATGCGTTGACAAGTTCTGATGTTGCTGTTCTATCTGAACCACGCATTTCGCTGATGGTGTATGCACTGTGCAACTGGCTGTACATTTTTTGAGTTGAACTTGTTGTGTATTGAAACAGGAACCAACAGGCAAAGAGGAACAACACACTTGCTGCAACACGGATCAGGTATGTTTTTCTGCTGATGGTTTTAACGATGGCAACAGGTTTATTTTCTTTTTGCAGAAAAGACTGATGCACCTGCTGTACCTGCAACAGTAAATTATACTGTTCCACTACACGGATAGCTGTTATATGTTGCTCAATGGCTTTTTCGCTGTTACCTGCTCCCTGTGCAGCAAAGAGATCGCTCACCTGCTGTTTGTTGGTTGCACCGGTATAATAGCTATCCAGCAATTGGTCCAGTTGTATATCATTCATCATACGCAGGATATGTTTTTAATGTTTTGGTTAATTCATCATCGGCCTCAATCAATTCTTTCAGGTGCTTCATACATTTACTCTTTTTATTCCGCAAGGCCTGTTCATTGCTATAAGCGGTAAGTAGCAGCAGCTCTTTCATTTGCAGTTTTTCAAAATAAAAGCCGGTAAGAATTCTTTTGCAAACCTCTCCTATCTGTTCAAACAAGCTCATCAATTGTTGCCTGCTTTCACGGCTGTAAATGCGCTGTTCCGTATTATTCCACATGGCAGAACCGTTATTACTATACTGCTCTTCCCGGTTGTTGCGTCTTACCCTGCTTCTTTGCTCATTATACCAAAGGTTACGGGCAATACCCGTTAGGTAAGTAGATATGGCGCTGTCGCCCCTGAACCGGTTTTGCCGCACCTGCTCAACAAACACCAGTATGGTTTCCTGAAATATATCCGCAGCATCAGCCTCGCTGCCACCCTGGCCCTGTATCCAAAAAGTGACCGGCTCGTAACAACTGCGATACAGTTGCTGCAAGGGCTCATTGATATTGTTGCTGTTCAACGCTGTTACTAATTGTGTTTCCTCGCTTTTCGTCATATACCCGGCTATTGTTATTAGTAACCGCAGCGGTTGAGAATGTAACCGAAGGGCAAAATTTCAGGAGAAAAAGATCAGGGCTGTTTTTGGGGCTGCCATTCCGTTTTCGAAATCAATGCAGGCTTTTTAAAATACTTCAAACACAAACTGTCGTTCCAGCCATTGGGGTTTTTATTGAATGTTTTGCTGCTAAAAAGTGCATGCACTGTAAACTCGTCCCGGTAAGAAACAAGTGGAACCGTAAAGTAAACAGCCACGAACAAGTTAAGCAATCTCGCCATAATTAAAATTAAACAGAACCACGCACTTTATCGAGCAGACGGTTTAATTCCTTTGCATCTGTTTCAGAAACATTTTTCATTACATTATCGATTGTATAAGCCGATTGATCGAGCTTTTGTAAGAGACGTTTTCCTTTTGCTGAAATTTTTACATCAACCAGCCGCTTATCTTTTTTGTTGATGCTTTTAAGTGCAAGATTTTTTAGGATGAGTCGGTCTACAATACGGCTGGTGTCGCTCATTTTATCCAGCATCCGTTCACGTATCTGTAATGTAGAGAGTGGTGTATCGCTGCCACGTAAAATGCGCAGGATATTGTATTGCTGCAGTGTAAGATCTTCGCTTTCCAACACAAGCTTTAACTGTTCTGTAACCCAGTTATGTGTGAAGATGAGGTTGACGACACATTTATGATGTTCGTTTCTGAATTTGCGTGTTTGCAGGATGTCTTTTTCAATACTCATAAAGCAAGTATGATTGGCAGGTTGATGGTTGGTTTAATACACAGCTAAACGTAATTACATTGTAAAGATTGTTTTAATCTGTTGCAACAGTTCGTTATTTAACAAAGGCTGTAAGTTATTGCAGTATTCAAAAAAGGTACAAAGAACAGGTTAGTGCTGCAAGGCACACACATTCCCCTATCAACATCTAATTACCTGCAAATTTAGAAGCGCCTACCAGTAAAATGCCGGTAATAGAATCGAGCTTAAAGTTTTTCAATTGCTCATCACTTTCAAACCCTTTACCAAAAATGGTTTTTGTACGTTGGCGTATTTCCACATCTTTGGTGGTGTAGAGTTTATGCAAATTCTGTTCCCAGAATAACTCGTCGGTTTTTAGCGTATCGCCATCTGTACTGATCACCACAACACTATCTCTCAAAATAACACGGCCCTGTTGTTCAAAATACTCTGCCTGTTTTGCGTTGAGGTAACTTTTAATGCGTGTACTGTCGTCGTAAAAATCTACATGCAATGTGCGGGGAAATTCAACTCTTGGTACACTATCAAAATACCGCAACATATACGGTGCCGTTAGCTTTGCTTTTACAACGCCTGTTTGACTGAGATAGCTTGTTACATCTTTTACTTCATCAACCGAGAGTTTCTGCTGCTGCATATCCCTGATCTTTTGCAGATCATTTTCACAGGCCCAGAAAAAAAAGCAGCCCATGATTA
>JACCDQ011075137.1_pt1 | contig 10783 bp, 7 predicted proteins | sample 7446031 | NCBI WGS metagenome assembly JACCDQ01 (sample SAMN15323442, study PRJNA562643) | freshwater metagenome | isolation source: river surface water | place: USA:Blue River Watershed | collected 2017-08-17
ACTGATGGAACTGAAGCCGGATTATACCGAAAAATGCATATTCCGGACGATCCTGCTTTCTATGAAAAATTTTATTTCACACCGGGGGACTTAGGTTTTAAAAATAATCCAACGAAAAAAGGAAATATTGGAACTTTAATCTGCTGGGATCAATGGTATCCGGAAGCAGCACGTTTAACTGCTTTAAAAGGTGCCGAAGTATTATTTTACCCAACAGCTATTGGTTGGCATCCTCAGGAAAAAGAACAATATGGCGAAAACCAATATGGTGCCTGGATGAATGTAATGAAAGGACATGCTGTTGCCAATGGTGTTTATGTAGCTGCTGCTAACCGAATTGGTTTAGAACAATATTTACCGGATACAGCCGGAATTGAATTCTGGGGAGCTTCCTTTATTTGTGGTCCGCAAGGAGAGATTTTAGCACAGGCTTCTCACGATAAAGAAGAAATTCTAATTGCTGAGGTTGATTTGGATTTACAGGAAAACGTACGTCAAAACTGGCCATTTTTCAGAGACCGAAGAATCGATGCCTTTGGAGATATTACTAAAAGAGCTATTGACTAGAATTTCAAAAAGTTAACCGTAAAGTTTCTCAAAGGAAGTACAAAGGCTCGCAAAGTAATTTAATTACTTTGTATAAACTTTAAAAACTTAAATAAAAATGGACCAAAACAACACGTTTTAGTCCATTTTCTTTTTTCATATACTTTTCACAAATCCTCTTATGGCCTGTCAAAAGACTTAGAGTTCTTTAAATAGCACGCAGATTTTGGCAGATTTATACAGCTTTTTTTAACCCTTTGTGGAGCTTAGCTTTTCTTAGCGAATCTTTGTGATAAAAAATTATTGTAAGTTCGGTTGGAAAAACTTAACTGTTCCATCTCCTTCACTGCTTACCACTAATAAACTTCTTTTGTTTGGACTCTTCGAAGCAGGAACAAACAACAATCCTTCAGGGGCATCTCCTGTTTTAATACTTTGCAAATATTGTGGCGCCGAAGGATTCGTAATATCATAAACCATTACCGTATCGGTTCTTTCCAAACCAACAAACAAGATGTTTTTATTCCCCATCTTGGCAACTACCACCGCTTCCGGTTCAGAACCTTTGTCATCACTACGAGCATCATCATAAGTTCCAAAATCATTTGAACGTTTATCTAAATCGTTTTTACTGTCAAAAACCAAACTTCCCGTATTTCCGTTCCAAATGGTGAACGAACGCGCTCCAAAACTAATTAACTCATCCAAATCGCCGTCGTTATCGGTATCGCCTTCTGTCGAAATCAAATTCAAACGTCCCATTGAGGCATCGGCTTTTAGAGTAGCTGCATTAGGAAAAACAGTCGCATCTAAAGTCAATGTCTTTAATCTGGCTACATCTGTATAAGGATTGTATTCTCTGGCATCACCTTCATTGGCTGTAATAAAATATGACGTTCCATTTACCGTATAATTTGCAATGGCATCCGGCATGTACATCCCTTTTAATTTCCAGGGATTAAATGCTATAGTCAAATCTTTATCACTAACATCAATTCCGTTTTCGGCAGTATTAAAATCTTTATAGCCCAATCCAAATAACGAAGTGATTGTTTTAGAAGCCAAATCTATCTTAGCCACTCCGTTATTTTCCTGCAAAGTTACCCAGGCAGTTTTTGAATCGGCAGAAATTGTGATGTATTCCGGTTCTATATCAGCAGCAAAGCTTTTAGCTGTTTTTGAAACTCTAAATCCTTTGGTTTTTAAAGTAGTCAACTGACTTGCAAAACCAGCAAAATTCAAAGTGGTTACCGCATAATTATTGTTGACTTCAATAATAGAAACTGAACCATCCGGATCTACCGAATAATCCGCATTTGGTTCTCCTTCGTTTGCCGTCATAATATATTTACCATCTGGTGAAAAAGTGACCATATCCGGCAGAGCTCCCACGGTAATTTCTTTAATCAAGCTATAATCGGACGTATTAAAAACAACTACTTTTCCATTCCCTTGTTTGTTTACAGTCGATTCCAAAGCAACTGCCAGTTTCCCTCCGTAAACAGAAACACTATTTGAAGCACCACTATAAACGGATAAATCAATCACCGCTAATTTTTTAGGATTTGCAGGATCCGATACATCAACAACATCAATTTGATTAGTTGCACTGTTGTTTACCGTAAAAAGTCTTTTAGTAGTTTCATCATACGCACTGATTTCGGCTGCAGCTAATCCGCCAATAGTTATGATACCTACTTCTTTAAAACTTGCCACATCTTCGTTAATCTCAATTTCCTGATTGTTGTCATTTTTATCATTTTCACAACTGCAAAATATAAACAGCGCTGCTATTAATGAAATTCCAAAATTTTTCATGTTTTTTCTTTTTGATAGTTTTCAGCAAAAATAAACGCAGCATGAAACTTTTGGATTAAGCCAGGATTATCAAATATTTAACAAGAATGAATGCGATGTTAGCAAATGGTTTCGAAAAAACAATCAAGGTTAAGACACTGAAAAAATAACAACATAAAAAAAGAGGATATGGATTCCTCTTTGGGGTATTTTGAATATTATCAAATAATTATTTCGCTTTATATAATGTCATTTTTTTATTTTCAGGATTAATTTTGACATAACCACCTACGATCGTAACAAAAACATTTTTCTTATCGAGTACTAAAACTGATGTTGGACGTAAACCTTGCCAAAATAATTCATCAAAAACAGTTGTTACTTGCCAATTTTTATCAATCATATAAAAACCTTTGTTACCTGCTATATATAAAATATCTTTGTAAATATACATTGCATCGGGTGAACTCCCAAGTTTTATAGCTTTGGAGATTATAAACGAATTATCTGTGCTTTGAAGTTTATAGAGATTACCATAATTATCCCCCATATGTGCTAAACCTCCCATAAAGCAAATAGAATCATTAAATTTAAAAATGAAACTTACATTTCCACCTTTAATGCGTTTCGATTCTTTAAGAATTTTTGCTAATGGATCATTTTCATCATACATTAAACTTATAAAAGAATTGGGACGAATTTCATTCATATTTTTTCCATTGACAAAAAATTGTTTAGTAGAATCTTTAGCTTTAAAAAATAACCCACCTCCCCATTCACCTTTATTAATTCCTATTAATTTTCCGTTTGGAATATCAAATATGACATTAGAATTCGATTTAAATTTATCTATTTGAATTTTACCATTTTTCAATGAAAATATAAACTTTCTATCTGATGCACGATTAAATTCATACCATTCTTTACTAAGTCTTTTAGGTATTGGACAAGCTATAAAATCTTTTAAAGAATAGTCCTGAGCTAAACAAAGCAAAGGATTATTTATAAACAACAAAATGGATATAAAACGTATTATTTTCATTTTGGAATAAAATATTAAATCAGAGACTTATCAAATATAACCAACTTTATCTCACAAATCATTCTTTTGAAATTTATTTTTCCTACAAAAAATCATTTCCCTAGTCCTGACCGAAGAGGAAAGCGCATACAGAGAGAGCCTTTCATTTTTCTTGTACTGGGATAGCTACTATAAGAAACTCTTGCCTGTACTTAGATAAACAAGTTATACCCAAAAACTTTGTAAAAGACTGCTGGAAATTGCTCCATAAAAAACTATAAGTAACAATGGTTACTCATTTTTATAATCCTTACGAATGCTTATATTTGCGGTCATCAAATTTTAGCATCTTTTTTATGACAACTACAAACAGACGTTTTCCTGCTGAATGGGAAAAGCAAGAAGGAATTTTACTTTGTTTTCCACATAACGGAAACGATTGGCCGGGAAAATACGAAGCAATTCAATGGGCTTTTGTAGAGTTTATTAAAAAAGTAGCTGCTTACGAAAAAGTTTTTCTGGTAGTTATTGACGAAAAACTGCAAGCCAAAATAACTGACATGTTGGACCGTGCCCGTGTGAATCTGGATCAGATTACTTTTATCCAACAAAAAACAAACAGAAGTTGGATGCGTGACTCAGGCCCTATTGTAGTATATAAAGACGGAAAAAGAGAAGCCTTAAATTTCAACTTTAATGGCTGGGCAAAATACAAAAACTTCCAACTTGACAAACACGTTCCTGCAAAAGTAGCTAATGCTTTAAATCTTCCGTTAACACAAGTAGTATACAAAGGGAAGCCCGTAATTGTAGAAGGCGGTGCTATTGATGTCAATGGCAAAGGAACTTTATTAACTTCCGAAGAATGTCTGATGCACCCGAGTATTCAGGTACGCAATGCTGGTTTTACCAAAGAGGACTACGAAGCTGTTTTCAAAGAATACCTGGGTGTTACCAATGTAATCTGGCTAGGTGACGGAATTGAAGGTGATGATACTCATGGTCATATTGATGATTTGGCACGATTTGTAAACGAAGATACCATCGTGACAATAGTAGAAACTGATCCGAATGACGCCAACTACAAACCATTGCAGGACAATTTAAAACGTTTGCAAAATGCTAAATTAGAAAACGGAAAATCGCCTGTAATTGTAGCTTTACCAATGCCAAAACGTTTGGATTTTGAAGATTTACGCTTACCTGCAAGTTATGCTAATTTCCTTATTTTAAACAACTGTGTTTTAGTTCCTGTTTTCAATGACCCTAACGATAGAAAAGCCTTAAACATATTAGCAGAATGTTTCCCTGACAGAGAAATTATCGGCATTAGTGCAATAGATTTAATTTGGGGATTTGGAACCTTACATTGTTTAAGTCAACAGATTCCGGAATAATATTTTCATTAACCGCAAAGAACATAATACCAACTTTGCGGTTATTTTTTTCACCACATTATCTGAGCTTCTTATCTTTTCAAAAAATATAAAAACTTATATGGCTTATATGGTGAAAAACATTTAGCCACTGATTATCACAGATTATAAAAAACTTTGCGAATCTTTGCGTTTACTCAGAGAACCTTTGCGGAAAAACTTAAAAACTTTGCGGTTAAATGATGCTCTTATAAAGCATTGCACATAAAATCCCGAATCCAAAACTCAATAAAGTTCCTATCAAAATATATTCAGTCAAACGAACATCTTTGGATTCTTTTAAATCACCAAACCTAAAAATAGATTTAGCAGCCAATAAAAACCCAATTCCTTCCCAGAAATTAATCACCACAAAAAAGAAGATAAACAGCCGTTCTAAAATCCCAATATATTTCCCGGCGTTATTGGTATCTCCGGTATCAGTTTTTATAATTTGCTCGCTCCATTTAGACAACAATACTTTTAAAATAATAGCACTCACATAAGTCACGGCAACCAAAGCCGTAATTAAAGCCAAACTTTGCTGTGAATACAAACTTGCAATAGCAATTTCACATGGAAAATAATACAATACCACCACGGCAATCACAACCAAATGCGCCAACTGATCAATAAAAAACCAGGTTTTTTCTGTTTTCTTTTTTTCAAAATATAATTTGGCGCAATCAATCCCAAAATGACTCAAAGCAATCAAAACTATAGCCAGAAAATATTTTGAAGCAAACTGTGTTGTAATAAGCAACAACAGCAAATGCACTCCTATGTGGTAATATAAATATTTTGACTTAATTTTTTTCTTCTTCTTGTCTTTTACCCAAGTTGTGGGCTGCAATAAAAAATCACCTATAAAATGGGCCAAAAGCAAACTTAAAAATAATACTACCATTGTTTTTTGATTTCTTGTTTGTAAAATGCAATCGTATTTTTTATCTCCTCATAACCCGCTCTTTTAAGCGAAGAACTTATCGAACTTTGGCTTTTTCTATTCAAGGCTGTAGCCAATTGATTTTGGTTAACCCCGGGGTTTTCTAAAGCTTTCTTTAAAATTTCAGCCGAAGTACTCGTCCAGTTATCTGCAACTAAAAGAAGCAAAGGTATTATAACTTCAAATGCAGAATTGAATTCAGCCCAGGGTGTTTTTATGCCTAATGTTTGTTTTTTCAAAGCCTCAAAACACTCGCCTGAATTGATAAAAGCTACACCATTAGATTCTGTTATCTTATCGGCATTATAATCAACACTCCCCACTCCTATTGCTATACGCGCGTCAAGTGCTTTATGTTGTTTGATAGTAGCTTTAATCAACAATGCTATTTCAAGTGCATCTTCGACCGGAACAACTAACTGAAAACTATCGCCCCGATAAATCTCCCAATCTTTAGGTTCACTGCCAGAACTATTCAAAACAGCCTTTAAATCAGCCAGCCATACTGCCGAAGCCAGTTTTCGGGAATGCATAATATCTCCTGTAATTACCGCTTTCATAATTTATGATTTTAATGCAAGATACAAAAAAATATCGCTAAATAAAGTGATATTTAAAATTATCGCCTAATTAAACGATATTTAAAATTATCGTCAAATTAAACGATAATAAAATCAAAATTTGCATTTTCAGAATTCCCAATTATAAACTATCTTCGTTTTCAAAATTGAAAATCTCTAAATGTCTTCTAACAATCTCCTGCTCACTCCTATCGAATACTTAAAAGGCGTTGGTCCCAGTCGGGGCGAATTACTTCGTAAGGAATTGGGGATTCATAAATATGCTGATTTACTCAATTTTTATCCTAATCGCTACATCGACAGAACCCGATATTACAAAATCAACGAGTTACAAAACAACATTGCCGAAGTACAAATCATCGGAAAGATTATCAATATCAAAACGGTAGAATTTGCCAAAGGCAGAAAACGTCTGGTAGCTACTTTTGTAGATGATACCAGCCAAATGGAATTAGTATGGTTTCAGGGGCACAAATGGATTCGGGAATCTCTGAAATTAAATCAAACCATAGTGATTTTTGGAAAATGTACTTCGTTTAACGGCATGTACAACATGGCGCATCCCGAAATCGAATTGTTAAGCGAACACGAACAAAGTTTGCGTTCAGCGATGCAACCCGTTTATCCTTCGACCGAAACCCTGACTAATCGTGGAATTTCAAATCGTGTCATTAACAAAATGATGCAGCAATTATTTCTGGAAACACAAGCCTTGTTTACAGAAACTTTGCCTGATTACTTAACGCAACAGTTAAAGTTAATTCCTAAAAACGCTGCTTTATTCAACATACATTTTCCTAAAAGTGCCGATGCTTTAAAGAAAGCCCAATTTCGATTAAAATTTGAAGAATTGTTTTTTATTCAGATACAACTGATTATGAAAAACATGATTCAGAAGCACAAAATCAAAGGACACTCTTTTACTAAAGTAGGCGAATTTTTCAACGAGTTTTACCAAAACCACCTTCCTTTTGAACTGACTAATGCTCAAAAAAGAGTAATTAAGGAAATTCGAACGGATATGGGAAGTAATGCCCAAATGAATCGTTTATTGCAGGGAGACGTAGGTTCCGGAAAAACCATTGTGGCTTTTATGAGTATGTTATTGGCTATGGATAATGGTTTTCAGGCTTGCTTAATGGCTCCAACAGAAATCTTAGCCAACCAACATTATATAGGACTTTCAGCATTAGCTAAAAAACTGAATTTAAATATAAAAATACTAACAGGCTCAACTAAAACTTCAGACAGAAAAATTATCCACGAAGAACTTGAAAACGGCAGTTTACAAATTCTTATTGGTACTCATGCCTTACTGGAAGACAAGGTGAAATTTCATAGTTTAGGCTTAGCAATCATTGATGAGCAACATCGTTTTGGGGTAGAACAACGTTCTAAATTATGGAAGAAAAACGATATTCCGCCACATATTTTGGTAATGACTGCCACTCCTATTCCGCGTACTTTAGCAATGAGTTTGTATGGCGATTTAGACATTTCGGTTATTGACGAATTACCTCCGGGAAGAAAACCCATTCAAACGGTACATCGCTACGATAGTAATCGTTTGAAAATCTGGAAATTTATTCGGGACGAAATTGCTTTGGGTCGCCAAATCTACATTGTTTATCCGTTAATACAGGAATCGGAAAAGATGGACTACAAAGATTTAATGGACGGTTACGAAAGCATTTCAAGAGATTTCCCACTGCCACAATACGCCGTTTCTATTGTTCATGGCAAAATGAAACCGGCTGATAAAGATGCCGAAATGAAACGTTTTGCCGAGGGAAAAACCAATATTATGGTAGCCACCACGGTAATTGAAGTGGGTGTCAATGTTCCTAATGCCTCGGTGATGATTATCGAAAGTGCCGAACGCTTTGGCCTTTCACAACTGCATCAATTACGCGGTCGCGTGGGTCGTGGTGCAGAGCAAAGTTATTGCATCCTGATTACGGATCACAAATTGAGTTCTGACAGTAAAACCCGAATGGAAACGATGGTACGCACGAATGACGGTTTTGAAATTGCCGAAGTTGACTTAAAACTACGAGGTCCCGGAAATCTAATGGGAACCCAACAAAGTGGCGTATTAAACCTTCAAATTGCAGATATCGTTAAAGACCGTGAAATATTATCACTCGCCCGGGCACATGCTTTAAAAATACTTTCAGACGATGCCCCGTTACAAAAACCGGAACACGCTGTTTTAAGAGCTGTGTATATAGAACTAACGAAGAAAAAAAATATTTGGAATTACATTAGTTAAAAACAACTTTAAATCATGATTTCGTACAACCCAAAAGACTGGATTACTTTTATTTTTCGTTTTCACAAAGCCGATACTTTTCGAAAATTGTTTCCATTAATCATACTTATTGGAATTTATTCAGCAGCAGTAGCCTATCTCGAACTCGAATATTGGGATTTACCCGATGACAGTCACGTAAAAAACATTTCGATGATGCACGGAATGCTGGGATTTGTGATTTCGTTATTATTAGTTTTCAGAACCAATACAGCTTACGATCGCTGGTGGGAAGGCCGTAAAATGTGGGGCGCATTGGTAAACAACAGTCGTAACCTGGCTTTAAAATTAAACGCCATTATTGAAGACGAAAAAGACAGGGCTTTTTTCAGAAAAATAATTCCTGCTTATGCCTCTATTTTAAACAAACATTTAAAAGACGAAGAAACGGGTAAACAATTATCGGAGGAAATTTCGTTTCCGGTAAACCATCATACACACCGACCAAATCAGGTTGCCAAAATGCTCTTTATGAAAGTAAATGAATTGTATAAATCTCAAAAAATCACCGGAGACCAACTGATTATTTTAAACAACGAAATTCAGTCTTTTACGGATATTTGCGGAGCATGTGAACGTATTAAAAACACTCCTATCCCTTATTCCTATAGTGTTTTCCTGAAAAAATTTATCTTTTTCTACGTGATGACTTTACCTTTTGGTTATGTATTTAATTTGGGGTATTTTGTAATTCCCGTAGTGGTTTTTATCTTTTATGTTTTGGCCAGTTTAGAATTAATTGCCGAAGAAATTGAAGAACCTTTTGGGCATGACGACAATGATTTACCAACCACTAAAATTGCAGCGAATATTAAGAAACATGTCGAGGAATTAATTCAATAAGTGCCTTTAGGATACTATAAAATCATCATTCCAAAATTGTTTATTGGAAGACAGATAAATTATAAAAAGTGACTTTAATAACTTTGAAGCTCGGTTGACAATGTTTATATTTGCAACCTTATTAAAATTTACAAATGAAAATATCATACAACTGGTTAAAACAATTCATTAAAACCGACTGGAATTCAGAACAAACAGCAGCCTTATTGACTGATTTAGGTCTTGAGGTAGAAGTGGTTGAAAAATATCAATCTGTAAAAGGAGGATTAGAAGGTATTGTTGTTGGCCATGTACTTACATGCGAAAAACATCCGGATGCCGACAAATTAAAAGTAACTACTGTTGATTTAGGAAATGGTACACCAATACAAGTTGTTTGTGGTGCCAGCAATGTAGCAGCAGGACAAAAAGTGCCGGTAGCAACCATTGGAACTGTTTTATATGATAAAGAAGGAAATTCATTTACTATAAAAAAAGGAAAAATCCGAGGACAGGAAAGTCATGGAATGATTTGTGCCGAGGACGAATTAGGTCTGGGAGAAAGCCATGACGGAATTATGGTTCTTGATGATGCTTTAGTTCCGGGAACTCCTGCAGCTAAAGTTTTCAAAATAGAAAATGATGAGGTTTTCGAAATAGGTTTAACACCAAACCGCGCCGATGCGATGAGCCATCTGGGTACTGCCAGAGATTTAAGAGCCGGATTATTACAAAATGGTGTGAGCGTTGAATTAATTACGCCGTCAGTTAGTAATTTTAGAGTGGATATGCGTACCTTAAAAATTGATGTTAAGGTTGAAGCACCTGCTTTAGCACCTCGTTATTGTGGAGTTACAATTTCAGGTATTACCGTAAAACCTTCTCCTGCCTGGTTGCAAGACCGTTTGAAAGCTATTGGAATCAATCCAAAAAACAATATTGTCGATGTAACTAATTATGTTTTGCACGATTTAGGACAACCATTACATGCTTTTGACGCTGCCAAAATCAATGGAAAAATCCATGTAAAAACAGTTGAAGCAGGAACAAAATTCATCACTTTGGATGAAGTGGAAAGAACATTACACGAAGAAGATTTGATGATTTGTGATGATAAAGGCCCACTGTGTATTGCAGGTGTTTTAGGAGGACAAAACTCCGGAGTAAGTAACAACACTACTTCTATTTTCTTAGAAAGTGCTTATTTCAATCCTGTGAGTATCAGAAAAACAGCTAAAAGACATCAATTAAGTACAGATGCTTCTTTTAGATTTGAAAGAGGGATTGATCCTTCCATTACAGCTTATGCTTTAAAACGTGCGGCTTTATTAATTCAGGAAGTAG
>JACCDQ010193585.1_pt1 | contig 10782 bp, 8 predicted proteins | sample 7446031 | NCBI WGS metagenome assembly JACCDQ01 (sample SAMN15323442, study PRJNA562643) | freshwater metagenome | isolation source: river surface water | place: USA:Blue River Watershed | collected 2017-08-17
CAAGTCGCTCAAGGCAAGGCTTGGCGAACTGAACTGCAAAAGCCCGTTTGCCTGCTGGCCAGTAGCCGCGAGGGCGAAGAGGCGCAATGGCTGGCGGCGGTACAACAGGTGTCTGGGTTGGACGTGGCCCACTGGCTCATCGTGCCACGCCACCCCCAAAGGGTGGACGAGGTGGAGGCTTTGTTACGGTCAGCAGGCCTGAGCGTGTTGCGTCGCAGCCATTGGGGCGTTGCCGGGCCTGCCCAGCAGACCCATGCCCAAGTCTGGCTGGGCGACAGTCTGGGCGAGATGGCGCTGTAATACAGCCTGGCCGATGTGGCTTTGCTGGGGGGGAGTTTTGAGCCTCTGGGTGGTCAGAACCTGATCGAAGCCGCAGCGTGCGCCTGCCCGTTGGTGATGGGGCCGCACACCTTCAATTTTTCTGAAGCTGCCGAGCAGGCCGAAGCAGCGGGCGCGGCGCGGCGTGTGACCGACATGGTGGCCGCGGTGCACGAGGCCTTGGACTTGGCTAAAACGGTGCCAGCACATCAGGCTGCAGCAGTGGCTGCGGCCTCGTTTTTGCATGCGCACCAGGGCGCAGCCCGACGTGTGGCTGCTTTGGTGAAAGGTTTGTTGTAGGCGCATGACCTTGTAGGAGCCAGTCCTGCTGGCGATTCAAGGCTTGTGGTCTGCAAGGCCATCGCTTGCAGGGCAAGCGCCTGCCGCGTCAGGCCTGTACCTCAGGGCACCAGCAGGCTGTTGATGGCTTGCAGGTCTTCTGCCTTGAGCACGCCCGCCACCTGACGCAGCTTGAGCTGGCCCACCAGCACATCGTAACGGGCTTTGGCGAGGTCACGCTTGGTCTGGTAGAGCTGACTTTGGCTGTTGAGCACGTCGATGTTGATGCGCACACCCACCTGGTAGCCCAGTTTGTTGGCGTCCAACGCGCTTTGGCTGGAGGTTTCTGCGGCTTCGAGCGCTTTGACCTGGCTCAGGCCTGTGAGCAGGCCAAAATAAGCTGAGCGGGTGCCTTGTTCGATCGAGCGTTGAGCAGCTTCCAGGTCGGCACGGGCCTTTTCTTCGAGCGCCACAGTCTCCTTGACGCGGTTTTGCACGGCAAAGCCTGCAAAGAGGGGGATGTTCAGAGCGACGCCGATGGTTTTGACATCGCCGTCAAGGCTGGTTGGTGGACGATTCCCCGAGTAACGGTTTTGGGCAATGGATGCTGTGAGATCCAGCGTGGGCAGATGACCGGCTTGGGCTTTTTCAGTTTCCAGTTTGGCCACATCAAATGCCACACGCAGTTGCTGGATGTTGACGTTGTTCTCCAGCGCCAACTTGACCCAGTGCTCCACATCCTGTGGCTGTGGGGGTTGCAACACGTTTGGGGTTTTCAGTGCTGCAGGTTGAAGATTGCTCTTGCCCACCAGCTGTTCCAGTGCCAGTTTCTTGACGCGCAGATCGTTTTCGGCGGCCAGTTCCTGGGCCACGACCAGATCGAATCGGGCCTGGGCTTCGCGGGTGTCCGTGATGGTGGAGGTGCCGACTTCAAAATTGCGCTTGGCAGCCGCCAGTTGTTCACCCACTGCACGCTTTTGGGCCTGAACGAAATGGAGCCCCTCGCTGCTGGCCAGCACATCAAAGTAAGCCTGGCTGGCACGCACGATCAGGTCGTGTTCCGCAGAGGTCAGCTGAGTTTGCGCCAGTTCAGCTGATTTTTGTCCTTGGCGGTAGCTGGCCAGGTTGGCTGCCCGAAACAGAGGCTGGCTGGCACTGATGGCATTGGTTTTGGTGGTGTAGTCTCGATCGGTAACGCTCGCTTCACTGAAATTCAGATCTGTTTTGGTTTGCGACAGACTTGCCCCAATGGTCGGCAACAACGCCGCCTTGGCCTGTGCCGCTTTGGCCAGAGTGGCTTGCGCCTGCGACTTCGCCGCTGCATAGGTGGCGTCATGCCCCTTGGCGGTTTCGTAAATCTGCAGCAGGTTCTGGGCTTGTGCACTGCCCACTGTGGCCAGTACGGCGGCCAACAACAAAGACAGGTTCAGGGGACGCAGTTTCATGAGGCGAGTCCTAAAGGCGAAAGAATCAGATCAGTAAGTCGGAACCGAAGGGTCGACCTGGACCGACCAGGCATGGATGCCACCGGCGATGTTGACGACTTCGTAGCCTTGGTTGGCCAAAAAGTGAGCCACCTGCATGCTGCGGCCACCGTGGTGGCACAGGCAGGCAACGGGGCGGCTGCGGTCCAGCTCGCTCAGGCGGGCGGGCACGGTTTGCATGGGCATGTGCACGAAGTCGAGGCCTTCAGGGCGGGCGCAGGCGGTCTGCACTTCCCAGCCTTCGCGCACGTCCAGCAAGACCGGGCGCTGTGCTTGCTGACCGGTCCATTCGGCCACTTGTGCGGGGGAGATTTGCTGCATGGTGTTCAGAACTGAAAAGCAGGGGCCTCGGCAAAACCGGTCAAGCGCTGTGCGTTGGCGTCCCAGGGCTGGGCGGTCATGAAGCTGGCGGGGCCAGTGCGGGTAATCAAGGTGGCACGCATCATGGGTTCTTCGCCGGTGATGGCGATCAAGCGACCGCCAACAGCCAGTTGCTCCAGCAGTCCTTGCGGCACTTCGGCCACCGAGCCCGACAGCAAGATGGCGTTGAATGGACCTTCGCCGGCGGCACCCTGGCTGCCGTCGGCATGGCGAACCGCAGCGTTGCCGATACCTGCTTGTTGCAGGTTGGCGCTGGCCTGGGTGGCCAGGCTGGCGTCCATTTCAAAGCTCAGCACCTGTGCAGCTTGGGATGCCAGCAGGGCGGTCGTGAAGCCGGTACCGGCGCCAATTTCAAGTACTTTGTCGGTTTTCTGCAGGGCCAGGTCCTGGACCAGGCGGGCTTGCACGCGCGGAGCGAGCATGAGTTGACCGTTGCCCAAGGGGATGTCCATGTCCACAAAGGCCAGAGCTTTGTGCGCAACCGGCACAAAGTCTTCGCGGCGAACCACTGAGAGCAGTTCAAGGATTTGTGGATCAAGCACTTCCCAAGGACGGATTTGCTGTTCGATCATGTTGAAGCGGGCTTGGTTCAGATCCATTTTTACTCCATGGGGTATGTTAAGCGGTTTTGGACCATTTTACGGGGCAGGGGTGTCATGGCCCTGGCCTGAAGAGGGCAACCCGGCCTTGCGACGCAGCCACTGGGCCAGATCGTCCATGTAGCAGTACACCACCGGAACCACGACCAGTGTGAGCAAGGATGAAGTGATGACCCCGCCGATCACGGCTTGCCCCATGGGCGCGCGTTGCTCGGAGCCTTCACTCAGGGCAAAGGCCAACGGCACCATACCGAAAATCATGGCCAGCGTGGTCATCAGAATGGGGCGCAGCCGCACCTTGGCCGCCAGCAGCAGGGCCTGGGTACGCTCCATGCCGTCTTCGCGTGCCCGGATCGCGAAGTCCACCAGCAAGATGGCGTTCTTGGTGACCAGACCCATGAGCATGATCACACCAATGACCGAGAACATCGACAGGGTGGAGCGGAATGCCATGAGTGCCAGCACCACGCCTATCAGTGTGAGGGGCAGCGAGGTCATGAGGGCCAGGGGCTGCAGGAAACTTTTGAACTGGCTGGCCAGGATCATGTAGATGAAGATGATGGCCATGGCCAACGCAGATACGGCATAGCCGAAAGATTCGGTCATGTTCTTGGTGGAGCCGCCAAACTGGTAGCGGTAGCCAGGCGGCAGATTCAGGCTGTCCATCACTTTGCGGATATCGGCTGACACCTCGCCCATGCTGCGGCCGTAGGTGTTGGCGTTGAGCGCCACTTCGCGTGTCAGCTCACGCCGGTTGATCTGGTTGGAACTGGTCGATTCGACCACCTGGGCCACCTGGCCCAGGCGCACCACGCGTGGTGCGCCGTCTGCGCTTGCACCCACCACAAAAGGCAGGCGCTCCAGGTCCTGGAGGTTGTTGCGTGCGTCAGGCGCCAGACGCACGTTCACGTCATAGGTCTGATCGTCGGGTGCACGCCAGTTGCCCACGTTTTGCCCGGCCACCAGTGTGCGCAGCGGGACACCCAGCTGAGCTGTGCCCAGGCCCAGATCGGAGGCCGATGCGGTGTTGACCTTGACGGCAATGGCAGGCTTGTTCGGGCGCACGCTCGAGTCCAGATCGACCAGGCCGGCAACGCCGCGCAGCTGTTCCATGGCCAGCAGGGTCAGGCGTTCCAGTTCACGCTGATCAGGGCCCAGAATCGAAAACTCGATCTGCTTGTTGCCACCCACAGCGTCGAGTGTGCCCGCATGGGTGACGATGATGCCCGGTACACGTTGCAGCCGCTCGCGCAAATGCGCCGACATTTGATCGACGCTGCGCTGGCGGGCTTTGCGATCAACCAGACGCACATACATGTTGGCGTTGTGCCTGCCCAAGGTGTTGCCAGTGTTGATGGTCGTGACGGTGTAGCGCACCTCTGGAAATTCGCGCACGATCGCCTCGACTTGGCGTGCCTTGGCTTCGGTCACTTCAAGCGACGAGCCTACGGGCGTCTGGAAGGTGATGCTGGTTTCGGAAAAGTCAGCCTTGGGCACAAACTCGGTGCCGACAAAGCGCAGCATGACCACGCTCAGCACAAAAATGCCCACGGCCAGAAGCACCGTCTTGCGCTTGTGCACCAGCGACCAGGCCAGAATGTGCTGGTACACATCGCCCAGGCGGTCGGTGGCGGTTTCAAACCAGGCTGTGACGCGTCCTATCGTGCGGTCGTACAGTGTGACCGGCGCACGGTGCTCACCATGCGCATGGATGGTGGGGTCGTGCCAGATGCTCGAGAGCATCGGGTCCAGCGTGAAGCTCACGAACATGGAGATCATGACCGCCGCCACGATGGTGATGCCGAACTCGTGGAAGAACTTGCCGATGATGCCCTGCATGAAGCCAATGGGCAGGAACACCGCCACGATCGACAGCGTGGTGGCCAGAACCGCCAGCCCGATTTCCTGCGTGCCATCCAGCGAGGCGTTGAAAGCGTTCTTGCCCATTTGCACGTGGCGCACGATGTTTTCGCGCACCACAATCGCGTCGTCAATCAAAAGGCCCACGCACAGGGAGAGCGCCATCAGCGTGACCATGTTGACGGTGAAACCAAACATGTTCATGAACATAAAGGTGCCAATCAGGGAGATGGGCAGCGTCAGTCCGGTGATGACGGTGGAGCGCCAGGAGTTGAGGAAGAGGAAAACAATCAGCACGGTGAGGATGGCACCCTCGATCAGCGTCTGGCGCACATTGTTCACGGCCACGCGAATCGGGCGCGAGGTGTCGGTGATGGGCTCGACCTGCAGGCCAGAGGGCACTTCGGCCTTCATGTCATTGACCGTTTTGACCAGCCCGTCGATCACATCGATGGTGTTTTCGTCCTGGGCTTTTTGCACCGTCAGCAGCAAGGTGCGTTGGCCGTTGTAAAGCGCCAGGCTGTCGATCTCTTGCGCACCGTCCTGAACCCGGGCCACTTGCGACAGGTAAATGGGCGTTGCACCTTTGCGGGCCACGATGATGCGGCCAAAGTCTTCAGGGCGCTGCTTGCGTGACTCGATCTGCACCATTCGCTCTTGCTCGAGCGAGCGGATCGCGCCTACCGGCAGGTCCTGATTTTCAGCCCGAACCGCGTTGACCACCTGATCGGTGGTCACGCCCAGGGCTTCCATGGCGTTGGGCTGCAGATACAGGTTGATCTCGCGTTTGGTGGCACCGACCAGCGTGACCGAGCCCACGCCCCGGACGTTCTCAAGACGTTTTTTGAGCACCTGTTCAGACCAGTTTGTGATCTCGGTGGCCGACAACGGTGTCTGTCCCGCCTGGGGTTGGGGAATGACCGCCAGAGACCAGATGGCGCGGCTGGACGGGTCGAAACGCAGGACTTTGGGCTCCTTGACTTCGGAGCGCAGGTTGGGGCGTACGGCCGCGACCTTCTCGCGCACGTCTTCGGCGGCCTTGCGCCCATTCATGTGCAGCTGGAACTCGATCACGACCACCGACTGGTTCTCGTAGCTGCGCGAGGTCAGGGCATTGATGCCTGCAATCGAATTGACCGCTTCCTCTATCTTTTTGGAGACCTCGCTCTCCACGATCTCGGGCGAGGCGCCCGGGTATTCGGTGCTGACCACCACCACCGGAAAGTCGATGTTGGGGAACTGGTCTACCTTCAGACGCTGGAAGGCAAACAGGCCCAGTACCACCAGGGCCAGCATGAGCATGGTGGCAAAGACCGGATTCTTAAGACTGACGCGGGTGAACCACATGGCAGCGTCTCCTCAGCGTGCGGTCGCAGCGGTTTTGACCTGCACGCCTTCACGCACCACGCCCACCGAACCGGCCAGCACCTGCGCGCCTTCAGCCAGGCCCGTCACGGCCACGCGCACCACGCCGTCGCTCTCGCTGCGGGCACCGGCTTGCACAGGAACATGGCGAACAGCTTCCCCTTCGATTACCTGAACATAGGGCTGTGGCTTGTCGGTGCGGATGCTGCTCAGCGGCACGGCCAAAGCTTGCATGTTGCGTGTGCCCATTTGCCCCTGAGCGAACGCGCCTTGGCGCAAACCAGCGCCGCCGGCCACGCCCAGGTAAACCAGCACACTGCGGCTGCCTGGCTGTGTGCTGGGGTTGATGCGCAACACAGTAGCCGTCACGGGTGTCTCCACACCTTCCACACGCAAAAGGGCTTTCATGCCAGCACGCACGCCGCCGGCGTCTTGTGCGGGTAAAGCAGCTTCAAGTTCGAGTTGCGCCAGGTTGACGATTTCAAGCACGCGGGCATCCACCGACAGGCGTTCCCCGTTTTGGGCCAGACGCTGCGACACCTGCCCGCCGATGGGGGCTTTGAGCTGGGCATCTTCCAGGGCCTTGCGCGCCACATCTGCCGCCGCCAGCGCAGACTGGTGTGAGGCGCGTGCACCGCCCAGGCTCATGAGCGAGGTTTGCAGTGCGGTCTGCGAGATGAAGCCTTGTTTGACCAAGGCTTCGTTGTTGTCGTACTGCTTTTGTGCGATGTCCAGCTGGGCCTTGGCGGCGTCGGCCTGTTGCTGGGCTTGACGCCATCGCGACTGGTATTCGGTGGGATCGATGCGCGCCACCACCTGACCGGCTTGCACCGTGTCGCCCTCGCGCACCGCCAGGTCCATCAGCTCGCCGGCCACGCGCGCCTTCACCAAAGCTGTCTGAGTGGCCTTGAGCGTCCCCGATACCGGCAGGCCCAGGGCCAGGCTTTCGCTGCGCACGGTCAGCACATCGCTGGGGGCCAGTTCCAGCGCCACTGGCGTGGCTACAGGTACGGATGCGGGTGGTGTTGCTCGCTTGACCGACAAGCGCCAGCCCACCAAAGCCACAGCCGCCAAGGCCAGGCCAGAGACGATCCAGAGGGTGCGTTTTTTCATGGGATTTCAGACAGAAAGGCCGCGCACCAGCAAATCGGCGTGGTGGCGGATGAAGGTTTCAGGGTTAATTTGCTGGCTGCTGGGGCAGCAAGGTGCCATGGAATGTTTCCAGGTCACCAAAAAAAGCAGGGGCGCCAGCACGGAATGGACGGTCAGGTCCATGTCCACGGGGCGGAACTCGCCACGGTCAACACCGCGCTGCAGCACCGACGCGATCAAAGCATGACCGGGAGAGACGACCTCTTCCTGGAAAAAAATCGCCAGATCCGGGAAATTGCTGGCCTCGCTCATCACCAACTTGGAAATGCCGGAGGCCTGGGTGGCCCCATAGCGACGCCACCATTCGAGCATGAGGTAGGACAACAGTTCAGCGCTGCTGCCTTCGAAGCGAGCGATCTCCTCGGCGCCTTCGGTTTGTGGGCGCACGATGTTTTCGCGCACCACCGCCTTGAACAGCTCTTCCTTGCTTGGAAAATAAATAAAAAGTGTTCCTTTGGATACCCCCGCACGTTGCGCCACCTCTTCGGTGCGGGTGGCCGCAAAGCCTTTTTCCACGAACAGCTCCAGCGCGGCGCTGAGCAATTCTTCAGGCCGCGCATCTTTGCGCCGTTCACGCTTGTGTGGCAGTTGGGGGTCGGGGATATTCATTTACTGACCGTTGGGTTAGTAAATGTAGTTTGCCATACCCCACAGGTCAAGTTGGACCGCGTGAAGTTGGGTAAAGATATGGCCCTGGATGTGCGTCGTCGATTTTTGTTGGTGTTAGCATTTTCGGCGAATCGGTACCTTGAAAGCCCCCTGGTGAGGACCTTCACCCCACCTGCGGTGCCAACACAGGAGCAGACCTTGCCAATGTCCCAAAAAATAGGGCTTTCATCCAGCCTGTTTGTCATCTACCTGGTATCGGTGACGTTCGCCCTGGCTTTGGCGAGCTACTTTTATGTTGTGGCATGGGGCGGTTACATCAAGGATTCGGGTGAGAACACGGCCCGGGATGTCGCGGCTGTCTCGGGCATTCTGAAGTCGGGGATTGCCGAGGGCATCCGATTTGTGGAACTGGCGCAGCAGAACGTCGAGAAAACGGTGGCTGCCCAGCATGTGGATCGGACCCATCTGGAGGGCGCCCTCAACAACGGTATCAACAGCTTCCGATTGCTCAATGATCTGGAGTCTTATGGCATTCTTTTTCTGGCCGATGCCCAGGGAAAGTTGATGGCGCGCTCAGACCGCAAGCCGGTGGAGCCCACCAGTTTCAGTGACCGTTTCTTCTACAACGCCATTGTGGCCAATCCAGAATTGAAATTGGTGGTGGGGCCCATGATCCAGGCCAGAACGACCGGTAAAACGGTGTTCCATGTGGCCGTGCCCATCCGCTGGCCTGACAAGCAGCTGTTTGGCGTGCTGGCTTTGCAACTCGATGTGGCGCACATCATCGACAGGATCCATCAGGAGCTGGGCTCTTCCGGTGGTGTGGTCACTACGGTTTCCAATGGAGACCAGGTGGTGTTGCAGCTGCCTTTGCCGGACCCGGCTCTCTATGGTCAAAACGGCATGCTTTGGCGCCCGATCGGTGGATTGCCTGCGCCCACTCGGCAAGCCCAGTGGTTTGACCTTGAGCACAGGGTGGTGGCGCAGATCGCCCTGCCTGAACTGAAACTGGCGGTCTATTCGGATCAGGGCAAGCGCAAGATCCGGGAGTCCTATACAGAGTCCTACGCCAGCAGCGGTTTCTTGATCTTGTCTGGACTGTTGATCTACTCTGCACTGCTGTACCTGTTGCAAAAAAACATTCATCAGCTGGCCCGGGAGCGCATATCGGCATTGACCGATCGCTTGACAGGCTTGCTCAACCGCCGTGCCTTTGACGAGCGCTACCAAACCTTGTTGCGGGAGGCGCACCGAAACCGTCAGCCGGTGAGTGTGCTGTTTCTTGACATAGATCATTTCAAGCAATGCAATGACCGGTATGGTCACGACAATGGTGATGTGGTGTTGAAAAAAGTGGCTGATCTGATTTGCTCTTCCTTGCATCGGCCCCTGGATTGCTGTTTCCGTTGGGGTGGGGAGGAAATGGTGTGTCTTCTGGAAGACACCGACGACAAGGGTGCCGTGATGGTGGCCGAACGCATCCTGCGCAAAGTGCGGCAGACCCCCATCGATCTCAAAGGGCATGAGCCGTGTCATGTCACGGTCAGCATAGGGATCGCGACCGCCCACTACAGTGAAAAGCCGGTCCTGATTGATTTGGTGGGCGCTGCCGATCACGCCATGTACCGCGCCAAGCAGGCTGGCCGAGACCGCCTGGATGTGGTCATTGTTTCCGAATAGTCTTTGGGTTTGCCGTCATGACAACATTGCAGCGAACAGATTTTTTGAATGTGCTGGTGGTGGACGACGATCCCACCAACCTGCAAGTGGTGGGCAATTTGTTGCAGCCCTTCTACAGTGTCAAGGTGGCCAATTCGGGTGACCGTGCCTTGAAGTTGGTCCAGCAGGTGCCGATGCCGGATCTGGTTTTGCTGGACATCATGATGCCGAACATGGATGGCTATGCGGTCATGGCCCAGCTCAAAGCCAACCCCCTGACCGAGAAAATTCCGGTGATTTTCCTGACAGCCATGAACGCCAGTCGGGATGAAGAAAAAGGCTTGGCGCTCGGGGCGGTGGATTACATCACCAAGCCGATGCAGGCCAGCATTTTGCTGGCCCGTGTGCGCACACACCTGGAGCTCAAACTGGCGCGCGATGCCCTGGCCAACCAGAATGTGCTGCTCGAGGTGGAAGTGGCCCGGCGCATGCAGGAGAACGAGTTGGTCCAGGATGTCAGCATCCGCGCTCTGGCCAGACTCGCCGAGATCCGTGACAACGAAACCGGTAAGCACATTCTGAGAACCTCGCAATACGTGGTCACTTTGGCCCGTCTGGTGTTGGCACATCCCCACTATCAGGCCCATCTCAATGACCGTGTCATCGGCATCCTGGGGAAATCGGCGCCCTTGCATGACATCGGCAAGGTCGGCATTCCGGATGAGATCTTGCGCAAACCCGGCAAACTCACTGCCCAGGAATGGGTGATCATGAAAACCCATGCTGAACTGGGTGCCCAAGCCCTGGAAATGGCCGAAGAAGACACCCAGCATCGGGTAGAGTTTTTGGGCGTGGCCAAAACCATTGCTCACTGGCACCACGAAAACTGGGATGGCTCGGGTTATCCCGACGGCTTGGCGGGTGAAAAAATTCCATTGGCTGCACGGATCATGAAAATTGCGGATGTGTTTGATGCCCTGATTTCCCGTCGGGTCTACAAAGAAGCCTTTGACCTGGTCAAAGTGCGCAGCCTCATGTCCGAGGGGCGTGCCACCTTGTTTGACCCCGAATTGCTG
>JACCDQ011026116.1_pt1 | contig 10780 bp, 9 predicted proteins | sample 7446031 | NCBI WGS metagenome assembly JACCDQ01 (sample SAMN15323442, study PRJNA562643) | freshwater metagenome | isolation source: river surface water | place: USA:Blue River Watershed | collected 2017-08-17
ATACCAATGTCACAGGATGTGTTTTTAGAGTACTCAAGCACTCTACTAAGTCTTTCTCCTTTGAACAGTTCTATTATTTCAAATGTCAGCAGTCCAATGGTACGATAGTCTTTTTCAGAAGGTTTCTTAAAGTCTTCGTCATTTGTAACTCTTACATGAGCAATAAAACTATATCCTTTTAACTGAGCTAAACTGTCAATGGTCAAAGATGAGTTACTACAAGTGCAAGCCTTGGATTCCTGTCCCCAAAAAGCAAGTGCGAAAAATAACGGCAACATTTTAATAGATTGTTTCATAGAATAGTTTAAGATTTAGCTTAGTCATAGTTTATTTAGTCGTACAGATACCTATCTGCTATTTCATCAAAAATAAAAAATTACTTCTCTTATTACCAATGCTATCGCTTATTTATTTCACTCATCCTCTGATTCTAAACCATAAAACCTCCCTTTCGATAAGACAATCCCTTCCTTTTCTCAAAAATCGGAAATCTTCTTTACCTTTGTGCCAAATCTGTTTTCCACGTATGGAGGTATCTATTGTTATTGTAAATTATAATGCTGCTCAATTGGTTATCAATGCCATTGACTCGGTGAAGGAACATACCAAAGGGGTAAGTTTTGAGGTAATTGTCGTGGATAATGACTCGAAGGATGGGAGTGAATCCTTGGTATTGGCTCAACATCCAACTGTCAAATGGATTCAGACTGGCTATAATGCGGGTTTTGCTAGGGCAAATAATGCGGGCTTTGCGGTGGCTCAAGGGGAATATATTTTACTGCTTAATGCGGATACGCTCTTTTTTGACGATGTGCTAACCAAAGCGGTAAATCGTTTAAAAGCAGATGCCACCATTGCAGCGGTCGGAGGCCTCCAGTTGAATGCCGACAAATCGCCGATGCCTTATTATAAAAACTCGACGCTTCTTCGTCGTACTTTTTATATTTTACCTTTTCCTTCGCTGCTCGAACGCTTATTTCCTGAGCCTGTTTTTCCGAATCAAAACCAAACAGACTTATTGGTTGGGGCATTTATGTTGCTGCCAAAGTCGGTGGTCAAACAAACAGGTGGTTTTTCGGAAGATTTCTTTATGTATGGCGAAGATGTAGAATGGTGCGGTCGCTTGGCAAAAGTCGGAAAATTGTGTTACTTTGAAGATATTTGCTTTATCCATCTCGAAAACGAATCGCCTTTCAGACGAAAAAATACGTCCTTCGTCAATCGCTTCAGTGTTCAGATGCAGGTATCTAACTTACTTTGGATACGTAAACAATTTGGGGTTTTAGCGTATTTGGTAATTATGCTACATTATGTAAGTTTGGGGCTGTTTTTTTATGTTTGGAAAGTGGCAGTGACGCTGTTAAAAGGTAGAAAACCTTTTTCCGAGTTAACTAACCAGCTTATGTTCTTACGGAAAGTAGGCGTATTGCTCAAGTTTTTCTTACCCACGCTCTTTAATCGAAAAGGGTTTTACAAAGTATCGCCACTTGATAATATAGATCAACGATTTTCATGAAAAAACAAAAAATAATAATCTTCACTCCCTTAGCTGGTCGAACAGGTTCGGAAATGATGATTTGGTATATTCTGAAGCATTTTGATAGAAGCCTTTTTGAAATCACGATTGTTAGTTTTTCTGACGGTGAATTGATGAAAGAATTACCTGCTGATGTGAGAGGATTTGTGATTAATAAGAATTTTTCGTTGTTGGATAAACTCAAATTTAAGCTAGGGCATAATCCGATTTCAAAAGCGATTCAGCAAATTCAGCAAGAAATACAGGCAGATATTTGGTATGTCAATACGATAACATTGCCTGAGGTATATCCCTTGGCAAAAGGTTTTTCGGTGAAAGTGGTTACCCATTTTCATGAGTTACCTTTATCGTTTGGCTCGATTAAACAGCAGGATTTAGAGGCAATTATTGAGTATTCTGACCTGAACATTGGTTGTGCGGCTTGTGTTTGCAATGCTATTGAGTTGGCAGGAGGAAAAAAGGTTTCGTTGCTCTATTCCCTAGTAGATACCTCTACGATTCTGGCGGATACGAATCGAATGTCGGTGTTGAAAGAGCAGTTAGGCATTCAACCACAGGATACAGTTTGGGTGATGTCTGGTACTACTGACCCTCGCAAAGGTTTTGATTTCTTACCTAAAATTGCGGCACAACTTCCCGAATCGCATCATTTGATTTGGGTAGGAGGAAGGCAACATACGGGTTTTTCTTATTATGTAGAGAAAATTTGTGAGCGTCTTCAAGGAGGAGCTACTATTCATATTTTAGGAGCACAGAAGGCTGATTATTATAATTACTTGGCTCTGGCAGATGCCTTTTTATTACTGTCACGAGAAGATCCTTATCCCTTGGTAATGATTGAAGCGGCCTTCTTAGGAAAGCCTATTTTCGCTTTTCAGTCAGGTGGTGTCATGGAGTTTGTACAGCAAGGCATGGGCGGAATCGTTCAAAATTTTGATGTAACAGCCCTTGTAGCATTGATGACTCAGTGGAAACAAGGTTTGTTGCCTACCGATGCAAGCATCAGTAAAGCAAGAGCAAGTCAGTTTGATGCCTTAGTACAGTTGAAAAACTGGGAAAAAATCATGACGACGAACTTTCTCAACGGGTGAATGAATTGACCCGCTAAGTGAGTTAATCAAAGAATAGTATTTTTTAGAAAGTTTAAACAGCTTCTGCTAGTGCATTAAATCCAAAAAGTAACATTCATAATTTTGCATCACTATTTATTACTCGCTTAAACTATTTTTATGAATTATATTTTATTCGACGATGCTGCAATTCGTCCTCATTTATTACCCTTGGCATTTACTCGTCCTACCGCTGAAATGCGTGTAGGTATTCAGACCATCAGTAAAAAGTGGGAAGGCTATCTGAAAGAGAGCATTAGCTATTTGACAGAGGCTTATTTGCAGACAAAATATCCTTGCAAACACGCACCCGATTCTGTTTATATCAACGGAGCCGTATGTCCTTCGGATGCTTTAGTGCGTGCCGTGATTGCCTTACAAATGGGCGAAGGACTCGAAAAAGAGGGAACCTTATTGGCTTATCGTAAAGCATCCCCTTTGGAAGACATCGCAGATATTGCCGTGAATACGTTTGAAGGAGAGGTGCGTATTATTCGTCATGTAACTGATATTTTCGCTCATAATGGCGAGCAACTTAGAGCCGATTTTGCTAGAATCACCCGAGGAAGAACCTCTGAGCCGATAACAGACCGTTTTACGGCTTATTATAACGAATCACAAATCTTTATTGAAGAAGGAGCAAACATCAAAGCGGCTTCGTTGAATGCAGAAAATGGCCCTATTTATATCGGTAAAAATGTAACTATCATGGAAGGTACGCACATTCAAGGGCCGTTTGCCATTTTGGATGGTTCGGCGGTAAATGTAGGCGGTAAAATGCGTCCAAATACCACCATTGGCCCTTCTTGTAAAGTTGGGGGAGAAGTCAGTAATGCCGTTATGTTTGCCAATTCAAACAAAGGACATGAGGGATTTATGGGTAATGCCGTGATTGGTGAATGGTGTAACTGGGGAGCAGATACCAATAATTCTAACCTGAAAAATGATTATACGAAGGTAGAATTGTGGAGTTACGCAACCAATCGCTATGAAAATACAGGCTTGCAATTTGTTGGTATTATCATGGGCGATCATTCAAAATGTGGGATTAATACCATGTTTAATACGGGAACAGTGGTAGGCGTAAATTGCAATATTTTTGGAGCAGAGTTTCAAGCAAGACACATTCCTTCGTTTTCGTGGGGAGGAGGCGAAACCTTCAAAACATATCATATTCGCAAAGCAAATCAAGTAGCAAGAGCCGTTTTTGAACGCCGTGGAAAAACCTTTGACGAAGTCGAAGAAAATATATTGAAAGAAGTATTCCAATTGACTCATTCAAGTTAAAAGTTTTGTTTTAACTATCTGTTATTAAACCTTATAGGTTTTAGAAACCTATAAGGTTTTCCAGCGAGTTAATTCATTTGAGTTAAAAGTCTTGTTTTAACTACCTGTTATTAAACCTTATAGGTTTTAGAAACCTATAAGGTTTTCCAGTGAGTTAATTCATTTGAGTTAACAACTTTCTGTTAATTGTTATAAGGTTGTTCAGCAATCAAATTATGTTATTTAACGAAATCATAGGGCTAGAAGCCATTAAACAAACGCTGATTCGCTCTGTCCGTGCGAATCACGTAGCCCATGCCCAGCTTTTCTACGGAACGGTTGGTAGTGCGAATTTGGCAATGGCTTGGGCTTATTCGACCTACATCAATTGCGAAAATAAGCAAGAGCAGGATGCTTGTGGCGTTTGTGCCTCTTGTGCCAAAATGAATAAATTGGTGCATCCTGATGTCCATCATATTTTCCCGAGTCCGAGTGCCAAAGATGCCATTGTCGAGTTGTTACCCACTTGGCGAAAGTTTTTACTCGAAAGTCCGTACCGAAGCTTAACCGACTGGTTAGAATTTACAGGAACAACGGGTAATAAACAGGGAATTATTCCGATTAAAGAAGCTCATAATATCATTGGGAGTTTATCGCTAAAAGCCTTTGAAGCAGAGTATAAAACCCTGATTATCTGGCAACCAGAGTTGATGAATATTGAGTCTGCCAATGCTTTATTAAAAGTTTTGGAAGAACCACCCGCCAAAACGCTCTTTATTCTCGTATGTAACGATGTGAACAAGTTGCTAACGACCATTTTGTCGAGAACTCAACGAGTGACCATCCCAACGTTTAGCGACGAAGAGGTGCAGCTTTTTCTCCAAAAAAACAAAGGCGTAGAAGCCAGCAGAGCCAAGCAAATTGCCTATTTGTCGGAAGGGAATTTATCGAAAGCTCAGTTTTTAATCCATAAAGATTCCGCAGGAAAACACCAGTGGTTTGCCGCATGGATGCGGAATTGTTACAAAGCAGATTTGGCAACGTTAGTAAAAACAGCCGATGAGTTTGATGCTTTTACGAAAGAAGACCAAAAGGGAATGATGGAATATGCCTTGAATATTTTTCGGGATTTATTAATCTGGAAAAATGGAGCAACAAGTCTTATCCGTTTAGAAGGCGAAGAACTGACCTTTGTACAAAATTTCTCCAAAGCGATTAAAGCCGCAGCGATTGAATTGGTAGTAGGCGAATTAAACGATACGTATTATTACCTCGAACGCAATGCCAGAGCTAAAATCTTGCACTTGGATTTGTCCATTACGATTTCACGAATGTTTAGAATATAAATCATGACAACAATAAAGTTAGGAACGAGAGGCTCAAAACTTGCTTTGTGGCAGGCTTACTTTGTTAAAGAGACCTTAGAAGCAGGAGGATTACCTGTTGAAATCGTTATCATAGAGACTAAAGGCGATAAAATTTTAGATCGTTCTTTATCGAAAATTGGCTCAAAAGGCGTATTTACGGAAGAATTAGAAGAAAAACTTCGTTCGGGTGAAATTGATATTGCTCAGCACTCAGCCAAAGATTTACAGTCAGAATTGGCGGAGGATTTAGAACTGATTGCCTTTACAGAAAGAGAAACCGTAAACGATGTATTGGTGTCGTTCTCGAAAAACTTATCTCTTGAGAGTGGAGAGTCTTTTGTAGTAGGAACGTCCTCAACCCGTCGTGTGGCGATGCTTAAGCATTTTTACCCCCATATCAAAACCGTTGATATGCGTGGGAATTTACAAACTCGTTTGGCAAAACTAGAAAGTGGCGTGTGCGATGCCTTATTGTTGGCCTATGCGGGTGTACACCGTATGGGTTACGAAGAACACATTGCTCAGTTAATCGACAAAACGACTTTTACCCCAGCCGTAGGACAAGGTTCGGTAGCTATTGAATGTGCTTCAACGCTTGATCCAGCTAAAAGAGAACGCATTCGTGAATTACTAAACGATGCTGAAACAGAACAGCAATTATTGGCAGAACGTGCTTTTTTGAGACGTTTGCAAGGTGGTTGTAGCATCCCCGTTTTTGGACTTTGCGAAGTGGAATTACTAGACGGTTTCGGTTCTCAATTGTCCATGACAGGCGGTATAATCTCTTTAGATGGCAAAGAAATCATCAAAGAAACCATCAAAGGAACAGACCCGATTGCTGTGGGAGAAGGTCTAGCCGAAAAAATCATCTCTTTAGGAGGTGATCGTATTTTGAGAGAAATTAAAGCGGCGATGTAGGCTGCTGGATAGATAAAATAAAAAGGAGGTTACTTTGAATAGTTACCTCCTTTTTACTTTACAAATTTTCAATCTCATCAATGCTCAACCCTGTAGCTATTGCAATAAGCTCGTTGGAAACCCCATTTTGTTTTAAAAGTTTAGCCGTTTCTCGTTTAGCTTCAATTTTACCTTCCATTTTTCCCTCGTCAAAAGCAGTGTCAATTACTCCTTTTAAATCTCGATACACTTTCAAACTTTGTTCATATTCTCGTTTTCAATAGCATTATATTTAGCAATTTCAGCATACTCAAATGCTTGTGTGAATATCTCATCTTTGAAAATTTCCGTAAATGGGTTGACATACTTAGCTTTCATAATTTGTTGCTGTTATGGCTGTGAATTTCCGGATATTTTTTATTTTATTGAAGAATGACTGGTGATATTGCTGTTAATCTGTAAGTTACAAAACAATACAAATCCCCTAAATATTCGATTGGTTCATCATTCTGCATTTAAAAATTGGGCGTTCGCCTAGCGGAACGATGATGATGAGGTTGTTAGAAACACTATCGCCATTTCGTAGAATGTAACCGCTTTGTACTCGGGTTGTGCGAGTAACTGTTTTACCGTCTTTGGTGTCGCTGAAACTTCCATTGAGGTAAAAGGGTTTGGCACTAACACTGACATTTTTGGAAGTAAGACGTTTTCCTGTTGCATTTAAACAGTCAAAAATGGCAATCGTGCCAGGGGTAACATACGAACCGCTGAATACATTTCCTGTTCCTTCATCTAGGAAAAAACGATGACAGCCACTGTGGTTGGTGACATACACTGTCACTTCATAACGAGCGTAGGTTTCGTTACCTATCTCCTTTTTTTGTTCGTTGGTAATGGTGAAACCTATTTCTGCTCCATCGACATTCGTTACATTATTTTCCTGTAAATCGAAGACTCTTTGAGCAAATACACTGCTTGTTACGAGTAATAAAATAGCTGTTAGGGTAAATAGTTTACGTGCGTTCATGTATTGGAATTTTATTGTATCAGAATAAAGAAAGTCAACTATTGGAATCTTAAAGATACAAGTCAAATGTCATATTTGAAATCTTGAAAGGGAGTATATCGTTTGGTGTATTGTTGAAATGGGGCAGATTACTGTAACGGTAAGTAATTAAATGCGATATCATTTATGGTCATTTCCTTTTAGCAGGCGACTGAAGTCGCCCGCTAAAAGGAAAAGTTCAGCTCGTTTTTGCGGTTTGACTTCCATTTAGCCAGCGACTTCAGTCGCTGGTTAAAGAAAAAATAATGATAAAATGCTTAGGATGAGTGATTTATCATTATTTTCTCTGATTCCTCAGATTGATTTTTGTTTAAAATACAGAACGTTGAGTAATAAAAAAGGGAGTAAACGCATCCATACGTTTACTCCCTTTTTATGCAGATGATTTAATTTTTCTTGATTAAGTAATCAGACACATTTATTTTAAGAATCATACAGGAGTATAGTGAGTGTAAATTATTGATTATTAAAATTTTATAACACTATGTTTCCTATGTATCTATGTGGTTAAATATGTCGTGGTACTTACTCCACCACAACCTTGTTCACTTTTACACCCTTCAACGTAAAGCCTTTAACGGTTGTTTTATCGACAGCTCCTTTCTTGGTAGTAACGTCTAGGTTTTCAAAGTGGAAATTCGATAAACGACTTTGATCCGTAATTTCTACGTCATAGAAAATATCGCAATCGAGCTTGATGTTCTTCAAGTTGATATGGTCGCAGTAGGATACAGGAGCATCTTTACGCCCTTGAAGGTCAAAGAATTGTTTCCATGGTTTTACATAAATCAGACTTCTCGCTTGTCCTGTTACGTTTTCTACGCTGATATACTCGTATAATTGAGGGGTATCTGGACGCATTTTTAACCATAAAACTCTGCTTGCTTCGCTCACATGGCAATTACGCATGAGGATATTTTTGTTGTGAATGGCTTCGCTACCGCAAGTAAGTGCCGAGTGACAAAAGCCAAATTCACAGTTTTCAACGATGATGTTGGTGTTTTCTCCGTTGTTGGGTACTTTGTCTGCCCATGGCCCTTTACCTCCTTTTAAGGCAATGGCGTCGTCGTTGACAGACAGGTAACAACCTCTAATCAAGACATTCGTACAAACATCCAAATCAATGGCATCCGTACTTGGTGCTTTCACGGGCTTGGCAGGAGAGAAGATATGGACGTTTAAGATTTTAACGTTTTGACATTGGTAATAATGGCTTGTCCAAAAGCCTGAGTTATGCAGTTTTACATCTTGTACCTGTACGTTTTTACAGCCCCAGATAAACACCAAACGAGGTCGAGATACTTCTAAGTTAGTACAGTTGGGGTTTTCTTTTCTTCTTGCCCAGAATGCCTCCCAGTAGTGTAATCCGTTTCCGTCAAGCGTTCCTTTTCCCGAAATAGTGAAACCATCGACACGGTAGGCATTTACCAAAGCCGTGAAGTAGTCAAGACTTTGTCCCTCCATACGAGAAGGCATTTTGGGATAGTCCGCAATATTGTCTGAACCTTTCAAGACTGCTCCTTCTGATACGTGTAAGTGGGTTTTGGGTTTGAAGAATAAAGCCCCACTCATAAACGTTCCCTTCGGAATAACGACCACTCCTCCACCTTGCTTGGCTGCTGCGTCGATGGCTTTCTGAATGGCTTCTGTTTGTACAAGCGTACTGTCGTTCTTTGCTCCGAAATCGGTAATGACAAATTGCTTACCTAGCTTTTTGAGTTGCACTTTTGCCGTGTCTGAAAACCAGCTTGGAATTTTTGTGCCATCGGGAAAAGTCGTTCCCGCTTTTTGCTGGGCAAAATTCGCTTGGGAAAGGCTGACCAAACAAGCGAATAAGATAATGAGTTTTTTCATGTGTTATTACAATGTATTTTAGAAAACTGTGTTGGTTCAGGGATTAAAATCCCTGTTTACTAGCTCGGACTGGGATAATCAATTCAAAAATCCCGTAGGGATTACACATAGGTAGTTTAATTCCCAAGTGTTTTCAATACCACAGGTCCCATTAATCCCGAAGGCATTGGCGACCATTTCGTAGCGTCTAGCGGTTTGTATTTTACGCTTACGATATTGGCATCGTAGAATTTCTTCCATTCTGGATGTTGTTTGTCGTATAGACGCATATAGTTGGCTGATAGGTTTTTAACTTCAATCTCAATGCTATTTTTACCAACTTTTAAAACACTTTTCGGAATCGTTAATTTGAAAGGCAAACACCAAGCTGTTCCGATTACTTTACCATTGATTTTTACGACGGCACTTTCGTTGACATTCCCTAAGTCGATGCTAAGATTTTGAGAAGCTAACTCTTTACTAAGGTCAATTTCTTTGCTATAACGCACCGTACCCCAGAAGAAGTCCGTTGAGTCTGCCCAAGTTGTCCAAGAACTTAACTGGTCAATCGTTTTAGATAATTGAATACGTGGTTTTCCTGCAAGAAAATCTACTTTCCATGCTCCAGAAAGGGTTAAACTAGTTTTAGCACTGTTGTTGACGATTGCTGTGGTAGCTGTTTGTCCTTCTTCCAAGAAACAAGATTCTCCTGAGGCTAAGCTCAAATACACAAGCGTTTTACCATTTTCGTGTTTCGTTGGTATTGTTTTATACGTATTATTTAAAACATCATAGAAACGAGGATTTACCATATTGGCACTCAAGGTAATCCAACCCGTAGCGAATTGATTATCTAAATTGCTGATAAAATAAATTACTTTTCCTGCCTGTTTTTTACGAATAAAACGAAGCCCTTTGTCTGTCCAAGATTCTTGAGGAACGCCCAACGATGGTAATACTGTAAAGATGTCTTTTCCCGAAATAGACTGCTGAGAAAGCAAGGCCATTTGTGTTTGGAACTTTGCTTTACGAGCTTCAAATTCGTTGAATCCTGTGAAGCTACTAGGCTTTTCACCTGCAAAAATAATTTTTGCCCCTTGTTTACTTAATGCTAAAAGTGTTTCTAGTGTTTGTTCAGGTAAGTAATTACATGAAGGAATGACAATTGTTTTATAGTTGGAATTTCCAGCTTTGATTTGTCCGTTGGTTACTTTCAAACGCTGTAATTGAAGGTCAGATATATAGTCGAAGCTATATCCTCTTTCAAGCAATTGTTTACAGGTTTGTCCATAAGCCTTTTGTGAAATCCATGAGCCAATGCTGTGAATATCAAGTTGATAAATAGCATCTACTGATTTTTTTGAAGTAGCCCAAAGGTCGTTGATAGGGAAATAAACCAATACATCGTTGTCTGGTTGGCTATTCTGTAAACGGCTCTGGCAGCGTTGAATGTAGCCTGTCAGTTGAGGCATTTCATTCCAAAAATGCGACGATGGACCAAAGTTTGTGGAAGCATAGAATAACCAGCCAGGGAAAGTTTCTTCTTTCGGAGAGTAAGCAATTCCATGAAAGAAGATATGGTTGATACCTGCCGTGAATAACTCATCTACTTGAGGTTTCACCTGCGAAAGAGATACTTTAAAGTGGTTGGCTAACCACGTACAAGTTTCTGAACTTACCAATGTTTTTCCCGTAAGGTTCGATG
>JACCDQ011674131.1_pt1 | contig 10777 bp, 6 predicted proteins | sample 7446031 | NCBI WGS metagenome assembly JACCDQ01 (sample SAMN15323442, study PRJNA562643) | freshwater metagenome | isolation source: river surface water | place: USA:Blue River Watershed | collected 2017-08-17
ACTTTGGCTGCATCGATGTCAACACAAACCACTTGATTCCCAGTCTCTGCAAAACAAGTTCCCGTTACTAAGCCTACATATCCAGTTCCGACTACTGCTATCTTCATAATTGTTTTTTTAAGATAAAATTAAATACATTAATCAACTAAGAATCAAAATCTAACAGAAATTCTATTTTGTAAACAACTTTAGGTCTGCCTCCATCATATCTTTTACCAATGCTGGTAAATCATACTTAGGCTCCCAACCCAGTTTAGTTTTTGATTTAGTAGGGTCTCCAATCAATAATTCTACTTCTGTTGGACGGAAATAACGTGGATCAACCGACACTACAACTGTTCCTACTGGAACTTGATAAAGCGGATTTGAACAAGAAACAACCGTTCCGATTTCATCTACTCCTTCTCCAGTAAAGGCTATTTCGATTCCCACTTCTGCAAATGCCATTCTTACAAATTCTCTAACTCGAGTAGTAACCCCAGTCGCAATTACATAATCCTCTGCTACATCTTGTTGCAAAATTAACCACATCGCTTCTACATAGTCTTTTGCATGACCCCAGTCACGTTCTGCATTTAAGTTCCCAAGATACAACTTATCTTGTTGACCTAAAGCAATCTGAGAAACAGCTCTTGTAATTTTACGAGTAACAAACGTTTCACCACGACGAGGTGACTCATGATTAAATAAAATCCCGTTCACAGCAAACATATTATATGCTTCTCGGTAATTAACTGTAATCCAATATCCATATAATTTGGCTACTGCATAAGGTGAACGTGGATAGAATGGTGTCGTTTCTGACTGTGGCACAGCTTGTACCAAGCCATACAATTCAGATGTCGAAGCTTGGTATATCTTAGTCTTTTCTACTAAACCTAATAAACGTACCGCTTCTAAAATACGTAACGTTCCTATACCATCTACTTGAGCTGTGTATTCTGGCTCATCGAAAGATACTTTTACATGGGACATAGCCCCCAGATTATAAATCTCATCTGGTTGAACTTGTTGAATAATACGAATTATGTTAGTAGAATCTGAAAGGTCTCCATAATGCATTATAAAGCGAACTCCCTCTTCGTGTAAGTCTTCGTATAAATGATCAATCCGAGCAGTGTTGATAAGTGAACTTCGTCGTTTGATACCATGTACTTCATATCCTTTTGATAGTAGTAATTCTGCCAAATAAGCTCCATCTTGTCCTGTAATTCCAGTAATTAAAGCTTTTTTCATATAATTATTAGTAAAATTGATAAGTGTTCAATGATGGAAGTTGTGATAAAATGAGATGAAAGAAAATCATGATAACAAATGATATTTCCCAACCTTCCATTTATAAATAATCAATCGTTACTTTTAAAACATTTTTCTTATTCTTGAAAACAATGTAACTTTCTCTTTATCTCCATGGTAACCATAACCATAACCATAACCATAACCATAACCATAACCGTAACCATAACCGTATTCTTTAGAGTTTTTGTAGTCAACACCATTGAAAATAATATTCAAAGAAGTGAACTTTCCACTTTGTTTCAGTTCTTTAACTACTTTTAAATATGACTTAGGTGTATGCTGATAGCGCATCAAATAAAATATTGCATCTACATATTGAGCTAATATAGTTGAGTCTGTAACTAATCCCACAGGAGGAGTATCTAAAACGACATAGTCAAATCTCTTTCTTAAATCTTCAATTAAAACTCCCATTTTGCCATTTGATAATAGCTCAGAAGGATTTGGAGGTATAGGCCCAGCAGTCAAAACATACATATTGGGACTAATTGTACTCTGTTTTACAATCTCATCAAGACTTAGCTGTCCAATAAGGTAATTGGACAAACCAATTTCACGAGATACTCCTAAGTATTCAGCCACCTTTGGTTTACGTAAGTCAAGCTCTAATACAACTACTTTTTTATCTAATAAAGCGATACTGGCTGTTAAGTTGATACTGACAAAGGATTTACCTTCACCACCAATGGAAGAGGTTAATAAAATAGCTTTTCCTCTACCTGCTACATTTACACCTCCAGCCGCATATTGGAGGTTAGTACGCAAGGTTCTAAACTGTTCAGCCAAGAAACTTGTACTTTTCAAGTCAACGATATTATCTTTCATCTCTTTTGGCTTCTTACCAATTTCACCAAATACAGATAATCCAGTTGCTAACTCAATTTCTTTTTTCGTTTGAATCGTATCATTAAATGATTCTTTTAATTGAATACCGCCAATGGGTACCAGTATACCGACTAAGAAAGCTATAATAAAGATAATTGATCTTTTAGGTTTTACAGGTTGTGGACTACTGTATGGGTCATCTACTAATCTACTATCGGTAACCGTTGAGGCATAAGAGATAGCCGTCTCTTCTTTTTTCTGTAAAAGCATCAAGAATAAACTTTCTTTGATTCCTTGCTGACGTTTGATATTTAAAAACTCTCTCTCTTTTCGAGGAATGGTTCGAATAGATGATTCAAAGCGAGTATTTAAACGAGTTAAACTGCTTCTCTTTACGTTTAAGCCTTGCTTTTGGTTAGCTATACTTTCTTTAATTGCAGCTTTGATATTGGCAATTTGTGTATTTACTGTTCCTAAAATGGGGTTATCCGACTGAACAGTTCTTACGTATTTTTCTCTCTGAACTTCTAAATCATTCAATTTACTTAGTAATGAAACCAAAACCGGGTCTGTAACCATTAATGTAGCAGGAGCTGCACCAGATTGACTACTTTTAAGATAACTTTCAACCCCATCTAAAATTTTGATTTGAATATCAAGTTCATTCAATTCGCTGTCAGTTTCCTTTACTTTTTCCAAAAACAAATTACCTTCTGCACTTAAATCTGTTATACCTTGTGAACTTTTATAAGATTCAACGTCTTTTTCGACAGTTCCTAACTCACCCGTAATAAGCTTCAAACGTTCGTCAATAAAATGTAAGGTATTAGTAGCTTCACTGTTTTTATCCGCTAAAGCATTAAAGGTATAGGCATCAATTAATTTTGCTAAAATCGCTTTACCTTTCATGGGCAAAGAATTCTCAAGAGATAATTTTAAAACCGTACTTTTCTGGTTTAATAATTCTACTTTAATAAGTGATTGATAATATTCAATCAAAGCATTTTTTTCATAAAAGCTTACCTGAATTAAATCATTGTCATGTCTATACAAAGAATCATTTAGGAATACACGAAACGCTCCGTATTTACTTCTGATATTTTGACCATATCCGTAAGAACCCATTGATTCTCCACTACCATTATACAATTCAAACTTCTGTCTATTTACAATACGAATTTGTACTGGTTCAGTGTAGGCTAAATTATTAAGTTGACCAGGTTGCACCCAAATTGGAGAATTTTTATATAATTCATCCAAGGCACGTATCTCACCTTTCTGAAAGTATCCAACAGTTAAATTCAAATCATCTACCACTTTGGTTATCAAAGTACGAGACTTTAATACCTCCATTTCGTTTTCAACGATTTTATTGCCCGAGAACATTTCAAGCTCTTTCAACATATCGTTACCACCGATACCTTTTTTCTCATCTTTGATTAAAAGTACTGAGCTAATGTTATAAATAGGTACAGTGTTGCGTAGGTAGAAATAAGCAGCAGTTAAAGACAAACCAATACAAATTACAAACCAGTACCAATATCGTAGGTAAGAGAAAAATATTTTTCTTATATCAATACTTTCTTCGTTACTTTCTATAATATCAAATGAATTATCTATCATGGCTATTAATTATGGAAATAAAAATTTACTAAAATTAGATGAGATTTTCTATTTCAAGAAAACGTTAAACAATAATACCAAAGTAGTGGTGACACCTGTAACAATGGGGATTAATTGCAAGGTTCTATCTGAAGAGGTAATTCTACCAGGAGTAGGTTCAATATAAATCACATCATTATTTTTGATAAAGAAATATGGACTGTCTAATACTTTTCTGTTATTCAAATTGATTTTAACTACTTCTCTTTTACCGTCTTCGTAGGTTCTCATTACCATGACATTGTCTCTTTTCCCAAAAACCGTTAAATCACCAGCAATTGCTAAAACTTCTGGTAGAGATACGTGGTCACTTAATAGGTTATAAACGCCTGGTCTATTCACTTCACCAAGGATTGAGAATTTCTGATTTAAATAACGAACACTTACTGAAGGGTCTTTGACAAATTTATCAATGGCTTGGCGAATCGCATCAGCAGCCTCATTAACATTGAGGTTAAGGACTTTAACTTTTCCAATCAGAGGCATCTGTACAAAGCCATTGGGGTCAACTAAATAGCCTAAGGGTTGAGTTCTTCCCATACCACCTACTCCTCCTGGGAAGTTAGTTGTATGTAATGGGGTTGTATTTGCTTTATTAAATAATTCATTAGATTCTTCACTCAATGAACTAACAGTTATTGATAAAATGTCATCTACTTGTATAGTTGGTACAACAGGGGCTATTGGCTTTAGAGTAGAATAGCGAACAGTATCTAACAAGTCATCTCCCTGAAAATAAGTAATATTTTTAGTAGATACACAAGATGCAAAGGAAATAACTGTAACTGTTAGCAGCAATAATTGCTTGATAGCCCTCATTGGATTTTTTTGTTTAAATAAATTAATCATAATTATGAATGCAGTTGAAATTCTATGTGGTTGTTTAAAATAAAATTAAAAGCCAAAGTTAATTGAAGTTGTAAAAAAATTATTATTTATTGATGCTACCCCACTTTGATTTTCGCTTCTAAAATTTAGTTTAAAAAATAAATCATGAATCGGTTCATATTGTATTGATGTTTGAAAATAACTATACTTATTTACATTTCCCCACAGAAATGGATAAATATCTTGCGAACTAATTTGTTGTACACCACTACCTACATTACCTTTTCGAATGTAATTATACATCATCTTAATATCTAAACCACGAATTACTCTATAGTGTAATTGAACAAAAAGCTGGTCAGCATTTGGTCCAATCCAATGTCCTAAATTAAATCCATTATGCTGATAAGTTTGTGCTTGAATAAAATGCACATAGGCAAAAGGTTGGACTTTCGTATATTCTAAAGTAAGATGTAAATTATTAAACGGGAAATCTGCTACACTCGCTCCGATTTGATAAGCTGTGTGATTCCTGGCATTTGACACAGCAGTATTTCCTGACTTGAGAGTCAATTCATCAATAAAATAAGTAAAGTATAAATGTGTCTTAGGGATGTGGTTTCTTGAACTTAACTGACCAAAAACTTGAGAATTGGCAACGGTATTTGTTCCTCCGTCGGCTTCACCTAAGTAATGGTTCATCGCACTAAATAAAGTAATTGGAATTAGATAGCCAATTTTTATTCTATCATTATAAATGGCTGATTCTCCTAATGTCAAACTCATACCTTTGAAGGGTTTGTAAGTAAGAGAGTGTACTGCCAAATATTTTTCTCTGTATTGAAACTGCATTCTTCCTGGTATTGTAGTCGGGTAGATTGTTGTAGAATCAATAACACCAGAATTTAACCAGGCATGTGTATAGTTGAAAGTCAACCAGCGAACAGGGTTTGCATCAAATCTTACTTGTGGAAAAGAAGAAGCTTTATCAGATAAAATAGTTTTACCTCCTGCACCATAGCCAATAGAAATAGGATTTTTACCAAAGGTTACACTTCCCCATTTCCATTTTGCTGTAATCGTTGCGTTAAAAATATTGTAATCGTATCTTGAAATATTCCTTGAAGTTGTTCCGTAACGACCAGGTTCTGGGCTGAATATTCTTTTATAATCATAGCCATTGTAAATGTCACCAATTTTACTATTATTATAATCAACACTGTAGCCAATGTTCTTTCCTATATATCCATAAATCCAAGCACCAACCCAACGTTGACTAAGTGTACGACCACTTACATTTTCATACTGAAATCCAACAATTGGCTGCCCACTAAAAGCGAAGTCTTTATCTTGATAAACTGTCACACGTGTTCTGTCGTCTTTTTTAGTAGAGAACAATCCTAACACAGGTTTTGCATATTCTTTATTCTCAGCTAAATTTCTTTCAAGCGTGTACTCCTTTAAATAAAAGGTCAGTTCTTCTCTTTCAAGAGGGGTCAATAAATCCTTGTGATGTGATAATGAATCTAATTTCGAATTAATGTACGTTCGTGGAAGAGGCATAACAACATCATTCAAATCGATTACGCCTTTTTGAGCTAATCTGGATAAATAACCATAAACTGTATGATACTCGGGCTCATATACAACTTGAGCTTTTACTCCAAGAGTACCAAGGCTCAGGAGTAAAATAATACTGACAAGAAAAGGCTTCGTAAAAGTATTCATCAAATCGGTATTAGCTTTAGTTAAAATGGTTGCGTTGTTGATATCTACGTAAGTTATAAGACTTTGGTATCAGCCTAAATTCTATTTTTTTATTTTGTAAATATTTCTTGAAATTAATCAAAAGTTTTTAATCTCCAAAACTTTTATTCAAAAATAGTACATTTCTAAGTTTTGAGAGATTTCAAAGTAAATCTTATCTGAAATAATTTGGAAATAAATTTCTCCTAATTGAATCAGCCGTAAATATTTTTTTTTCGACTACTAAAGTCATTTCTAAGCTAAAAATAATATCGGCGGTAGTACAAAACTCAAAATATATCTCAAAATGCCTATTTAATGGAACTATTTTAGATTGATCTATTCCAAAAGTAATAACAAAATTTGATTATCAGTCATAAAAATTATTAAACGGTATATTTTATCTGAATTTTAGTAAAAGATATTAAAATAGTAATAAAACAAACTCTCAAAACTTGGTAAATTTATATTATTGTCATTTTGAAACGTATAAAACTAAACAAAAGATAATTTTGAGCGTTTTTGGGAAGGCTTTTATTAAAAGATGTATGATTATTAAAGATTCAATGTTTCGAGTTTTTGCAATGAAATTTGAATCTTTTATAATCATAACTTCGGAACAATATCAAAGTAATTGACAAGTGAATAAAAATTATAAAACTTGGTAAAATTATTCGTCTCTATTAATGCTAAAAAAATAATGTCATTGAATATTTTCTTTTAAAAAGCATACTCTAAGTTAAAACTTAATAATATCCTAATATAGACTTAAAAGAATACAAATTTAGAATTGCGTAATTTTTATTTAATCATAAAAAAAATATAATTATTTTTGGATGTAACATTAAGCCAACTATACGTTTTTCCGCAAGGCTTAACCTGTTTTTTTTATATTTTATTTTTTATTCCTGAAAGTTCAACCTCGAACTTTGTAGAAGAAATCAAATTGCTTGATTAGGATGATGAAAAATGATTAATACTTCATTGAAGATTTTGAAAGGAAGCGAACCATGAATATTGTAGTAAAATTATATAAAAACAATGGGCTTAAAGAGATTTTTCTTTAAGCCCATTGTTTTTAGAGTCGTTCTCCATTTCGCCACTGTTCTACTGTCGGAAACCATATAGATTGATATTCTGCGTAGCGTTGTAGTTCGTAATGGTCTTCAACAAATTGATTTGACCGCTTGGTAAAAGTAAAATTAACTTCTGAATACTGTGTACTTCTACTATAAGTCCATACTTCTTTGTCTTTTGTTCGGGTAATTTTTGTTGGGTCGCCCATAACAATATAAACCATACCTTTATCTGTCTTCCAGCCTTCTTTATAGCTCGTAAACAAACGATTGGCCTGTTCAACTCTTTGATAAAATGCTTTAATAGTCCTTTTAGCTGTCGCTTGATTTCCCTGCATTACATTCAACCAGTAATTATCTAATGCTTTTTTAGGTTCTTTGGCAGTATTCAGGTCGCTTGTTTCAGCAAAAGTACTCACGTAAATTAATGGCTTCACTAATTTCTCAGGACGAGTTAATTTAGGAAAACGCTTATCTGTTACAACCATTCCTATTCCATAGGATTCTGTGGTATCTCTTGTAAAATAGTACAATCCATCAGTACTTAAATGAATCTGTTCGTTGGCTTTTACTGTAAAAGAAGAATCTACATACAAATTCTTTGAGGCTGCTCTTGGTGTTGTGGACATTGGGGAAATAGCAGCTTCAAATTCATATTTATACCTAAATACTCTAAAATTCTGTACTTTTTGATTGAGACTTTTCAATACTACTGTATCCTGTAGAGTAAAATAGTTACGAGCTAAAGGTTTTTTACCTGTTTTGTCAAAAAACATAAAATAATCACTGGCTTTGCCTGACTGAAATCTCAAAAAACAATCATTGACAATCTTGTTGCCAGTTTTCAAATCCTTTATATCGGTTAAAGCGACTGCTGTGAGTAAATCTTTAGGTTTAGGAATGTCAAACCATAGTGTCAGCAAATCGCCATCCATTATTGAATTTTCGGAACTAAGATTTACCACCCCACTATTCAAAATATTTTGTTTGTTGGTATAATCTGGGTATACCTTATAATTGATTGAAAACTCATTGGCAATATCAGTTAAAGAAATGGCTCTATCTACATCAATACTTAGATATATACGTACAGCATTACTATTATCCAAAAATCTACTTTTACTAACAAATCTTTGTAAAAGTACTCGATTATCGGTGTTGCTACTTGCTTTCTTAGGAGTGGTTGGGCTACATCCTGCAAAAAGCAAAATAATGGGGATGAAGGAAAGTATTTTTTTCATCAAAGGATTAGTATTAATATTTCTAAATTGTTTTATCTATAACGCCTGAGCCTTCATGTCGAATATAATTCTTGAGAACAAAATCTCAAAGCTTGAGATAGACTGTTCAAATCTCATACAAAAGTTTTAAATTTGACTTTCAATCGCAAACCATACAAAAATATGGTATTTTTTATATCTGAGCATGAGTTTTAGGTTATTTACTACGGCTTAGGTTCAATTTACCATAAATTCTAATTTTATTCAAAAAATGTACAAAACAACTGAGATTGCTTCGTCTGAAATCATTTCTGATAACCCTGTTCACCAAAGATTATTGTTCCCTTATATTGAAGCCGCAAAATTTATTTCTGGCAATTTACTCGAAATTGGCTGTGGTACAGGGCGTGGTGTAGCAGTATTAGCTCAATCTGTAAGCAATTATACAGGTGTTGACAAAAACGAGCCTTTGATGCTCAAACTTACTGCCGAATATCCTGAATTCAAATTTATAGATATGTTTCTGCCTCCATTGAAAGGTTTAGCAGATAATAGTTTTGATTATATCGTTACTTTCCAAGTAATCGAACATATTGAAGATGATAATGAGTTTATCAAAGAAGCTCATAGAGTATTGAAACCGGGTGGAAAATTAGTATTAACAACCGTGAATAGAAAATTTTCGCTTTCAAGAAACCCTTGGCACGTGCGTGAGTACTTAGCACATGAACTAAAAGGTTTAATTTTGAAACATTTTGCCAGTATCGAAACCAAAGGTGTTCATGGCAACGAGAAAGTGATGAATTACTACGAACAAAATAAGCGTTCGGTAGAAAAAATTACTCGTTTTGATATTTTTAATTTACAATATCGTTTACCAAGATGGATGCTACAAATCCCCTATGATATAGCTAACCGATTGAGTAGAAATATTATCCAAAAATCAGACAAGCAATTAGTTTCTGGTATTACTTATCAAGATTATTTTTTAAATGATGATGCAGAAAATTGTTTTGATTTTTTTTATATCGCAACTAAGTAAAATATAAAAAATATATCTTATATTAGCATTATGCTAATTTGATTTATCTGAGTGGCATAGCTTTTTTGTTAGGATTAACAAAAGGATTATTATTCTTATCCGCCTTTGATTAAAATCCCAAAATCTAACAAATTATTTACTCATGGCCAGAAGCAGTTTTCCTAACCAAGTAATAAGTATCTTATTTCTTGGTTTGATTTTTTTTGCGTTCACTAATCAAAAGCTCAAACGCATTGGGCTTAATGTTGAGTACACTCCAACTGCCCAGGTAGGTGAAGAAGTGCGTTTTCACTTCAATGCAAGTGACGAAATTTACTTGGTTAGGATTTATTCTGATAACCAAAGTTTGGGTACAGCTAAAATCTATGACAATTCGGCTGAATTAAGTTTTCCTTTTACCTTTACTGGTACAAAAAGATTGCGTTTTGTAGCTGTAAATGACCAAAACGAAACTTCAAGCGAAGTTTATGGAGAGCTTGTGATTACGGGTAAAGTTTTTAAAGATGCCATTACGGTTATTCCAGAAACTCCTTCTCAAGAGTACATCTATACTCCTAAAAATCAAGATAACAGCACTCAAGTAATTATTAGTAATCCTAATACGAATTATGAACCGAAGAAAAACGATTCATATAATAACTATGAGTACAACCCTCCTGCCCGAAATCAACTGAATGTAAATAACTTCAAATTTAAACCCACTCCAAACGAAGACATCAACGGACGAAATGATAATGTGTATTCTACGGCTATCGGACATCCGAATGCTGATGATGTTAATATGTTCTTTGATGATGTTCAGCCTATTGCCACAGAACTTGCCAGAAAACATAATGTACCTGCCAGCGTGATTATGGCTATGGCTGCCTTAGAGAGTGGCTATGGATTTAGCAGAAATGCCATTTTTGCAAATAATTTACTGGGAATCAAACAGTGGAAAGGTAATCCATCTAACGCTTACCAATTGAAGGGACAACCCGACGAAAACGATGGCAAAGTGCCAATCATTAGCGTTACGCCGACTGGACAACTTATTTTTGATGAAGATAATCGCCCCGATAATTGGTATAAGCGTTTTA
>JACCDQ010024057.1_pt1 | contig 10776 bp, 6 predicted proteins | sample 7446031 | NCBI WGS metagenome assembly JACCDQ01 (sample SAMN15323442, study PRJNA562643) | freshwater metagenome | isolation source: river surface water | place: USA:Blue River Watershed | collected 2017-08-17
TATAAAAATTATTAGTTCTATTCAACAATCAAATTAATAACACTAATTAAATTATATGCTTGAATTTTATCACAAATTTTATTCAAATAAGTTTGAAAAAAAAGTAATTGAACTTACAAAAGAAATCAGCAAAATATTACAATTAGAAGGTATTTCTATTAAAACTACAGACACCATAAGTATAGATGAAACATACAAGAATCTATTGCCTCTCGATGTTTTTCAGAAAATCAATAACCTATATTATACATTAAGAAATGACAAACTAAAGCAACATTTTCTTTTACAAAAATATTTGCCAGAAACAAGGAAAAGACCTTCAATGAATAAACCTTTTTTTGGCGATTTTTTTGCTGGTGCAGGAGGGTTAAGTTTAGGATTAAGCCAAGCTGGTTTTTCCCCTGCTTTTATAAACGACCATGATATCAATTCAATCGAAACTTATTATTTCAACCATACTCTTCCATTAGAACACTTTTTCGTGGGCGATATCAGAGAGTTTATTAGTAAGATAGATAGTTATAAAAAATATCTACATGATATAAAAGTTGTAATAGGTGGACCACCTTGTCAAGGCTTCTCAATGGCTAATAGACAAAGGTTACTAGATGACCCAAGAAATGAACTTTACAAAGATTTTTTGATTATACTGGGGAACATTAAACCAGATTTTTTTATAATGGAAAATGTTCCAGGTATGAGATATAAAATTAAGGAAATTGAAAAAGATATTGAAAGCTATACAGGTACTGACTACAGATATACAGAATTAAGAATAAATGCGAAGGACATTGGCATTCCTCAACATAGAGATCGCTTTTTTTTAATCGGTAATAGAGTTGGGTTAAACAACTCTGAAATCGGGGTAAATATCATCCATAATTCTTATGGAAATCGAAAATATAAGCTTAAAGATGCTATCGAAGACCTTCCACCATTAAATGTTAACCCCAAAAAAAATCAAACATATTATGAAGATGATGAATGTGGTTATATGATTAGAAAATGGGAGTATTCAAAAACGCCATTTATTTCTGAAATTAATGAAAATAAAAAAATCAACTATTTATTTAATCACAAATCTCGCTTTAATCAACCAAGGGATATTGAAATTTTTCAAAAATTACCACAAGGAGGAAATTCATTACATGAAAGTATCAAAGACTTAATGCCTTATTCAAATCGCAACAGCATATTCCAAGATAAATATTACCGCTTAGAAAATGAGAAGATTTCAAAAACAATAACAGCTCATATGAGAATAGATTGTAATTCTTATATACATCCTACTCAAGCAAGAGGCTTAAGTCCGAGAGAAGCAGCAAGAATTCAGACCTTTCCAGATGATTATGTTTTTAGAGGTTTTCCCAATGATTGGTATCAACAAATTGGTAATGCAGTTCCTGTCAAATTAGCAAAGGCTATTGCTAACGAACTAATAAAGTATTACAAATGAAATATATAGAAATTTTTGCAGGTATAGGTGGATTTAGAAAAGCTTTAGAGCTTCTACAAAATGACAATAATATAAAATTTAAGTGTGTGGGATTTTCTGAAATTGACACTTATGCTTTAAGAACATATACTTCAAACTATAATCTAAATGGAGAAGTAAGGATGGATGATATTACAAAGTTTGTGGAAAGCCAAACAGATATTGACTCTCTTCCCCAATTTGACTTATTAGTTGGTGGGTTTCCTTGTCAAGCATTTAGTATTATTGGAAAACAAAAAGGATTTGATGATGAGCGTGGTTCGATTTTGTTTAGTGTTGAAGAAATTCTTAGAAGGAAAAAACCCAACTTTATTGTTTTAGAAAATGTAAGAAGAATTGAAACGCATAATAAAGGTAAAACACTTCAAAAAATAAAAGATTTCTTTAAAGAAATGGGATATGAAGTTAGGACTGTTATACTTGATACTCAACACTTTAACCTACCACAAAAAAGAAACAGAATTTTCATTATTTGTAGTAGAGTACAACTTGATTTTGACATTACGAGTAAAGATATAGAAGAAAATTTCCATAGCATTAATGAAACGTCGCTGAAAGTTTACAAAAATATTAAAGATGTTCTAGAAATTAATGTTGATAAAAAATATTATCTATCTGAGCGTATTAAACATACAATTCTTGCCAGTGGAACAAAAAACTACATTGGTAGTTCACAAATTGACTTAGAAATAGCACGAACTTTAACTGCTACAATGATGAAGATGCATCGAGCTTGTCAAGATAACTACTATTCTGATGATTTTATATTAAATGACATATCACATAAACTTACAGATAAAGAGATTCTTTATAAAAAACCTGTAAGAAGGTTAACTCCTAAAGAAGCCCTTAAATTACAGGGATTTGATTCAACTTTCTTTCAGAATGCCATAGAGGCTGGCGTAAGTGAACATCAACTATACAAACAAGCTGGAAACGCATTAAGTGTAAATACAGGATACGCATTACTCCATTTTCTTTTTATTAAACACAAAATACATCTAAAATAACCACTATCATCACTGTCTTTTATGAAAGAAATTGACTACACATTTTTCGAAACAACAAGTGCTGAACCAGAAGCCAGTTCAATGATTGAAACCTTTCGGGCAATTGGTTATAATATTGAAACAGCAATTGCTGATATTATTGACAATTCAATATCAGCAGCTGCAAAAAATATTTGGATAGACTTTATTTGGAATGGCAAGGATACTACTATTAGTATCAAAGATGACGGTATTGGTATGAATAATAAAGAACTTATCCAAGCTCTTCGTCCTGGAAGTAAAAACCCTTTAGATGATAGAAATCCTAAAGATTTAGGACGCTTTGGTTTAGGATTAAAAACAGCTTCATTTTCTCAATGCCGCCAACTAACTGTTCTTTCGAAAAAAGAAAATTATAATCTAATATTTTGGACTTGGGATTTAGATTTCGTTAAACAAACAGGTAGTTGGAAATTAATTAAATATCCCCCAGATAATGTATTTATTCAACAATTTGAAAAAGCAAATTCTGGAACAATTGTGATTTGGAATCAGATTGATAGATTGGTTAATGGTGTTTCTACCGATAGTGAGGACTCCTTAAATAAATTCCTTGAAATAATGGAAAAAGTTAAACTACATTTAGGAATGGTTTTTCACCGCTTTATTGAACAAAATAAAATTAATCTACATTTCCAAAATCGAAAAATCCAAGCTTGGAATCCTTTTCTTTTAGGAGAAAAAGGGCTACAACCATTTCCAGATGAGCCCTTATCTAATGGACTTGTCGTATTAAAAGGCTTTGTTTTACCTCATAAATCAAAAATTTCAGAAGAAACATACAAGAAAGCCGAAGGTCCAAAAGGTTGGAATGAGCAACAAGGTTTTTATATATACCGAAATGAACGTCTTTTGGTAGCTGGAGATTGGTTAGGAATGTTTCGTAAAGAAGAACATTATAAACTGGCTCGCATTCAAATTGATTTACCTAATAATCTTGACAAAGAATGGCAAATTGACATAAAAAAATCCATAGCACGTCCTCCATTGGGATTAAGGAACCAGCTTAAACAAATTGCTGGAAAGGTAAGGTCACAAGCTGTTGAAGTTTACCGTCATAAAGGCAAAATTCTACAAAGAAAGTATTCGACTGAAGAATTTCATACAATTTGGAACGAGAAAATAAGACATGGTAAACGTTTTTATGAAATAAATAGGGAACACCCATTTGTCAAAAATATATTAGCAAAAGGTGATACTGGAAAAAGCGACTTATCTACCTTATTGAAGTTTATTGAAGAGACTGTTCCTGTCTCTTTAATTACTATTCGTGAAAGTGAACAGCCAGAAATTCAAGGACAGCCATTTGAAGGAATTGATCATGAACCTATACGTTTTGCGATGAAACAAATGTACAATTCTTTAATAGCAAAAGGTCGTACAGATGAACAAGCCAAAGGGTTAATTTTAAGTATTGAACCATTTAATATCTATCCTCAATATATTGATTCAATCTAATAATAAGATGATAAAGAACGCTATCAAAGTAATTCGCATCTTTCTTCCACCTCAGACAAATTCGGTCACACACTCGCAGATTGAAGAAGCAATTGACAAAATTATTCATATTCCAGACTTTGCTACTCTGGATAGGAAAATGTTATTGAATGAAATAAATGCTCTATACAAAGTACATATTGATGACTTTACTGTAATAGAGAGAAAACCGGACCCATGGATTAAAAACAAAGAGTCAAGAATTGATTGGCAATTTTGGAGTCGTTATCGAGATTACCTTGAATCGGAAAAAAACTTTTCGCCTTCAATAACTTCAAGTATAGACAGGTTGACGAATCGTATCCTTGATGGTCTTTTTGACCCCCAAATTAATGGACAACTTGACAAAAGGGGCTTAGTGGTTGGACAAGTTCAGTCGGGGAAAACAGCCAATTATACTGGGTTAGTTTGTAAGGCTGCTGATGCTGGCTTTGATTTCATTTTAGTTCTCGCAGGTATCCACAATAACCTTAGAAGTCAAACACAATTAAGATTAGATGAAAGTTTCTTGGGCTTTGACACACAATTTCAAAGAGCTTTTGATACTGGTAGTCATAAAATAGGTGTTGGTATCGGAAGAAACACGATTCCTGTTCACTCGCTTACTTCTAGTGACGAGTCTGGAGATTTCAGTAAAAAAGTTACGCTTTCTTTCGCTACTAATGAACCAATTATTGGAGTAGTAAAAAAAAATCAAGCTGTTTTAAAACGAGTTTTAAAATGGTTAGAATCACAGGCAAATACACGTCCTGATGGGAAAAAAGTTATTCGAGATAAAAAATTACTATTAATTGATGATGAAGCGGATAATGCTTCAATTAGTACAATTGATGATCCATCAGGTCAGCGTGCAACGAAAATAAATGGCTTGATTAGAGATATATTAAGGCTATTCAGTAAAAGTGGATATGTAGGTTATACGGCTACTCCTTTTGCAAATATTTTTATTCCCTTAAACGAAGATAATTTATTCCCAAGAGATTTTATTGTTAATCTTCCTGCTCCATCCAATTATATTGGTCCTAATAAAGTCTTTGGTTTTGACCCTTTAGAGGAAGATGAAACTCCAAGTACAACTTTGCCAATTGTCCGTAGAATAGAAGATGCTCAAAATTTTCTTCCCCAAGGCAGAGGGAAGGATTTACCAATGCCATCAGTATTGCCCGAATCAATGAAACTAGCAATAAGATGCTTCATTCTCACTTGTGCAATTAGACGATTAAGAGGTCAAAAAGATGTTCACAACTCAATGTTAATTCATGTAGTAAGGTTAATTAATCGTCAACGTCATGTTAGAGACTTAGTTGAAGATATTTTTAATTTCTATAAAAGAGGAATTGAAATGAATGTTTCAACAATAATAAATGAGTTTAGAGAGACCTATGAAATTGATAAATCAAACTACAAATCCTACACAACTACATCTCGTTTGATAGCACAATCAAAATTAGGGGATATAGATTCGCAAGTGCAAATTCATTTATGGGATGATGTACTACCTCATCTATATCCAGCAGTTGCAAAAATTGAAGTAAAAGACATTAATGGCGGGTCAGCTGACATTTTAAATTATTATGATCGTAATAAAGAAGGACTTTCAGTGATAGCCATAGGGGGAGATAAGCTTTCAAGGGGATTAACTTTGGAGGGATTATCTGTGTCCTATTTTTTACGAGCATCAAAAATGTATGATACTCTTCTACAAATGGGTCGTTGGTTTGGATACAGAGGCGGTTATATGGATTTGTGTCGCTTATTTACAAGTAGAGAGTTAAATGAATGGTATTGTCACATCACTAAGGCATCAGAAGATTTAAGAGAACAGTTTGATTATATGGCAGATATAGCAGGAAGTACTCCAGAAAAATATGCTCTTGGAGTTCAGACTCATCCTGGTGTTTTACAAATTTCCGCCTCAAATAAGATTAGGTCTGCTGTAAATATCAAAGTTTCATGGTCAGGTAAACTTATTGAAACTTACGAGTTTCAGAAACGCCCAGAAATAATAAAATCAAACTTAGCATCGATGGTAGATTTTATTCAATCATTGAATGGAACACCAGTTTCAAAAAGGAATAGTTTTGTATGGTATAATATTACTCCTGATTTAATTCTGAATTTACTTAGTCGTTTTCAACTTTCTGAAAATCTAAAGTCTGCCGACCCATCAAACGTAACAAGATTTATAAATAACTTAGTAAGTAAAGGAGAATTAACTAATTGGAGTGTAGCCCTCATTTCAAAAGGTAGCACTGATGTCAGATATAATATTGAATTTAAGGGTAAATCGCTTTCTATTGGATGCGTATTAAGAAATGAAAATGAAAAAAATTCTGATGAAAATATCTATTTTTTAAATAAATCACGCATTGCAAGTCCAACCGATGAATTAATAGATTTACCAAAAGAAGTTTACAACGAAGCTAAAAAACGTACTGATGAAAGAGCATTAGCAAAAGGTAAAAAAACAGCCACTGCATACCCTAATACTCAAATAGTTAGGAATGAATTACGTAGTCCATTAAATCCCCTATTTTTAATTTACTTACTAGACCCAACTGGAGTTAAAGATAAAAATGGTAATTCTTATCCTAAAGACTCAGACCCTATTGCTGGATATGCAATTAGTTTTCCTAAAAGTAAACAAGTGTCTGATATTGAATTTGCAGTTCATGAACAGTTACTCGAATACTATAATAATCAAGAAAGCGAAGAAGAAGAATTAGAAGACGATGAATAAAATTAGTGAAATATGGCAATTTCTTGAAAATGACCAAAATTTTAGCACTGGTATTTTATTACGTAGATATTCAGCGAGTATCATACCAGATATTTGTGGAGCTTTAATTGCCCAAGGTAGAAAACAAGCAATAACTGTTTCAATTAGTAGTTCTATTGATATTTCATGTTTTAATACTTTACAAGATATTAAAATTGAAATTATTCCAGAACCTCATAGACCTAATTATTTTCTACTACTGATTATCTTAAATGAACAGAAACATAAAGATATTTTTTCTGTTCTATGCGAAGATTTAATCTTAGCAGTTGCTGAAGAGTGTAATGAAAGTTCGTTAATTAATACTTTGTTAAATCGAATTACGAAATGGGCATTACTATTCAAAAAAGTCCATCAACAAGGACTCATGGTAAATGAACAAATTGGACTTTTTGGAGAATTATTCTTCTTGAAACAGCTATTGGAATGTAACATCAACCATTTTTTTTGTTTGAATACTTGGACTGGTCCAACATCAGCAGCTCGTGATTTTCAACATGGAAATTGGGCAGTTGAAGTAAAAAGTACAACTTCTATTAATCCTCAAAAAATAAAAATTAGCAATGAAAGACAATTGGATTCGACACTAATTTCTAATTTATTTTTAGTGCATTATAGTTTTGAAGCCTTAAACAACAAAGGTGAAACACTTAACGATATAATAGAATCTATCATACAGTTATTAATGAATGAACCAGTGTTGGAACAACGTTTTATATACATGTTGTTTGAAGCTGGGTATTTTCCTCATCATCAAAATCTGTATTCAAAAGTTGGTTACTCATTGTATCAAGCAAGATACTTTCATGTTGAAGAGCTATTTCCTAAATTAACGAATAGTACAATACCCAATGGTGTAAGTGACATAACATATAGTATTAATATCTCAACCTGTGAACAATTCTTAGTTACTGAGAGAAAAATATTTGAGTCAATAGAAAATAATACTTAGTTATATTTTAAAAAAGTTACTACAATTAATCATTATGATAACATCTGATATTCAAGAACTAAATAAGTTCTATCAAGAAATCTGTAGCGATATAAATACAACACAACTCACTGAAGAGGAAGGTGGAATCAAAGAGCAAATATTTACTGAACTAGCTCTTAACTTATTGGTTGATGCTGGAGAAACTGAAAATTATCGTGTTTGCTATGACGAGAAGTTAGATAAGCTTGGTCGAGTATCACATAAAATTAATGGTTACGCTCTCTCTGAAAATTACGAAACTTTAGACTTGTATATAACCGTTTTTAAAAATACTGATACAATTACCACTACAACTAAAGCTGAGGTTGAAACCGCAATATCTCGTGTTACACGTTTCTTGAAAAATGCACTTAATGGCTATTTAGAGGAAATTGAAGAGTCTAGTCAAATTTTTGATTTTGCTCAAACGCTCTATCGTTCAAAAGAAATAAGTGAGTTTTTAACTCGAATTAATATTTTTGTACTAACTGATGGCGATTTTAAATCTGAAATTACTTTAACTGAAAAATTCAAAGAATGGACAGTAAATATCAGAGTTATTGATATTAATTATTTGTACAATCTTTCAGAAAAATCTCATATTCCAATTGAAATAGAGTTTTCTAAACCTTTGCCTTGTATTATTTCAGATGCCAATAATGATGAATACCAATCTTACCTCGCTATTATTTCTGGCAGTATTCTAGCAGAAATTTATGAAAAATATGGTTCAAGATTATTAGAACAAAATGTTAGAAGTTTTCTTCAATTTTCAGGTAAAATCAATAAAGGTATTAGAAATACCATTATTAAAGAACCTCATTTCTTCTTAGCTTTTAACAACGGTATTGCTGCCACTGCTGAATCAATAACTCTCATTCCTCAACCCAATGGAGGTCAAGCAATTAGTAAAATCACAGATTTACAAATTGTAAATGGCGGACAAACTACTGCTTCAATTTACCACACTTGGAAAAAAGACAAAGCTAATCTTTCCAATATTTCAGTACAACTAAAACTGTCAGTTGTCAAAAATGAAGAAAAGTTTAGTGAGATCGTAAGTCGAATCTCTGAATATGCAAATACTCAAAACAAAGTGACCGCAAGTGATTTGAGTTCTAATAGACCATTTCATATTGAACTTGAAAAATTAAGTCGTACAATTTGGGCTCCACCGAGTATTGGACAAAGTTCACAAACTCGATGGTTTTTTGAAAGGGCAAGAGGGTCATTCAAAAATGCGATACTAAAAGAAGGATTTACCAAAGCTAAAAGAAAAGCGTTTGAAATTAAAAACCCTAAAAGTCAACTATTTAGTAAAGAAGATTTAGCAAAATATCAAAATGCCTATCGAGAAATTTTTGACGGGAAAAAACTTGTTATCGGTCCACACTTTGTAGTAAGAGGTAATCAGAAAAATTATATTCAATTTGTCAATCACAATCTAATTAAAAAACCAGATAATATTTATTTTGAAGATAGTATTGCCAAAGCTATTCTTTTCCGAAGTGCTGAAAAAATTTATGGCGTTAAACCAAATAGTATTGGAGATATGCGTTTTATAACTGTTCCTTATGCGATTTCTTGGTTAGGACTCAAAACAAATTATAAACTTGATTTATTTAAAATCTGGAAGAACCAATCTATTTCTGACAATTTAAAAGAATTATTATATAAAATAATGACTGCAGTGGAGTCAAGAATTAAAGAAGAAGCTACAGGTTCTCTTTATCTAGAGTGGTGTAAAAAAGAAGAAGCTTGGTTAGATGTTCGTGAGCAAAGTTTTGGTTTAGATTTATCAGCAATCAATTCTGATTTAGAAGACGGTTCTAACAGTCGCCGTAAAATAACAGAAGACGAAACACTGCAAGCAGAAATTAAATATCAAGAAGAAAGATTAAGGTCTGTTCATTATAAAACTTGGATAGAAATAGAAGAATGGGGAAAATTTACTGGTAAATTAACTTCTTACCAACAAAATATGACTCACAATATTAAAGGTAGAGTATCAAATAATCGACCATTTTCCGAGATAGAAAGACAACATGGCATTGAAATTTTAGATTTAGTTATTATACAAGCCCCTAAAATTTTATATCAAACTGATGAACTATTTGAACAAGATAATAATACTTTCATCAATACACCTGACAATGAATCAAAAATTAATATTGACCTTATAAAACGTATGGTTGATTTTGATAGAAAAAAGCGTATTTTGAAAGATCATCACTTCAGATTAATGTTGCAAATTACAAAAGGTGAAAAAAACCTCGACGAAACGAATAAGAAGTTTATCAAAATTAATTTAGAAATATTACTTAAAAAAGGATTTACACTTTAACAATTTACCTCGAAATAATAGAGCATTATATTAAAAAACTATATTTTCAATTAAAAATATACCTGAGAAAGTTTTCATCACTAACTTAATTTTTATAAGCAAGTTCTCTTTATGTCAATGATACCCATAGCATCGCCGAAACCCTATGAAATGTCAAACAAAAGGTGTACACAGCTATCAATCTTTCTACGATTGATACCTATTTTTTGGCATATCGGTCAAAAATAGTGGAAGAAGAATTACGCTTAGAAAAGAACCGAGAAAAAAGATTAATCAAAAAGGAAGAGTCATTTCAACAAAAAGGTTGATATTTATTTTTTAAAGTTTTCTATTAAATTGATGATTAGAAACTCAAAAATGATAATGTTGAGCCAAATTGAAAAAGCCACCATTTCAGAAGCATTGCTGTGCCTCCAAAATCAAAAAAAATGGCAATCTATTCTCATAAAAGAATAAATTACCAACGGTATTGAAATAGATAGGTTTATCAAAATAAGTATTCGTCTTTTAATATTTGTAGTGTTTGAACATGGTTTTGCTAAATCTTAATTTTGCAGTTGTATAATGGCACTACAAACATGAAGTCCTTTGAGGTAATAGCGATTGGTGATTTTCTGAAACAAAGTGCATACTTCATAA
>JACCDQ011155826.1_pt1 | contig 10776 bp, 8 predicted proteins | sample 7446031 | NCBI WGS metagenome assembly JACCDQ01 (sample SAMN15323442, study PRJNA562643) | freshwater metagenome | isolation source: river surface water | place: USA:Blue River Watershed | collected 2017-08-17
CTAATACTCCAGCTATTTTTTGGTTAGACGAAAATAGAGCTCACGACAGAGAATTAATTGTAAAAGTTCAAAAATACTTAAAAGACCACGATACTACAGGTTTGGATATTCAAATCTTATCTCCTATAGCTGCTACAAAAGCAACTTTAGAAAGAATCATTAAAGGATTAGACACTATTTCGGTAACCGGAAACGTATTGCGTGATTACCTAACCGATTTATTCCCAATTTTAGAAGTGGGTACTTCAGCTAAAATGTTATCTATCGTTCCATTAATGAATGGTGGCGGTTTGTTTGAAACCGGTGCAGGTGGATCTGCTCCAAAACACGTAGAACAGTTTACTGACGAAAGTTATTTACGTTGGGATTCACTTGGAGAGTTTTTAGCATTAGGTGCTTCTTTAGAACACTTAAGCCAAACTCTTAACAACCCAAAAGCATTAGTATTAGCAGAGACTTTAGATGTAGCCACAGAAAAATTCTTAGCTAACGATAAATCACCAGCACGTAAAGTTGGACAAATTGACAACCGTGGTTCTCATTTCTACCTAACAATGTACTGGGCTGAAGCTTTGGCTGCACAAGACAAAGATGCTGATCTAAAAGCAACTTTTACTCCAATTGCTAAAGCGTTGATTGAAAATGAAACTACTATCAATTCAGAATTAATTGGTTCACAAGGAAAACCACAAAATATTGGTGGTTACTACCAGCCTAATCCAGAATTGACTACTAAAGCCATGAGACCAAGCGAAACATTCAATGCTATTTTAGCAAAAATCGCTTAATCAACTTTATTACATACACTTTTAAAGGCAACTAATTTAGTTGCCTTTTTTTTAACGTTTAATTTCATTAATTGTTATTACTTTTAATGAAATTTGTATCGGATTCAAATGAAAAATCAAATGATGATTTCAAAAAAAATTAGCCTACTCTTTTTACTGCTATTATGCAGCTTTTCGCTGACTGCTCAGGAACGATTTACTTTAAGTGGAACTGTTAGCGATAGCAATAGTAATGAAACCTTAATTGGGGTCAACTTATACATCCCTGAATTAAAAACCGGAATAACTACAAATGAATATGGTTTTTATTCTATAACTGTTCCAAAAGGCTCCTACACTATTCGAATAAGTTACATGGGCTACAACTCGCTGGAAGAGAAAATTCAATTGCAACAGAATACTAAAACAAATTTCAAACTCTACTCAGCAGAGAATACATTGAAAGAAGTAATTGTTACCGACACTAAATCCAAAATAGACATTCGAAAACCAGAAATGAGTGTCAACAAACTCTCGATATCGGCAATCAAAAGAATGCCAGTTGTGCTAGGAGAAGTCGATGTTTTAAAATCTATTTTATTACTTCCTGGTGTAACTAATGCGGGCGAAGGCGCTTCGGGATTCAATGTTCGCGGTGGTGGTGCAGATCAAAATTTAATCTTATTGGATGAGGCAACTATTTTTAATTCGTCGCACGTTTTTGGTTTTTTCTCTGTCTTTAACCCAGACGCCATAAAAGATTTAAAGTTATACAAAGGAGGTATTCCAGCACGTTTTGGAGGAAGAGCAGCTTCAGTATTAGATATTTATCAAAAAGATGGGAACAGTAAAAAATTCAGTGCAAATGGAGGAATTGGAATAATTTCAAGTCGTTTGCTACTTGAAGGTCCTTTGGTAAAAGACAAAGGTTCTTTCTTAATTGGCGGCCGAAGTTCGTATGCCCATTTATTCCTAAAACTCTCTGAAGATCAAAAAGATAACGCAGCCTATTTCTACGATTTAAACACAAAACTGAGTTACAAAATCAACCCTAATAACAATTTATTTTTGTCGGGGTACTTTGGTCGAGATGTTTTCAGCTTAGCCAATAGTTTTACCAATATTTACGGAAATTCAACGTTAAACCTTAGATGGAACCACTTATTTTCTAACAAACTTTTTTCGAATCTTTCGTTAATTTATTCCGATTATTATTACGGACTTGATTTGGATTTTGTAGGATTCAAATGGGATTCGGGAATTAAAAATTACAATATTAAATACGATTTCAAAAATTACATTTCAGATCGTTTTAAACTCAATTATGGTCTTAATGCCATTTATTATGATTTCAATCCTGGAATCATTAAACCTTCAGACAGTAATTCAGGAATTAACTTTTCACAGCTGGACAAAAAATATGCTTTTGAACCCGCAATGTATATTAATGCCGATCAAGAAATTAGTTCAAGTCTTTCTATTTCATACGGATTGCGTTATAGTTTATTTTACCGTTTAGGCCAATCCGACCTAAATGTGTACGCCAATAACAACCCTGTTATATTCAATCCTGAGCTTCAGATTTATGAGAAAGCAAGTCCAATTGGCAAAACCACTTTCGATAAAAATAAGGTAATGAAAAGCTTCAATTACCTCGAACCCCGTTTTTCTGCGGCCTATCAATTGAACGACAATCAATCAGTCAAAGCGAGTTATAATCGTATGGTACAATACCTTCAATTGGTATCCAATACTTCTTCTCCAACACCACTAGATGTTTGGACGCCAAGCGATGCATTCATCAAACCCCAAATAGCGAATCAGGTGGCATTAGGCTATTTTACAAATTTCAACAATGATCTGTATTCATTGGAAGTAGAAACCTATTATAAAAAAGTACAAAACCGAATTGATTATATTGACGGAGCCGATTTGATCGCCAATAATGCGTTGGAACAAGTCATTTTAAATGGACAAATGAGATCCTATGGATTAGAAGTCATGTTGAAGAAAAATGAAGGCCGTCTTAACGGTTGGATTTCCTACACACTCTCGCGTTCAGAACAACAAACTCCAGGAAGAACGAATCTAGAAACCGGAATAAATAATGGGCAGTGGTACAAATCGGCCTATGATAAATTACACAATTTAGCGGTAACCAGTTCGTATTTACTGAATGAAAAATGGTCCTTTGGAGCTAATTTTGCTTTACAATCAGGTCAGCCAGTTACCTATCCAAATGGACAATATCAATATCTTGGAATAACAATTCCTAGTTATGGATTGCGAAATGAAAATCGTCTACCCACCTACCATCATTTAGACATTTCTGCTACCTTAACCCCAAGAAAAAATGACAACAGAAACTGGAAAGGAGAATGGGTATTTAGTATTTATAATCTATATAATCGAAAGAATGCTGCGGCAATTAACTTTAGACAAAATAGTGAGACTGGAAATAATGAAGCGGTAAAAACCTCAATTTTCGGAATGGTACCAGCTGTAAGCTATAATTTTAAATTTTAAACGTCATGAGAAAATTATATTCATTACTAACTATAACTGCCTGTTTAGCGCTTTTAAGTTGCGAAGAAGTAATTCCATTAGATCTAAAATCAGGAACACCAAAACTGGTAGTGGAAGCGGCTTTAACATGGAAAAAAGGAACTAACGGTAATATCCAAAAAATAAAATTAAACACCACAACAGATTATTACAGTGATTCTCCAAATTATGTAAAAGGAGCGACAGTATTTGTTCAAAATAGTGCGAATCAAAGTTTTACTTTTGTTGAAGTACCCAACACCGGTGAATATAAGTGTTCGAATTTTATTCCCGTAATTGGTGAAACCTATCGTTTGTCAATTCGTTACAATGGAAACACTTATACCGCGCAAGAAGTACTGCAACCCGTTGCAACTATAATGAAAGTAGAACAAAATAATAATGGTGGTTTTGGTGGAAAAAACATTGAATTGAAAGCACATTATATCGATCCTTCGGATGTTAAAAATTACTACCTATACCGTTATACCTATTCTAGTCAAGTAATCTCCAATTTTTATACTGATGAAGATGTATTCTACAATGGAAATGAATTTTTCAGCATCTCTCAAAACGATAAAATTAAATCCGGTGATAAAGTAGAAATCAATCATTATGGTGTTTCTAGAACCTATTTTAACTATATGTCAGTATTAGTGAGTATTGCCGGTAATGGTGGTGGCGGACCTTTTCAATCGCCTCCAGCAACTGTAAGAGGGAATATAATCAACACTACACAAGAAGAAAATTTTCCGCTGGGATACTTTTCATTAAGTGAATACGACTCAGTAAATTATATTGTAAAATAATTCTCGGTTAATTGTAAAATTTAAATTAGTACAAAAATGTCTTCACATCACATCGTTCGAGACGACCAAGAACCTGCTTTAATTATAGCCAATGGTGCCGCCTGCCAACCAGAATTATTGGGGCAGTTATTAGAATGGTCCCCCTTGGTTGTTGTATTGGATGCTGCCATGGAGCGCGTAATGGAACTAGACATCAAAGTAGATGTTTTATTGGGTGATTTTGATGCTGATTTTGACCCCGAAAAATACCAAACAGAACAATACCCAATTGACATTATACACGCTCCAGATCAAAACAAAACCGACTTGGAAAAAGCATTTGACTATCTAATCGAACGCAATATTCCAGCCGTGAATGTGGTTTGGGCAACAGGAAAACGAGCCGATCATACTATTACCAACCTCACTACAATTACCAGCTATCGTGATCGTTTAAAAATTGTTCTCTTGGACGACCATTCCAAAGTGTTTTTATTACCCAAAAAATTCGAAAAATGGTATACTGCGAATACACCCATTTCGTTAATTCCTATCGGACAGGTAACTGGAATTCATTCTTCGAATTTATTTTATCCTTTACAAAACGACTCATTAAAATTAGGTTATCGAACGGGAAGCAGTAATCATGTAACGCAAGACGGTATCGTAACCATCGAACATGCAGAAGGCGATTTGCTTTTGATGGAATGCTTTGATTAAAGTATTCCAATGCAGTTTGCCTATCTTTGCAACGAAATGAAAAAAGAACAATCCGAAAATAGTCCTCAAAAACCTAATTTACATTCAAGAAATCTTGACAATTCGGGTTATCATTTTGACCAATTAATTCAATCTTGTCCGGAACTCAATGACTTTGTGTTTACAAATGAGTATCATACTCAGACAATTGATTTTGCAAATCCAGAAGCCGTAAAAACCTTAAACAAGGCCTTATTAACGAAGCATTTTGGAATAAAAAATTGGGACATTCCTAAAAACTACCTATGTCCTCCTATTCCAGGTCGTGCTGATTATATTCACTATATCGCCGACTTGCTAGCTTCATGCAACAACGGAATCATACCGCATGGCGAAACTGTACAAGGTTTGGATATTGGCATTGGTGCCAATTGCATTTATCCAATAATTGGAAATCGCACCTACGACTGGAGTTTTGTTGGAACTGATATTGATGAATATGCGATTCAAAATTGCAAAAAAATCATTCAAAATAATCCCCAACTAATAGACGCCATTAGTTTGCAATTACAAACTGAAGCGCGTTTTATATTCAAAAATATCATTACAGCCGAAGATCGATTTGCGTTTACCATTTGTAATCCGCCTTTCCATAAATCGGAAGAGGAAGCCAACAAAGGAACTCTTCGAAAAATATCCAATTTAAACCAACAAAAAACTACAAAAGCGGTGCTTAATTTTGGTGGTCAAAATGGCGAATTATGGTGCGAAGGTGGCGAACTTAAATTCATAACTCAAATGATATATGAAAGTTCAAAATACCCATTAAATTGCCTTTGGTTTACTACATTGGTTTCCAAAAAAGAAAATCTTTCCACTATTTATAAAACCTTGAGTAAAGTAAATACTGTCGAAATAAAAACGGTCAATATGGCTCAAGGCCAAAAAACAAGTCGATTCGTCGCTTGGACCTTTATGACTGCTGACCAACAAAAAGCCTGGCAATTCTAGATAGAACAACTTTCCTTTCAATTACAATTTTGACTCATTTGTCCATTGGTGTCTTGAGGTGAATTAAGTATATTTACCAAATGAATTTCCAAGTAGTATCAGATTACCAACCCAAAGGCGACCAACCGCAAGCTATTGAAAAATTAGCGCGCGGAATTACTGATGGCGAACAATTCCAAACCTTATTAGGAGTTACGGGATCGGGTAAAACATTTACAGTGGCCAATGTTATTCAAGAAGTGCAACGACCTACTTTGGTTTTGGCACACAATAAAACTTTGGCGGCGCAATTGTATTCGGAATTCAAACAATTTTTTCCCAATAATGCGGTAGAATATTTTGTTTCCTACTACGATTATTACCAACCTGAAGCATTTATGCCCGTAACAGGTGTCTTTATTGAAAAGGATTTGTCTATCAATGAAGAGCTTGAAAAAATGCGTTTAAGCACGACCTCTTCCCTACTTTCTGGTCGAAGAGATATTTTGGTAGTAGCTTCGGTTTCTTGTTTGTACGGTATTGGAAATCCCGTAGAATTTCAAAAAAATGTGATTGCTTTAGAACGCGATCAAGCGATCTCTAGAACCAAATTACTACACAGTTTAGTTCAGAGTTTATATGCCCGAACCGAAGCCGATTTCACACCAGGAACCTTCCGAATTAAAGGCGACACGGTGGAAGTTTATCCAAGTTATGCGGATGACGCTTTTCGTATTCATTTCTTTGGGGACGAAATCGAAGAAATCGAGAGCTTTGATGTTAAAAATGCCCAAGTGTTAGAGAAGTTTGAAAAACTTACTATATATCCCGCAAACATGTTTGTGACCTCACCCGATGTGCTACAAAATGCTATTTGGGAAATCCAACAAGATTTGGTCAAACAAGTCGATTATTTTAAAGAAATTGGCAAGCATTTGGAAGCGAAACGTCTTGAAGAACGCACTAATTTTGATTTGGAAATGATCCGAGAATTGGGGTATTGCTCCGGCATCGAAAATTATTCTCGTTACCTTGACGGCCGAGCAGCTGGTACACGACCGTTTTGTTTACTGGACTATTTTCCAAAAGACTTTTTAATGGTGGTAGACGAAAGTCATGTTACCTTATCGCAAGTGCATGCTATGTATGGCGGTGACCGAAGTCGAAAGGAAAACTTAGTTGAATATGGTTTCCGTTTGCCTGCCGCTATGGACAACCGACCGTTGAAATTTGAAGAATTTGAAGCCATGCAAAATCAAGTGATTTATGTGTCGGCGACTCCAGCTGACTATGAATTGCAAAAAACAGATGGCGTTGTTGTAGAACAAGTCATTCGACCAACGGGACTATTGGATCCCATTATTGAAGTGCGACCAAGTTTGAATCAGATCGATGATTTGATCGAAGAAATTCAACAACGCTGCGAATTAGACGAGCGTGTTTTAGTCACGACTTTGACGAAAAGAATGGCTGAAGAATTAGCCAAATATTTGACTAAAGTGTCTATTCGTTGTCGTTATATTCATTCGGATGTGGATACTTTGGAACGTATCGAAATCATGCAGGATTTACGAAAAGGATTGTTTGATGTATTGATTGGTGTCAACTTATTGCGGGAAGGTTTGGACTTACCTGAAGTGTCTTTGGTAGCCATTTTAGATGCCGACAAAGAAGGTTTTTTGCGAAGTCATCGCTCGTTAACCCAAACCATTGGACGTGCCGCACGTAACCTAAATGGAAAAGCCATTATGTATGCGGATAAAATTACCGATAGCATGCAAAAAACTATTGATGAAACCAATTACCGAAGAACCAAACAGATTAATTTCAATATTGAAAATAATCAGGTTCCACAGGCTTTGAATAAAAAAATTGATTCGGCATTTACCAAAAACCCATTGGTGGAATACGAATTGGGACATACTTTAAATGTAGCTGCTGAGCCTGAAACCGCTTATTTAACCAAAGCCGAAATTGATAAATTAATTCGCGAAAAGCGCAAATCAATGGAAAAAGCAGCCAAAGATTTGGACTTTATGCAGGCAGCCAAATTACGTGACGAAATCAAAAAATTACAAGAACAAGCGTCTTAATTCTTTAGTTTATGGAACTGATTTTAAAAGCCTACGACCTTAAATTAAAACACACTTTTACCATTTCCAGAAAGTCCATTGATGTGCAACCCTGCGTGATTGTGACTTTAAATGATGGAGAATTCTCTGGTTTTGGTGAAGCCTCTTCGAATCCCTATTACAATATTACGGTACCCATGATGATCGCAGATTTGGAAAAAATCAGACCTATCATTGAAACTTCAGGAACTGAAACTCCCGAAGGGTTTTGGGCCAAAATTTATCCTTATTTAAAAGACAACTTGTTTGCTTTATGCGCTTTGGACAATGCATATAATGATTTATATGCACGCAAAAAAGGAAAGAAGCTGTATGAATTATGGAATTACACCACCGAAAATAATCCATTAACTGATTATACCATTGGCATTGCTCCTATTGAAAAAATGGTAGCTAAAATGGAAGAATTACCTTGGCCTATTTATAAAATTAAATTGGGAACCGAAGAAGATATTGCCATTGTCAAAACTCTTCGTCAACACAGTAATGCTATTTTTAGAATTGATGCCAATTGTGGATGGGGAGTCGATGAAACGATTCAGAATTCGATCGCATTAAAAAAACTGGGGGTCGAATTTTTAGAACAACCTCTAAAGGCAGACGACTGGGAAGGACATAAAGAAGTTTATAAACATTCTGCTTTACCAATAATTGCAGATGAAAGTTGTATCAAAGAGGAAGATGTGGCAAAATGTCACCATCATTTTCACGGAGTTAATATCAAATTAGCAAAATGTGGTGGGCTCACACCTGGGAGACGCATGATTCAAGAAGCCAAACGCTTGGGGTTACGCACCATGGCAGGCTGCATGACCGAATCTACTGTGGGTATTTCTGCCATTGCGCAACTACTACCTGAATTGGATTATGTCGATATGGATGGTCCTTTATTACTGAGCGAAGATATTGCGCGAGGTGTCACTATGGAATTCGGTAAAATCAATTATGCTAATGGTAGCGGAACCGGAGTGGAATTATTATAAAATAACTATTTTTTAAATGTACCTTTGTAAAAAATAAACTCATGACCAATAACGATATCTTTAAAAAATTACGTGTCGCCTTGATGCTTCGTGATGACCAAATAGTGGAGATTTTAGAATTAGTAGATTTTAGAATTTCAAAATCAGAATTAGGGGCTTTCTTCCGTGATGAAAAACACGAAAACTATATGGAATGTGGTGACCAAGTGTTGCGTAATTTTTTAAACGGATTAGTCATTCATTTGAGAGGTACTAAAGAAAATCCAAAAAATCCAAATGATGTATTAGCTAAACACAAAGCTGAAATTCCGAAGAAAGATAACACTAAAGAAAGACCTGAATTTAAGGCCAGTCCGAGAGATCCTGAAAAAGCAAGAGGAGATCAAAAACCAAAATCGTATACTGGAGCTAAGAAGCCGTTTAAGAAAGGTAATGCTAAAGCAACTCCAAAAGTACAAGTGGTAGAAAAAGTACAATTCAAAAACGGGAAGAATAAATAATGAAAAAGTTAATTTTTAGTATTGCTATTATTTCTTCTCTAAGTAGTTATAGCCAAAATACACCCGACAAAAAGAAAGACAGTCTACCTAAAGATGTTGCCGTATTTATAGATAGTCATCTTAGTAATTCTGAAGTATTACAATCATTAAACCCAAATGATATTGAATCGATGAATGTAATAAAAAGAGATACTGTTCTGGATTCGAAAAAATACAAAGGACAAATTTTCATCAAAATGAAAAAGAAACAATAAATACACACTATATAAAACAAAAAAAATCCTGAGCTTTCACTCAGGATTTTTTATATCAAATAGTTTTCTAATTAAGAAAGTGCCGCTTGAACTTGGTCCGCTGCTTCTTGGAATTCAACAGCAGATAAAATTGGCATTCCTGAATTATCAATTAATTCTTTTGCAATAGCTGCGTTTGTACCTTGTAAACGAACAATGATTGGCACTTTAATCGCATCACCCATATTTTTGTAGGCATCAACAACTCCTTGCGCCACACGGTCACAACGAACAATTCCACCAAAAATATTGATTAGGATAGCTTTTACGTTTGGATCTTTTAAGATAATACGGAAAGCAGTCTCAACACGTTTTGCATCAGCAGTTCCTCCAACGTCAAGGAAGTTAGCTGGTTCAAAACCTGCATATTTAATTAAATCCATAGTCGCCATCGCTAATCCAGCTCCGTTTACCATACATCCAACAGTTCCGTCAAGGTCAACATAATTTAAGCCTACTTCTTTTGCTTCTACTTCGATTGGATTTTCCTCACGGATATCACGCATGTCAGCATACGTTTTTTGTCTGTATAAAGCGTTATCGTCAATATTTACTTTAGCATCTACTGCTAAAATTTTATCATCTGAAGTTTTTAAAACTGGATTAATTTCAAACATAGAGGCATCTGAACCGATATACGCATTGTATAACGAATCAATGAATTTTACCATTTCTTTGAAAGCATTTCCAGAAAGTCCTAAATTAAAAGCAATTCGTCTTGCTTGAAATCCTTGCAATCCAACAGCAGGATCAATTTCTTCTGTAAAAATTAAATGTGGTGTATGTTCAGCTACTTCTTCGATATCCATTCCACCTTCTGTAGAATACATAATCATATTACGACCTGTGGCTCTGTTCAATAAAACAGAAACATAAAATTCAGAGGTTTCGCTTTCACCTGGATAGTATACATCCTCAGCAATTAAAACTTTGTGTACTTTTTTACCTTCTGCAGAAGTTTGAGGAGTTACCAATTGCATTCCGATGATTTGCTCAGAAATCTCTTCTACTTGTTGTAAGTTTTTAGCCAAATTCACTCCACCACCTTTTCCACGTCCACCTGCGTGAACTTGTGCTTTA